>ODAI012430533.1_pt1 | contig 14422 bp, 12 predicted proteins | sample 1539321 | NCBI WGS metagenome assembly ODAI01 (sample SAMN02144231, study PRJEB22623) | gut metagenome | biome: sheep rumen | host: Ovis aries | place: New Zealand
CAGGTGTTTCCTGTTGGGGGTGGTGCCGCCGGATGGTGACGATTGTATCACACAGCCATACGCCAGTCGCTCGTCGGTGTCTGCCATCAAGGCGTGTGCCTGTTGCCAGAGGGCAGTAAGCCGCCTGTGGAGATTGCCATGCAGTGGGCCAGCGAAGCAGAAAGCATCAAAGGGATGAATGAACTGCTATATCAATGTAGATCAGGAAACTCTTGTTCAAAACATATAGAAGAAATTACGAAACAAGTACATAAAAGAGTTATTCAATCAGGGAGCAGGATTCAGAAAACAGTTCCGAATAACGGTCATCAGTTACGTGATAATTCAAAGTCACCAAGGTTTGGGGCGCGTAATAATATATTATAAGGTGGAAGAATAAGCCAATTTTAATTAACTTTTTTATTGAAGTGATGATAATATCATGGAAAATTCGTATCTTTGCAGCAAAATTGATTCAACAGACGTTATGTATTCATCAGATGACATAAATTTTAGGAGTCAGCCTATGACCGTAGAAAAACTGCTATGTGGTTTAAGGGATAATCATATAGAGGATTTTACGGTACGGAAATTCGTTAATGAATTGTTTGTTAATAGGAGCGCTTCATATGTTGAATCAGTAATAATTGGATTACCATTGTTGCCAATAGTCTTTGATGGAAGCGTTACTCCTTGGTATGTAATTGACGGTGTAAAAAGACTGGCAGCGTTGTTGGCTTTTGCGAATAACAAATATCCATTAGGTGAATCTTCATATTCTCGTATACCAAGATTTCAGTATTTTGACGAAATGAGTTTCATTCTTAGAAACCGTTTCCTTAGGGCGCAGATTCCTTGTTATGTTATTAATCCTGGTACCCCCAAAGAAATAATAGAAGATATTGAAGAAAGAATAAAAAGAAGTTTGTAACTTATGATAAAAAGTATAGCACTAACCAACTTTAAAGCTTATGAAGACGAGGAGTTCAATATTGCTCCTTTAACACTCATTGCTGGAATTAACGGTATGGGAAAGTCGAGCATCTTGCAATCGTTGCTTATGTTAAGGCAAAGTTATGATGTTGATTATCTCAATAAAGACGAAAAGCAAATACGTTTGAATGGTCATTTTGTAAATATGGAGAACTCAAATGTGTTATGCAATACAATGGCAGCAGATAGGACTGTTGTTGTTTCTGTTGAGACAGAAAAGGGCAATCATACATGGAGTATTGATGCACAAGACCCTGAGGAAACGACTCCGTCTTGTACATATGAAGGAAACGATTATAAAACGATGTCTCTGTTTTCCAATTCGATGGAGTTTTTAACAGCAGAGCGAGTAGGGCCAAGGTCCGAATATCGAGTACAGAGTGACAAAGCATACAATACGAAATTAGGTGTGCAAGGCGAACTTACGCCCGCTTACTTGTACAAGTCTATGCAGCAGAACGAGAATATTGGAATGGATAGAATGCTGTTTGTTGATGGTGATAAGCAGGCAATGGACAAACAATTGATAAACAATGTAAATGCATGGATGAGTTGGATAATGAACGTAAAGATGTCTGCTTATACACATGCCACAGACCCTCAAACCATTAAATTGGAATATGGCTTAGATGATGTATGGGGACATTTCTCTGCCTTGCAAGTCGGCTTCGGTCTTTCATTCGTACTTCCAGTTGTTACAGCTCTCTTAAAGGCCAAGACAGGTGACCTGATTCTTATCGAAAATCCAGAAGCCCATTTGCATCCCTCAGCGCAAGTTAGGCTTGGACAAATGATAAGTAAGGCTGTATCAAGTGGAGCACAAGTAATTGTGGAGACGCATAGTGACCATTTACTTAATGGTATTAGACTGGCAAGAAAGGAGAAAGTCTTGAAACTTGAATCTGATGTAAATCTCATCTTCGTGCAGCGTAAATCAATCAACAATGAATTGGTTACTTTGACCAATGAGATTAAAATCTATGATAATGGTAAGCTCTCAGATCGTCCTCCTTTCTTTTTTGATACGTGGGAAGATACTTTGATGAAACTCATTTAAATATTAGAGATGTTTGCGTTTTTTAATGAATTATCAGCAAACGGCAGTATCCAAGAGGATTCTCTTCCTGCGGTACTAAGAACATTGTATGAATGCATAGACCGTTTAAAAGAAAATCATGTTAGTAGCATCTGTATAGACCAGAAAATTGGCCAATATCAGTTGACGGCCAATAGATGGTTCCTTGAAGTCTTAGATGACAAGACGATTGTTGACAACGACATGAAGACTCTTTTTCTTGATATGATGACAACCGTAGAGCCTCCAACGAACGATAGTGAAGATGAATGTCTTGTTCATGCAACATACAATGGTCAGGATTGCATTGGACTTGGCTTGGCATCAGAAGAAATCAACAATACTTTTACTATAAGTCTGTCTTCTACTGGATGGGATGAAACTTCTTTTCAAATTTCACTGCAAAAACTCTTATGTGAAAATGGTGATTTAGTCGAGCAAAATGTTGAATCATCTTGTAGGAATGTCTCAACTACAGCTCATATTGATGAGATGGCTGATTTCTTTATTCCAATTCCATCATCAGGACTGGAACTGTTTTTGCAACTTTCAGAGTTGTTTCCTCATTTAGTCTTTTCTTCAAAAGCAAAAGGACAAATAAAAAGAAATCACGACCGTCCATCTATAGAACAGATATTTTTGAAGCTACAGGATATAGATAATGCTGCTCAGAAATTGAATGGTGGAGTTTTAAGAAATGAACTTTTTCACTATAAGGCATCTCCTGAACATGAACAGCGAAGACAGCTCTCAGAGATGTATGTTACATTTGAAGACGGAAGAACTCGCAATTGCGAATGGCATCTGAGATACACTCCAGGTTGTGGTCGCATTCACTTCAGCGCTGACGAAGGTGATGGACAGACGATATACGTAGGGCATGTTGATGGTAAATTGGGCATACATTAAACCGTATAGAAATGAGTAGATTCATAGAACTACATCTTAACGAAAAAGGACAGTCCTCTGGTGATTGTGACACAGATAGAATTATTTATGTAGGGCTGACTGCATTTGTGGAAGGTGATAGTTTGTTTTTTTCATGCATTTCTTCCAGCGCATAGTGCATGTCTGCCGCCACTTTGCACTGGCACTTAAAGAGATCCAACTGACGACAGAGAATGTTATGAAAGAGAGAGGTAAGGCGCCATTATAAAAGATAGAACTTGTGTAGAATGACACCGATATGCCACTTACCATTATCATACTGGCAGTTCGAATAAACTCAATTGTTTATACTTCTTTATATTCTCCAACTTAATAAACGTAACTTTTTTAGGTGTAGGACTCATTAGTTCGCAAAAAGTTTCTGCCTTTTTCTTATCATTATCAGAATAATAGGAAATCTCCATTTCTATGTTCTTCATATTCACATTTTGGGTCACCTCTATTAAGTAAGGTAAGTCAACCTCTGCAAACGAGAATCCGTAAATATGTATTTTCTCTATATCATTTAAAGACTGAAAGAAAGTTCTATTCTTTGCTATTATACTCGGAACATTCTTTTGAATATCCTTCATAGCATCTGCTGCAGCATCTTTTGCCTGACTTGTCGGGTAATCATCTGAATATAGATCTGCTGCATCTTCTAACCACCGCTCATATTCTTCTGCTGGCAAATCGGGTGGCGGTTCTGGCATTTCATCTTCAAGGTCATTCCTATACGATCCATAATCACGCCCATGACCAACAACAATTGATTCTTTATCCAGTGCATTCCCATGAATATGTTTTACTCTATCTACTGGGATGCCATATAGTTTTTCTAAAGTGAGTGAGTAGTTAAAGGTTAGAAATACAGAATCCTTGGTCTCTAACTTTACTACCTGTCCTCCGTCCCCTGCAGACAATTGACTTGCCCATTCTTGGAAGTCACTTTCAAGTCATTAATCAGACCACCTAACTCGCGCTCTACCTCATATTCAGCAACATATAAATCTCTGTTGCGATAATCGTCGCTTGCATAGTCTGGTTGATTCTCAAATGCGACACTCTCTGCATATAGTTTTACAGCAAAAGGTTTTCCTAAGTTTGTTTCAAACTCATTCCACCATTTTGGTTCGTCGGTTTCAAGTATATTCTCTACCTTATATAGTGTATCTATATCATTATCCCCCAGCCATTCTTTGAAATCATTATAGCTACTGGGAATATGATGATGAAGGTCAAATCCATTTCCTATGATGTATAAATGTTTGGCCCTTTCGAGGCACGTGCCTCTGTCACTGCAACATACTCGCTTTGATTTCCTGTGTCTCTTTCTTTTCGCAGAGTGACAACGTATTCTTGTCATTTTATGATGTGCCATGACAAAAAATTGACGTATCTATCTATAAAGTTGCTTCCTTAATCAATTATGCATTTATTTTCAAAAACTTCTTTCGATAATTGCCTTTGCCTCATCAGCATTATCTCCAAAATAGCATAAGTACAGAAAATCCTCTATTTCTTCTTTGGTTGTCAAAGCGTCAAGTTGATTTAGCTGCATCTCACTGAAATTTGGGATTCCAAAATAGCGAATATAGCGTTTCCCCATTGAATAATAAGCATTGGCATATGGCTTACTGATGTTCACCACATAAAACCAGAAGATATTCGTATTAAGTATTTTGTTAAGCCTCGAAAGTTTCTGAACATCGTTACTTACCAGTGCGAATCCATTATAGTACAGCAGCCCATCCAAATCAGATAACATAAATGTTGGTTCATCTGCTATATAGGGCATCAGCAATCTGAATCCTGGCATATTGATAGCCTGACTTCTCCCATATGCATACCACTGTTCGTAGGTACGTTTCCCCTTGTCTCTATTGTCAAGAACTTCTTTCATAGCTTGAAGATATATCAAGGTATGGGGAAATCTCTCATGCATCTCCCTCTCTTCATAACATCTAACTCTCCTTCCACATACTTTGTATGGGTAGATTATCCAGCCAATTTGGTCTTCAACAGATTTGTTTTTGTCCATGGCACTGGGCTTCACCACCTGTCTGCAAATGTCACGTTCTATAGGATATCTTACTCCATCATATTCATGAATGAATTCATGTTCTGTTTCGTCCACCACATGAAGAACGTATAGCCCGTTTCTCAGTGTTGCAATACCATTTGAGATAGTAGCCACCTCACCAAGGGGTGTTCCTGCATTTTCCAATAGACACAGAATATCATCCACACGTCGGTCTTTTATCACCCAGCCCTTGGCTGCATCTAAATGCTCATAGTCTGCATCTATGAAATGTAAGGCATCAATATCTCTGACCCTGTCGCTTGTCGTTCTTACATAACGCACCATTCCTTCCTGTTGCTTGTCAGCAAAGAAAAGGCATGTATATGTAGAACAACCTTTAAACACTTGTTCTCCCCCAAAATCAGCAATGCTAAGATTCAATTGTCGTTCAGCAAAATACTCCCTTAATGCCTTTCCGTTTAGACTCCGATAGAAGTTGCTGACTGTAATATAACCAAGTACACCAGTCTCGTTCAACAGTTCTATAGCTATTTGGAAGAAGGGAATATATAAATCTGCTTTCCCAGAATTGCATACCGACCAGTTATTCAAAAGTTCTCTGGTTTCATCCGACATTTTGGAAGATGTAACATAAGGAGGATTGCCTACAATTGCGTCGAAACCTGTAAAAACTGGGATGACGTTTGCCCAATTAAACACCAAAGAATTCCCTTGATGAAGGTTGAACACCAGATTGTCTGTTCGTTCCCCTCTCTCCAATGCTTTTAGCGCAAGCAATATCTTACTGCGTTCGATACAATAGTTTTCTATGTCGCAACCATAAAGAATATGTTCGTAGATATAGTGACAGTCAAACTTCGTCTCTCTGAGGATTTTTTCTACAATAGTTAAAAAGAAGCCACCACAACCGCATGCTATGTCCGCAATACGCAATGACGCATAATCTCTCTCCCCCAAAAGTCTGAACACATGGTCAACGATTGCTTCTCTGATGTATTTTGGCGTATAAATCGCCCCCGTCACGATTTTATCAGAAGGTGATACTACGAACTCAAAGAAATCTATTAATATCTCTAAATCGAATACTGAATATTGAGAATTCAATATATCGCAGAAGCAGATCAGTTCACTCCATTCCTCTTCGCCTTCTTCAATAATATATGGCAATAACATTGACTCATCATCTGCCCTCATCTCATTAACTCTCAGATAAGAACTGACAACAAGACGGTTTATACGTCTTACGTCTGCACCGTAATTATTCAAGAAACGGGTTACTGCTGGCTTCATGTTGTAATTAGCGGAACGAATTTGCTCTTCGTCACGTCATCGCTTACTTCGTCGTAATAAGGTTTATAAACTCTTTTTGCTGCTCGTTCCACGAGTCCCTGGTAACTGGGATCATCGAGAATTTTCATCTGCTTTTGCAGACTTGTCTCGTGAGTACTGTAAAAATTACATAGTATAAAGTTCACTGCTAAAACTATATCCATTGGTGGATGTGGTAACCGGGGACTACTTAATTGTAACAGGCTTCCTGATCCCTTTTGTTTTAGGAATGAGCCTCCCGCGTGAAAATGATAAAAGGGGTGTATGAACTGGTATTTTTTTGAACCGTTTTTTTTCTTGGGTTGAACATCTTGATGCCACTCAAAAAAATGATGGCTTGTGGCATTCTTTTGGACTCCCTTTATTTGTAAGTCAAGTTCATATTCCTTTATGGTTTTATCTAAGTCTGTCTGGTTAAAGTGGTATTCGTAACTTAACGTCAGAAACAAATCAAGTTTGTTCTGCTTGATTCCAGGATTAGGACTCATTCCTGTTGTCGATGTATGGAAAACAATACCATCGCCTACTGTTGAAAAAACCAGTTTAGGGTTCTTTCCTGATGTGTTAGAAGAAACATTTTCGACAGCTTTTTCCAACTGTGTCAACTCAATGTTGCCACAGGTTTTGAAAGAATACTTATCAAGGAGTTGTGTCAGTTCCTTCATGTCTTGAAGCAATGACGTGGCTGAATTATTTTTCTTTGCCATAAGCCCTCACCTCTCTCTTATCCTCTTCCGATAAATATTTTTGATAATCTGTATATTCCAATGCCCCAATAAGGGAGATGTATTCGTTTTCTTCCCAAGGCATCATATATCGGTTGTTACAAACATATCCTTCTGCAGGGTCGAGTGGCTCTTTTAGGGCCTTGCAGACTACCCAGAAATTACTGCTCTCACATTCTTTGATTGGAGTAGCCGCCTTTAGATTTAAAGCGAATTTTTCATTCAACAACTTCACTCTCTCTTCGGCTTCCATTCTTCTAAGCGATTTCCCTTTAGAAATGTCATTCCACCAGCTCTGGATTGACGGCATCCACCACCTGCCATAAACGTCACTTAATACGCCGCTATAGATGCTGTCGGATAGTTCTGAATTCAACTTGTCCCATTCTTCACCAGAAGTCTTAATGTTTATTCCCAAACGCGAAGCAAGATAATTCTTGTCAATCAACACACCAGGGTTATTAAAGAGATGTTCATGGATTTGCTTAAGAAACTTAAATATACTCTTTTCCTCTTTTGCTGTCGTAAGTTCCTTTATCAGACGCGAATCTAGAAACTCTTGTACCTGTGCTTTTGTCAAGTCAAGAGCATTATCTACTTTATAATTGTTCTTTTCTATTTTACGGTACGCTTCTATATACGACAATATTAGGGCCGTTGTTTCATCTTTCTTTTTGTTATAATCGTCTTTGAGCAAAATCATGTCAAACAGATTCTGGCCTACACCGCCATTTTTGACAATCTTCAGCCACTTTTCATTTGTAATCATTACAATGGGCTTCTGACTGTTTTTCTCACGCCTGTGTTCTGTTCGTAGGTACGCAGCGAAAGCCGGAGCGTCAAAGAAACTCTTTCCCTGTGAAAGCCTATAGTCCATAAGGTATGCGTCGAAATCTTGCTGATGCATAGCTTCCACTGCTTCCCTCTCCGTTTTTGCTTTGTTTACAATTAGTTCAACATTCTTAATGGCAAAATCAGCCACCATTGTGTCGGCCGTTTGGTCTTCTAAGTATAATATTGTATATTTCATACCACTAATTTAAATTATCTATTTCTTTGTCTGACAATGCGGGGATTTCAACCCTAAAACATGTAGCAAATTCTCCTGAAGGATTTACTACTCGTACTGTTCCTTTATTACTGACACATATATCTCTTACTATCGACAGTCCTAGTCCAGAGCCTGCCACCATGCCAAATTCATCGGTTTCATCTACATCTGATATATTCGAGGTGGTATAAAAACGCTCAAATATCTTTTCTTCGTCTCCTGAGGGTATTCCGTCCCCGTTGTCTTGGAACTCCAACCATATCATCCCATTTTCCTTTCCTACATCTATTTTTATAGTTCCTTTTTCCTGATGGGCTCTTTTGATGGCCTTCTTGGAATTTGTGTAGAAATTAAATAGAATGGAAGTCCACTCTGATGGATGCATCAGACGTGTATAGAGATTATATCCGAAAAATTCTGGTTCTTCTATATTTACACCGGACTTCTCTGCATCAGAAGCCATAACATTCACAAAATCTCTCACTACCTTACGCATTTCTACAGGAATCAGTTCCCTGTTGACGTTATTAGCTACCATAGCATCAAAATAAGAAACATAAGTCCTGAAATTTGCCACGTTCTCGTCTAATATACGTATTCGTCTCGAAATCTCACTATCATATTCAAATCCATGCATCAAGTAATCCAAATCGCTTGTCATGTTACCAAGATAGTACTTGATTTCATGCACAAATTGCTCAGTTGTCAATCCTACGCTGCTAAGCACTCTCAGCATTGTCCGTTCTTCCTGAAGTCTTTTACGCTCTTCTTTTTGTATACGTTTCAGTTCATCAAGGTCTTTCTTTAGTTTCTTGACAATTCGTTTACTATTCTTGCGTTCCTCAACAGATCCAGTCTGGTTCGCATCTATGGCTTTATCTAATTCATCGATAGAATATGCGATATTTTTTACACGCAAATCTATATCTTGCCATTTCCCGTCAATCTTCTTTTGCGAGGTCGTAATTTTTACATTACGCTCCTTCGCAATGCGGATAACAGCTGTAAGCAAAACCCTATAAACAAAGTTCTCGAGTTGTATGAATGTTTCATTTTCAAAAAGCCCTTCGCGACTTGATGTTTCTTCAAAATTGCCAGAACCATCATCTATATTGACGATACCTTTGAAATTATTATTGCCGTGTTGAGGCAAAAGGCTTCGCTGTCTAAGAGAGTAGTCCAGTTTCAACCAATCATTTGAAGGCTCTCCGTATGGCAACACTCTGTATCCATTTCTGTACAACCTTATACCTCCAGATAGGCGTAGATGCTTTTGTATCGCTGTTTTTTGACCACGAGGCATATAATTTTCAAGAAAATAATTTGCTTTGACCTTTACGTTACGGATAAGAGGAAATCTTGACTCCCTATCATCTGGTTCAAAGCCTATTCGTTCCTCGTGGTGTATTCCAAGATCTTTGCTTTCTATTAGGAAAGAGCCATAGCCATTTTCATCTACCTTACCCCAAATTGTTGCAACGGCGTATTTGTCAATTACCTGTGTTTCATTCTCTATTCTGAATGTGCGTCCGTTTATTTCCTGTAAAACAGTCAATGCGAAACCACCATCATTGTCATTTTCGATAAACTCCGATACAGGTTGTATTATATCGCCCAGGTATCGGTAAATACGTTTAATAGCAGCCTCACTCCATTTATCTTTCAGTTCGGAGATAATAAGCGTGGTTCCCATAGTAGCAGTATGGGGTGTAGCGAGGGTGATAAAATTGGAAATTTCGTTGATATTCTTAGTTGCCTGATAGGCACCCCAGTCAAATCTTACGTCAAATGATTCTGTTGCAGTAGCCGTTTTTGTCAATATCTCAAGATGCTTACCCAGTCTTTGAACGGCAAAACGTCCGATACCCTTTCGTCCTGCTTTCTTCCTGTTATAGATGTCTGATACAGGTTTCTCCTTTTTAATATTTGAGGATATTCGCATGAAGCCGTCTATTAGCTGTTCTCTGTCCATACCTGTTCCGTTATCCTCAATTATCAGTGTCCCCCCCAAAGAATCCGTATCTATAAACCGTAGCGTCACTTCAGTTGCGTCTGCGTCGTAAGCGTTTTTCACTAGTTCCGAAAGGGCAGTCTCTTGCCGGGCCACCAATTCATTGCCCAAACGGCTAATCAAGTCAGCATCAACAGAAAATCTTACCTTATTATGGTCATGTTTCGAAAGCTCATTAGTCAACGACACAATTTTATCGTAGTCCAATGAATTCTCCGCCAGCAATGCTTGCAATTGTTCTATTATCTGATTCTCTTCCATTTCAGAGAGGGTGTTATATTCCAATTTAACTACAAAAATACATCTTTTATCTCGCTTCTGTAGCAATCCTTTTTGTTTTTTATGAATAATTAAGCATTTTGTCCTTTGCTGGTGTTAGTGTTATCCGTTTACTCATGTTCAACTATCTCATTGGCAAAATTAATACAACCTATATAAAGCATACTCGCTAATTGAATTTTCATTTTTCAGTTATCTATGGATTCTGCAATGGTAGGGCGGTGAATATATTTACATTCCAATGGCTCTATTTGGGTACAACGTTATCCAAATTGATGTAACAACTTAAAAATGTTCCATCAATGTTCCATCAAAATTGGAAGGTGTGGAAATTGAAAATCCCTGAAAGTGCTTGACTTACAGGGATTTGTTTCGAAGGGTGCCCGGACGGACTCGAACCGTCGACATTCAGAACCACAATCTGACGCTCTAACCAACTGAACTACGGGCACCATATTAATGAACGATTGCGCCACCTTTGGGGTTTTGCGGGTGCAAAGGTACGCATTTTATTCGGAACTGCCAAATATTTCGCAGTTTTTTTGCAAAAAAGTTTTTTGGCATATCATTTAATTTAAGTTTCACACACCTTCTTTTACCACGGATAGAACGTAATTCACGTCTTTTTCAGCAGTGCAAGGTGAAGTGGAAACACAGGCCGCCGCCGGGGTTGTTGCATACGGAGATGGTGCCACGATGGAAAAGTACGGCGTTTTTCACGATAGACAGTCCCAGGCCTGTGCCGCCAAGGGCACGGCTGCGCCCCTTATCGACGCGGTAGAAGCGCTCGAAGATGCGCGACAGATGCTGCTCGGGAATGCCACAGCCGTTGTCGGAGAAGGTGAAATGCCAGTAGTGATGTTTCTGAACTGCCGAGATATCGATGGTGACCCCCTCGCCGGCATAGCAGATGACATTGTTGACGAGGTTGCGGAAGATGCTGTAGATGAGCGACGTATTGCCGTGTACCACGACATCCTGCGGCAGACAGTTGTGCAGCGTCTGGCGGTTCTTGCCCAGCTGGAGCATGGTTTCCTCGGCGATGTCGGCCACCATGTGCGACACATCGACCCGCTCGACGGTGAGCAGCGACGAGGCATAGTCCATGCGGTTGAGCGTAGAGAGGTCTTGCAGCAGCGACGTGAGGCGGTGCGCCTGTGCGTTGGTGCGCTGAATGAATTGTCGGCACGTTTCGCGGCTCATGTCCGGATTGTCAAGAATAGTGTCTGTAAAGCCCAGAATGCTGGCTACGGGTGTCTTCAACTCGTGGGCGATGTTCTGCGTCAGTTCGCGGCGCAGAAGGTTTTCCTTGGCGGCCTGTTCGCGGCTGATGCGCTCGTCCATGCGTCGTGCATAGCGGTGCAGCAGCAGTCCGAGCAGCGTCATGACGAAGAGCGAGAACACCAATAGGTGCCAGTCGCTGTCTTCTTCGAACGGCTGCAGGAAATGGCGGTCGTAGTCTTCGAAGAGTATGAAGAACGCCCCATAGAGTACGAATACCGCCATGACGCTGACATACATCTTCCTACCTTCCGACAATCGGCTGAAGAGTTTCATAGGCTGTAGTGCTTTTTCTCGTTTGCGTTATCGGGGTTGTGCCGTGTTTTCTCGTTTGCGTTATCAGGGTTGTGCCGTTTTTTTCTCGCATGAGTTATCAAGACCGGTCACGCTCTCCCCCACCCGCTCACGCTTAGTCTTCAAACAGATAGCCGTAGCCTTGCCGCGTGAGCACATAGCCGGCGTAGGGACCTATCTTCTTGCGTATGCGGGTGATGTTCACGTCAACGGCACGGTCGGTGACGATGACATCCTGCGGCCAAACACGTTCGAGCACCTCCTGCCGCGAAAACACCTGTCCGCGATGCGTGAGCAGCAGGGAGAGCAGTTCGAACTCCGTCTTGGTGAGCGACACGGGCTGTCCATCCACCTCAACCGACTTGTTCTTCACATCGAGCACCAAGCCCTGGAAACTGACTATCTCGCTGTCGGCAGCCATCGACGCACGGCCTAATACCGCTTTTACGCGGGCCACCACTTCGCGCACGGAGAAAGGCTTCTTCACGTAGTCATCGGCTCCCAGGCGGAATCCGTAGAGTGTATCGCCCTCGGTGTCCTTAGCCGTGAGGAAGATGATGGGCAGCGAGGCCGTCGCTGCATTCTGCTTGAGCTGCTGTGCCATTTCGAATCCCGACATGCCACCCATCATGACGTCGAGCAGCACCAGGTGGAAGGCTGTGCCAGATTCCACCTCCCGGTTGATTGCCGTCAACGCGTCTTCTGCCGAATAGGCTACCTCGACACGATAGCCTGCGGCACTGAGGTTGAAGCGCAGAATCTCGCAAAGGTCCTGCTCGTCATCTACTACCAGTATTCTTTTCTGTTCCATATCGGTGCAAGTATTGTTACTTGTTTCACTTTTTCACGTGCAAAGATACAAATTAGTTCACTTTTCACGTGCAAAGATACAAATTAGTTTCACTTTTCACGTGCAAAGATACAAATTATTTTCCAAATCTCGCCTGTACGACGTTAATAATATAGTCGCCGAGTTTTTCACACTCGCTCACGAGGTCGGTGTACATGGTGCCCAGGGCATAGTCGTACTCATGGTCGTTGACGGCCCGGATGTTGTCGGCCTTCAGGCGCTGGCGCAGCTGGTTGATGTCGTTCTCCAGCCGGTACGACTCGCGGATGTCGTGCTGGCGGCTGTGGCCGGTCATCACGCTGTTCATCTGCGTCAAGGCCTCGTCGGCAAGCTGCATCATGTCGTGCAGATGGGCGTAGAGCGGCTCAGGGAAGTCGCGCCCCGACTCCATGCGCCGGTTCATCGTGCGGGCCAGATTGTAGCAGGCATCGCCAATCGACTCCAGCTCGCTGATTTCGCGCAGCATCTGGCGCACCTTCGTCTTCGTGATGTCGCTCAGGTGACCCACGCTGACCTGCTCCAGATAGCGCGCTATCTCTATCTCCATGCGGTCGGTGATGTCTTCCAGCTGTTCCACCTTATTATATAGTTCGACAAAGCGCTCCTCTTCCTTCTCGTCGAGCAGCTGGCGAACCATGCCGAACATCTGCTGCACGCGGCGACCGAAGTGGGCTGTCTCCTTCTGCGCCTGCAGCACCGAGATTTCAGGCGTCTGCACCAGGTTGGCCTGTATGTAACGCAACTTGAACTCCTCCACCTCGGGTTTCTTCTTGGCAGGCAGCAGCCAGCACACCACACGCTCCATCTGGGGTATGAAGCCGATGAGCAGGGCGGTGTTGGTGACGTTGAAACAGGTGTGGAAGGTGGCCAGCACCACGGGCAGCACAGCAGCCTGTCCGCCCTGGTCGGGATGGTAGCCTACGAGGCTGCACACCATATCGACAAAGGGATAGAACACACAGAGCACCCATATCACGCCGAACACATTGAACAGCAGATGGGCCAAGGCGGCCCGTCGGGCCTCGATGCCGGCACCGAGGGCGGCAAGATTGGCAGTCGCCGTCGTTCCAATGTTCTCGCCCATCACCAATGCTATGCCGAGATAGATAGGAAGCACGCCCGTGGAACAAAGCAAGATGGTGATGGCCATGACGGCCGCCGACGACTGCACAATACATGTGATGAGGGTTCCTATGGCGAGGAAAGCCAGGATGGTAAGATAGCTGCCCGTGTCGAACGAGGCGAAGAAGGCCACCACCGCCTCGTTATGCTCCAGGTCCATCGACTTGCCAGTAGCGCTCAGCATCACCAGCGACAAGAACATAAACGCTGTGCCAAAGAGGAAATCGCCTACGTATCGGTGGCGTTTCATATAAATGAGCACCATGCCGGCCACGAACGACGGATAGACCACGCTGGTCAAGTCGACATTGTAGCCCAGCGACATAATCCACGCTGTCAGTGTGGTACCGATATTGGCCCCCATAATGACCGAGATGGCCTGCCCCAGCGTCAGCAGTCCTGCCGAGACGAATGAGACGGTCATCACCGTCGTGGCCGACGATGACTGCACGGCACAGGTGA
>ODAI011916485.1_pt1 | contig 14421 bp, 14 predicted proteins | sample 1539321 | NCBI WGS metagenome assembly ODAI01 (sample SAMN02144231, study PRJEB22623) | gut metagenome | biome: sheep rumen | host: Ovis aries | place: New Zealand
CAGGAAAAAGAGGAGCAGGATCCTGATCTTGCCTTTATACCACTGCCTGGTCCTTTCCTCCGCTCCCATGGGCGCATCCAGAAGGATCTGGGCCCTGTATACATCCCTTTCCCCGGGAAAGGGCCCTCTTTTCCGCAGGATCCCGTACAGAAAGGCCGCAGCCCGGTCCAGACCTCTGCAAGGCTCCCCTGCCTCCTCATATTTCTTTCCTGCCAGGATCAGAGCCGCCAGCAGAACAGGGCAGACCAGATACAGGCCCCACTGAAGGTTTTCCATTCGTGCATCTCTTTTCTTCTAAAGACGGATATCGGCAATCTTCTCACCCAGCGCGCAGGCGGCCAGATAGAGGGCCAGGCAGACGGTCATAAAAGCCGCCCCCGCCAGGTTGTGGTAGAGGGGATCGAAAAAGCCCCTGTTGGTCAGGCTGATGTAGAGAATAATGGCAAAGGGCACTGCCTCCATGATCCTCAGCTCCAGCTGCCTGCTGCTTACCAGCAGGCGGATCTCTCTTTCCACCTCCAGCCGCTCCTGCAGCAGGGTTCCGGTCTGCTCCATGACCTGGATCATATTTCCTCCGCTTCGGGAGGCGATCAGGAACACCTGGGCAAAGTCCCGGATCTCCGGGATCCCGGACCGGGCGGCAAATTCGTCCAGCAGCCGGTTCAGAGGAATGCGGTTGTCCAGGCCCGCTGTGATCAGGACAAGCTCTCTGGTCATTTCCGCCCCGCTGCCGAAGCGGAAGGCCATGTCCCTGGCCGTTTCCCGGAAAGCGTTCTCCGGGGAGTAGCCTGCCCGCATGCCTGTAACGACCCCGGCAAGGGCTTCCCCGAATTCCTCCGACAGTCTGTCCTTTCGTTTCTTTTCCGCCCTGTCCTCCAGGATCCTCATAATGGGAATGCAAAGAGGCAGGAGGGCTGCCATGGCAAGCCAGGACCGGTAGAAGAGAAAGGCGGTCATGCCTGTCAGGCCAAGGGCCGTCAGCAGATGCCGGGGCCGGATCCTAGGGAAGACGGATCCCCGCCGCCTCCAGCTTGTGCCTGTCCAGAAGGGGCTCTTTCCGCTGCCAGGCTCCGATGATCCTTCCTTCTTTTTCTCCTTCTTCCACAAACTCATACAGACTCCTTAATAAGATCCGGCCGTCCCGGATCCCTTCCACCTCCCGGATCTCCAGAAGCCTGCGGGACCTGTCCCTTAACCGGCCCAGATGCACGATGATATCGATGGCGCTGGCGATCTGGGAACGGATCGCGGAAACGGGCAGATCCAGGCTGGACATGAGGACCATGGTCTCCAGACGGGACAGGGCATCCCCGGCGCTGTTGGCATGTCCCGTACTCAGGGACCCGTCGTGTCCTGTGTTCATAGCCTGAAGCATGTCCAGCGCTTCCGCTCCTCTGACTTCTCCCACAATGATCCTGTCGGGCCGCATGCGGAGGCTGGCCCGGATCAGATGCCGTATGGTGACTTCGTTCTCCCCCTCCACGTTGGCATTTCTGGCTTCCAGACTGACCAGGTTGTCGATGTGGCCGATCTGCAGCTCCGCATTGTCTTCGATGGTAATGACACGTTCGTCGGAGGGGATAAATTCAGACAGGGCGTTGAGAAAGGTGGTCTTGCCGGATCCTGTGCCGCCGCTGACAAAGATGTTGTAGCCGGCTCTTACCAGACAGGCCAGAAAGCCTGCGGCTTCGGGAGAAAGGGATCCGAAGGCGATCAGATCCTTCATCCGGATGGGCTGCTCCGGAAAGCGCCGGATGGTCACGATGGGCCCGTTCAGGGCCACCGGAGGCAGGACAACGTTCACTCGCTCCCCTCCCGGAAGTCTTGCATCCACCACGGGAGAAGCTTCGTTGACGGTCCTGTTGCAGTCGGATACGATCCTGCGGATCACGTCGTAGAGCCTGTCCGGGGAGCTGAAGGTCTTTTCATAAGGACGGATGGCTCCCTTTTCCTCGATAAAGATCCTGTCAGGCCCGTTGATCATGATCTCCGTAATGCCCGTGTCCTCCAGAAGCTCCTGCAGGACATCCAGACGGCGGATGGAATGGAAGAGCTCCTGGCGCATGCGCTTTCTTTCCTCCAGGCCGAAAGGATACTCTCTCCCTGCCCGTACGATCTCTTCATCGATCATTTCCAGGATCTGGCCGTCCATGGTCTCCCTGGAATAATCGATCCTCTCCAGAATGCTCTCCCGGACTCTGCCGCGGATATCTTCATAGGTAAGTTCTCTCTTCATGTCCTGCCCCCTTCCCGGATCAGCTCCCTTGCGTAGTCTGCCAGAGGACCGTGGGTCATGAATTTCATAGAGGAAGGCAGCTCCCTGAAGACGGGAAGACGAAGTCTCCTGGTCCTGGTCCAGATATCCTCGTAGTGAAAGCGGCGCAGCAGATCTTCATAGGAAGAAAGCCTGGCTGCCGATACCGGATCCTCTCTTTCGATGGTATAGACTCTGTCACAGAGACGCAGGGTCTCCAGAAAGCAGTCTCCCCGGGCCGAGATGTCCAGGATCAGATATCTGTAATCCGTGACCCTGTCTATGGCTTTGAAAAAGCCCGTCCACCGGTCCTGTGCCAGTGAGGAAAGCTCCATGGCAGAGCGGGGCGGAGGCAGACAGAAAAGTCCGTTGACCTCCCGGGCCATGGATCCCAGCAGGGCCGGGAACCTCTCCGGAGCGCATTCGTTATAGTAGATCAGGTCGGTAAGGCTGTCTTCTCCGTTAAGGCCCAGAAGAGTGCTGAGACCGGAGCAGGGCTCCAGATTCAGATAGAGGGCCGGTTCCTCTGCAGAAAGAAGCTGTCCCATGGTCAGGGCCAGGGATGTCTGCAGGGCCCGGCTGACCGGGGTATAGAAACCGATCATGGTAAGAGACTGTCCATGGCGTATGGACGCACCGGTCTGAAGGTCCCCGGCTCCGGGCAGCCGCAGAAGGGCGTCCGCAAGGCAGCGGGCCCTCTGATATTTGCTGACGCAGGCAGGGCCGCCTTCGGGACAGTCCCCGCTCTCGCTCAGGATCAGGATCCTGTCAGGATCCAGGCCTTCCGTCCAGCTGCCCCGGAGAGATTCGGAAAGGATCACATACAGGGCTTTATCCTGCAGGTCTTCCCCCTTCAGCCGCCCCGGGTCCGTCAGGATCCTGACATTGCAGGCGAGGCCTCCCTCCGAAAGCAGGTATTCCTGCAGATGCCTGGCGTAGCGCAGGTCCCTGTCACAGATGAGAACTGTGCGGTCTTTTTCATACTGCATCAGAAAACACCTCCTACATGAAGCAGGACGCCGGCTGCGATCGGAAGAGCCATATGAAGCCCATGATGGATGTCTTTTCTGAGCAGGAGCACAAGGCAGGCATACAGGGCGGATACAAGAAGGATGGCCATAAGGCAGGAAACGTATTCGGCGGGAGAAAGAAAAGCGCAGACCGCCATGAGAAGTTTGATGTCGCCGGCTCCGAGGCCGCCGGTGCGATAGAAGGGAAAAAGAAAAAGCAGTGTGAGAAACATAAGAAAGAGGAGGACCGGCAGTGCCGGAAGCCCGTCTTCAGCCAGACGAAGAAGCGCTCCCGACACCGTCCACGGGATCAGCCAGGCATTGAAGATCCTGCCCGATCTCAGATCTGTAAAGACCGCTCCCCCCAAAAGGACCGTCAGGAGAATCCTGCTCAGGAAATGCATTGTTGGCCCCTTTCTGCACGAACGTGCGAGGAAGTGTATTCATTTATGATCTGATTTTAAGAACCGCAAAGTCAGATTACAAGCGTAAAAAGGGCATTTTGTCATTTTTGTGAAAAGGGCCCATATTTTTGGCCCCTGAAAAAAGTGAATGCCGGAAAACGGCGTAAACTCGATGTTTCGTATGTCAGTGCATCTTTCAGGCGCAATAATCTATTGTTTTACCGTTTGTTTTCGGATACAATAATAAACAGATGTAACCTTAAATCCACCAGAAAGCAGGAACTGACTGCAGGAGGAAAAACTATGAAGTATGTATGTGATGTATGCGGATGGGTCTATGACGAAGAAGAAGGCGCCGAAGATTTCGGCATCGCTCCCGGCACCAAATGGGAAGATCTCCCCGAAGATTTCGAATGCCCTCTCTGCGGCGTAGGCAAGAGCGACTTCACCCAGGAGTAAGTCAGCCCTTTAAAAAAGCAGACAAAAAAAGACCTTTCCGCATCAGCTCCGACGCGGAAAGGTCTTTTTCTTCTGTCTTATTTCAAAATCTCATGTCCAGGAAGGATGACCAGAGAGTCCGTTTCCACGTGGCAGGGCAGCATCAGGACCTTTACCCCTTCCGCTTCTGCCTCTTCAAGGGCCAGGCCGAATGCAGGGTGGGTCTTTGTATTGGGCAGGACTTCTGTCACCCCGTCCATCTGGATCACAAAGGCGGCAAATGCTCTGTATCCCTCCCCTGCCGCCTTTGCCAGTTCAAGCAGGTGCTTTACGCCCCGCTGTGTGGGAGCGTCCGGGAAATATCCGATGCCCCCGATCTCCAGGGTACATCCTTTGACCTCCATCAGATATTTCTGCTCCCCTTTTTCCATAAGAAAATCGATCCTGGAGCTTCCATAGGTATATTCCGGCTTCACTCTGTCAAAGCCCTGTCTGTCCAGCCATTCCCGCACCACTCTGTTGGGGGCCTGGCTGTCGATATTGAACAGGATGCCGTTATTTTTCCGGACTGCCACCAGATCGTACCTGGTCTTCCGGCCGGGACTTCCGGGCTCTGTCAGATAGACCTCTGCCCCCGGAAGCAGCAGTTCCCTGCACCTTCCGGTATTTTTCACATGGACCGTCTCTTCCTTCCCGTCCAGCTCCACTCTGGCCGCAAAGCGGTTCTGCCGTTCTATAAAGCTTCCTCTGATAATGTTCCCGTATTTCATGCTCCAGCCCTTTTCTTCCGCGCCGCCCCGGCTTCAGACCGCAGCTTCCCTCTTTCCTTTGTCTGAGGATACTGCCTGCTTCGTTCTCAGTCGTCCGTCACGACCTCTCCGGTCCAGTCTCTGATCCCGCCGAATTCATACACATTTTTGTACCCCAGTCCGGCCAGCTTTTCCGCCGCCTGCCTGGACCGGTTTCCGCTCCGGCAGTATATCAGAATGATCTGATAGAGGTTCGAAAGCTCAGGAGGGCGTTCGTCCCCAATCGTCTCATTCGGAATACAGACCGCGCCGGGGATATGGCCGGTCTTAAACTCGTCCATCGTTCGTACGTCCACAATGATGCAGTCTTCCTCCTGTTCCATCATTTCCACGGCCTTTTCCTGGGAGATGGACGTATAGGTCTGTTCCATCATATCATCCCCGTCCATGACCTGGTCCCCGGAACAGGCCGAAAGCACAAACAGGCATATCAGGCCCGCAAGAGCCGCCCTCCATCGTTTATTCATTTACAAACCTCCAAATCCTTTTTGGCCTGAAAAAAGGACGGCCCGCTCTCACGGACCGTCCTCTCATCCTTCAGCTGCTGCAGGCCCTGTCAGGAAATCTTCAAAGAAATATTTCTCAGAATTATTTCCTGATATTGAAAGCCTTGAATCCGGGATACTTGGCAGCTGCGCCCAGTTCTTCCTCGATCCTGAGCAGCTGGTTGTACTTGGCAACGCGCTCGGTCCTGGAAGGAGCACCGGTCTTGATCTGGCAGGTGTTCAGAGCGACTGCCAGGTCGGCGATGGTGGTGTCTTCCGTTTCACCGGAACGGTGGGAAGTAACAGCAGTCATGCCGTTCTTGTGAGCAAGCTTGATGGCTTCCAGAGTCTCAGAAACGGAACCGATCTGGTTGAGCTTGATCAGGATGGAGTTTGCAGCGCCCAGCTCGATGCCCTTCTGCAGTCTCTTGACGTTGGTAACGAACAGGTCATCGCCTACCAGCTGGATCCTCTTGCCCAGCTTCTTGGTCATCTTTACCCAGCCTTCCCAGTCTTCTTCATCCAGGCCGTCTTCGATGGAGATGATAGGATACTTGTCGATCAGGCTCTCCCAGTGAGCGATCAGCTCATCGGAGGTGAAGGTCAGGCCGCTCTTGGGCTGCTTGTAGAAGCCGATGCCCTTCTCTTCGTCTTTCCACTCGGAGGAAGCGGCGTCCATAGCCAGAACGAAATCCTTGCCGGGCTCATAGCCGGCGTTCTTGATAGCCTGGCAGATGTGCTCCAGGGTATCCTCATCGGACTTAAGGTTGGGAGCGAAGCCGCCTTCGTCGCCCACTGCAGTGGTCTCGCCTTCCTTCTTCAGCAGGGCCTGAAGGGCGTGGAAGACTTCTGTGGACCAGCGGAGGGCTTCACGGAATGTGGGTGCGCCTGCGGGCATGATCATGAACTCCTGGGTATCCACAGAGTTGGAGGCATGTGCGCCGCCGTTCAGGATGTTCATCATGGGAACGGGAAGAGTCGTAGCCTGTGCGCCGCCCAGGAAACGATAGAGCGGAATGCCTTCTGCCGCTGCGGCTGCCTTTGCCGCTGCGATGGAAACTGCAAGGATGGCGTTTGCGCCCAGCTTGTCCTTGTTGGCTGTGCCGTCCAGATCAAGCATGACCTTGTCTACCAGATAAGTATCGGATGCGTCTACGCCTACCAGAGCGGGGCCGATCAGCTCGTTGATGTTGGCAACGGCCTTGGAAACGCCCTTTCCGCCGTACTTGCTCTTGTCGCCGTCGCGAAGCTCAAGCGCCTCAAAGATACCTGTGGAAGCACCGCTGGGAGCCGCGCCTCTGCCGACAGTACCGTCCACCAGTGTGACCTCGGCTTCAACTGTGGGATTGCCGCGGGAGTCGATGATCTCACGGCCGATCACTTTTTCAATCTGTAAATAATCCATACTGTTTTGGTCCTTTCTCATGCTGTCCTGTGCTGCCTTTTTTCTGCGAAAGGCTCGGTCAGGCCAGTCATGCAATGATAAAAAAGTTACAACTAACCATATCATATTTTAGCAAGACATTGTTCAAATTGCAAGCATCCTGGACCGCCCGCGCCGTCATAAAGAGGGGGCGGCAAAGCTCTTTCTCTCTGTTCATCCTTCCCCGAATCTGCTACAATACGTCTATCGGCGCTTTTTTGCCGCACCCGGGAGGCGTTTGTTTCTCCCGCATTCCCGACCAGTAAGGAGGATCCGTCCTTGAAACGCAGGATTTCCATACCGGAGCTTCTGGCAGAGCTGTTTTTTGCCTTTCTGCTCTTCTATTTTGCCTATAAGGTCTCATACGTGGGCATCGACTACGATATCCATATCGCAAAGCTGGAGGGCTTTGATTTCAGCCAGCTTGGCGCCTATATAAAAGAACACCAGGAACCCCTCTGGCACCTGACCGTGGCCGCCGTCCGAAAGCTTCTTGGCTGCTCACTTGAGCGGGCCGCAGGGATCGCCTCCGGCGGCTATTATGCCCTCATGTATCTGGTCGCCTGCCGTCTGATCGACTTTGCCGACCTGGAGATCCGAAAGCCCATGCTGGCTTTCCTTGCCTTCTGCCTCCATATCGCGGCGGCCATTTACGTTCCCTTTTTCAACAAAACGCCCTATCTGGGACAGGGTTCCCCCAACGTCTGGCATAACCCCACCACCATCGGCGTCAAGTGGGCCGCCCTCCTTGTATTCATGCTGACGGCGGCCGAGCTGACAAGGCTGGTCAGGGAGCGCTTCGAAAAGAACGTACGCATCGTTCCCGCCATCGTCATCGCCCTCCTTATGGTGGTCTCCAACCTTTATAAGCCCAGCCTGGTCATGGTCTATTATCCGGCCATCTTTATCGTCTGCCTGGTATGGCTGGTCCGCTTCCGGGGAAAGAACCTGAAGCACTGCTTCGAGCTCTTCCTGGTCTGCCTGCCCTCTCTCCTTCTGATGATCCGCCAGTTTTTTATGTCCTTCGGCGCAGAAAGTCCGGAGGGCGGAGGACTTGTCATCGCACCCTTTAAAGTGGCTTCCATCTATTCGCCCAATATCGCCGTGTCCACCCTTCTGCTCCTGGCCTTCCCCCTCTACATGCTGGCGGTGGTCCTGGCAGAGAAAAAGATGGATATGGCTGACTGGTTCGGATGGCTCATGCTTCTGGTGGGCCTTGCGGAAAAGCTGCTTCTGGCCGAGACCGGAAGCCGGGCTTCCCACGGCAACCTGGCCTGGGGATATCTCCTGGCCGTCTACTTTGTCTGGTTCCTGGCCATCAGAGACTTCATGCTCCTTTGGCAGACCAGAAGCCTTTACGCTGTCAGAGTCTACCGCATGCGGGACCACATCCTCTGCTTCGGAGGGACCGTCCTTCTGACCCTGCATGTTCTCTCCGGCGCCTGGTACCTCTACTATCTGATCGTTCTCGGGAACAGCATCTGATCCGCTGCCGGGAAAAATGGAAAGGAGTGTGTTATGAAAGCTCTGAAAAAGGCTCCCTTATATCTTATCTTTGCAGCCATGCCTCTGATCACCATGGCCCTGATCTCTCTGATCTTCCGGATCGATCCCAGGAATACCGTCCTGGTGGCCGGCGATGAGATCACCTGGTACTCCCTGGTCCGGTCCGTGGTCGCTTTCGGCCGTCCCCTGGGCTACTACGGCTACGCCGGCTCCCATGCGGCCTACGGCACCTTCAGCACCTGGGGCCCCGCCCAGGTCTACGCCATGTCCCTGGTCCCCAGGCTCGCCGGCATGACCATGCAGAGCCCAATCCTGACCAACGTGATCTATGCCTGCGCAGCCAATCTTCTTTTCGTGCTCTTTACCCAGCCCGAAATAAAGAGCGCCCTGCGGCTGATCCTGATCTCTTTCCTTACCTATGTCAGCTTCCAGTTCATCTTTACCGGCATGTCGGAGACCACCCGCTTTTCCATGGGCATCGTTCTGACCGGCATCCTCTGGTATCTGTGGAAGAATGCCTCCAAAGGAAAGTTTTTCTACGGCTTCGTTCTCTACGTCCTGGCGCCCCTTCTGATCCTGGCTTTTTCCGCCTGCTACATTCTTTTCACCATTGCGGTCCCCGTATGGTTCCTCTGCCTGTCCGCAAGGCTGGGCCGCAAAAAGAAAAAGAAGTTCCTCTTCTGGTTCTTCTACTGGATCCTGGCCGTCATCCTTTCCGCCCTGATCGTGGCCGGCATGTACTTCTTCAGGAGCAAGGTCATCGCCCCCTATATCAGCAGCACCACCGGCGACTTTATCGCTGCCTTCCGCCAGGGCCTTGCCCCCGGGCTTGACTATGCCCGCGGCCTTCTTATGACCGCCTGGAACAATTTAAATCCCCTGGCTCTTTACCGGATGCGGAATGAACACCACGGTTTCTATACCCTGACCCTGTTCTTCTACTATGCGGTCATCCTTCTCTGCCTGATCCGCATGCTCCTCTGCATCGGGAAAAAATATAAGCACAGAGACTGCTTCGCCCAGTACCTGACTTCCTTCCTGCTGCTGACTTCTTTCCTCTTTGCCTTTATCTTCCTCTATACCACAGAGCCCGCATCCATGATCCGGGGCCTGAACATCGCCTTCGTTCCCGCCCTGTACCTGCTCTGCCTGGGAGAAAAAGACTCCATTATCACCTACCGTCTGGCCATCCTCCTGCTGGTCGGCATGTACAGCTTCGGGATCAACTTCGCTGAAACAGCCATTCCCGGCAGATATGACGCGGCTGCGGCGGCCAGGGTGGAAGAGGTGGAACAGACTCTGTCCCGCTATATCGTTCTGGATCCCCAGGCGGATCCTTCCGAGAATACGGTCCAGCTCTACGGCGATCTGACGCCCAGCCTTATGGGCCTGCCGGCCGGCGCCGGCATCAACGCCATGCTCTGGCTCAACGTAGTGGAACCGGAGTATAAGTACGCTCTCCTGAACCTGGAATCCCCCGGCGGCAGAGATATGGAGACCACCACCCTGCTGCTGACCGACAGGGGCTATAAGGAGCTCTACAACGACGGGGCCCTGGCCGTATACGCCAACCGGTAAAAACCATAAACTTCTTCCGGAAACGAAACAAGACCCGGATCCTCCCCCCCTGCCGGGGAAAGGATCCGGGTCTTTTCTCCTGTTAAATGCCGCTGTGGACAGCCCTATCAGGCGTGGATCTTCAGCCTGCAGTCCGCGCAGACTCCGTAGAAGACCGTCCGCATGGGATCGATGGCAAAGCCGTGGGTCGCGTCGATGTGCTTCTGGATCCCCACCAGCTCGTCGCAGTGCAGATGGATCAGCTTTCCGCAGTTTTCGCACTTGCAGTGGAAGCAGTCCACGGCGCTGCCCTCATGGAGCCCGATGAACTCATAGCAGGCGGAATTGGTGGCGCCGATGGTATATTTGCGCACCGTTCCCTCTTCCACCAGCTTATCCAGATGACGGTAGATGGTGGCCATGCCCATGTTCAGGCCCATGGCCCGGAAATCATCGTGGATCTGGGCCGCCGTCAGATGGGTTCCTTCCCGTTTCATCAGATACTCTGTCAGCTCTTCCTTCTGTCTGGTCCTGTAACCGGTCCTGCCTGCCATGTTTCCCTCTCTTCGCAAAACTGATAATAACATTCTCAAATCACCTATAGTCTATCAGTCCTGCGTTCAAAGTCAACATCCCACTGAAGATTCTCCTGCCTCTCAGCGGATCCCGGTGACCTCATAGTCCCTGTCTTCCACGGTCTCCTTCAGGACCGCGTCGTCGATCTCGCCGCTCAGGGTAACGATGGCGGTTCCGGCGGTATGGCTGACCTGGGCGCTTTCCACCTGGGGAAGCTTCTCCAGAGCCTTTTTGACGGTTGCTTCACAGTGGGGGCACATCATTCCTTTGATCTCGATGGTTTTTGTCATGATATTTCCTTCCTTTTCTTCATCATTTGTATCTGCCAGCAGATGACCGTTTTCATCTGTAGTGACCGGATTCTTAAGCTTCCTGTCCCTTGAGGGATCGTGGACCTTAAAGAGGTTGAGGCGCAGGGCGTTAGAGACCACGCAGAAGCTGGACAGGCTCATGGCCGCCGCTCCGAACATGGGGTCCATGGTGACGCCGGCCCATACCAGAAGGCCCGCTGCCACGGGGATCAGGATCGAATTGTAGATCAGGGCCCAGAAGAGATTTTCCAGGATGTTCCTGTAGGTCGCTCTGGAAAGGCGTATGGCGGCGGGCACATCGCTCAGGCGGCTCTTCATCAGGACCACGTCGGCGGCGTCTATGGCCACGTCCGTTCCTGCGCCGATGGCAATGCCAGTGTCGGCCCGGGTCAGAGCGGGGGCGTCGTTGATGCCGTCTCCCACCATGGCGACCTTGCCGAACTCCTGCAGCTTTCTGATCACGGCCTCCTTGCCGTCGGGCAGCACCCCTGCCACCACCTCGTCGACGCCGGCTTCCCTGCCGATGGCCCTGGCGGTGCGGGGATTGTCGCCCGTCAGCATGACCACGTGGATGCCCATGTTCCTGAGCTCTCTGACTGCCCGGGCGCTGTCCTCCTTGATGGTATCCGCCACAGCGATCATGCCCAGGAAGGCCTCGTCCGCCATGAACAGAAGAGGGGTCTTGCCCTGCTCCGCCAGTTCTTCATACTTTGCCTTAAGGGAGGCGGGGACCCGGGTCTGGGCACTGATAAAGGAAAAACTCCCGCCTGTCACCACCTGTCCTCCGATAAGACCTGTCAGTCCGTTTCCCGGAAGGGCGCCGAAGTCTGTGACTTCGTCGGCCGCAAGGCCCTTTTCCTCTCCGAAGCGGACAACGGCGCCTGCCAGAGGATGCTCGCTCTTTGTTTCCAGCGAAAAGGCCTTCTGCAGAAGGTCCCTTTCCTCCACGCCTTCCGCAGGGATCAGATCCGTGACCCGGGGCTCGCCCGTAGTAATGGTCCCGGTCTTGTCCAGGGCTGCGATCTGGATATTGCCGGCTTCCTGCAGGGCTTCCGCATTCTTGAATAAAATACCGCTTCTGGCGCCGCTGCCGTTGCCCACCATGATGGCCACAGGAGTGGCAAGGCCCAGGGCGCAGGGACAGCTGACCACCAGAACGCTGATGGCTCTTGCCAGGGAGAATCCGACGGTCCTGCCAAGCAGCATCCATACGATAAAGACGCAGGCGGCGATGGCTATGACCACCGGCACGAAGACGCCGGAGATCTGATCGGCCAGCCTGGCCACGGGGGCCTTGGTGGCCGCCGCATCGGAGACCATCTGAATGATCTGGGCCAGGGAGGTATCTTCCCCGACTCTGGTGGCCTGGCAGCGCAAAAAGCCCGACTGGTTGAGGGTGGCGGAGGAAACGCTGTCTCCCGCCGCCTTATCCACGGGGATGCTCTCCCCGGTCAGGGCCGCTTCGTTGACGGCACTGGCCCCCTCCAGAACGATCCCGTCCACGGGTATGTTCTCGCCGGGCCTGACTACAAAGATATCTCCCTTTCTGACTTCATCGATCCCCACGGTCACTTCCCGGAACTCCCGGACCACGACGGCCGTTTTGGGCGCCAGCTTCATAAGGCTCTTTAAGGCGCTGGTCGTCTTTCCCTTGGAATAGGACTCCAGCATCTTTCCCACAGTGATCAGGGTCAGGATCATGGCGGCAGATTCAAAGTAGAATTCCATCATGCACTGCATGACCAGCTCTGTGTTCCCGTCCGTCTGGGCCCTGGTCATGACAAAGAGCATGGCCGTGGAATAGGCAAAGGCCGCCGAGGATCCCAGAGCGATCAGGGTATCCATGTTGGGGGCTCCGTGGAAAAGACTTTTAAAGCCGCTGATAAAGAATTTCTGGTTGATGACCATGATAATGCCGGAAAGGAGCAGCTGGACCAGCCCCATGGCCACGTGGTTCCCTTCAAAGAAAGCCGGCAGGGGCCATCCAAACATCATGTGGCCCATGGAAAAATACATGAGGACCAGAAGAAATCCCAAAGATGTGATCAGCCTTTTCTTCAGGACCGGCGTGGTCCTGTCCTTTAAGGCATCCTCTTCCGCCGCGATCTTCGCGGTCAGGCTCCCTGCGCTCTTTTCCGTATCCGCGCCTTTTGGCATGGCGCCGTAGCCGGCGTTCTCCACGGCGGCTATGACCGCCTCCGGGGATGCGCTGCCTTCCACTCCCATGGAGTTGGTCAGAAGGGATACGCTGCAGGATGTAACGCCCGGCACCTTCGACACCGCCTTTTCTACTCTGGCCTGACACGCGGCGCATGTCATGCCTGTGACTGTATACTGTTCCATTTTCTCTCCTATTTCATCAGCTTCTGCAGGGTCCTTACCAGTTCGTCCAGCTTTTCCTCATTGCCTTCCCGCACATCTTCCGCCACACAGGTGCGGATATGACTGGAAAGCAGGATCTTGGTAAAGCTGTTCAGGGCGCCGCTTACCGCGGCCACCTGGCCCAGGATATCAATGCAGTAGGCATCCTTTTCCACCATGCCTCTGATCCCCCGGATCTGGCCTTCGATCCGGTTCAGACGGGTGATCAGGTCCCTGTATTCCGCATCAGACCGGACCTTGGTGCGGCTGCAGCAGCATTCTTTATTCTCGTCCATCTGCGTCTCCTTTATGCCTAATACCCCCAGGGGGTATACTCTCTGGTCCTTATAATATACCCCCTCCGGGTATTTTGCAAGCCTTTCTTCAAAACAAAACGCGGGAAAAGGAACTTCCTTTTCCCGCGCTTTTCATCTGTGCTTTTCTTTTTATCAGCCGTGAAGGCCCCTGGACTGACGGTCCATATCCTCCACAACGATGTCGTAGATCTCTCCCAGGCTCCTGCAGTATTCCAGGATCAGCCAGGGCTCATTGGTATGAAAATGGATCTTGATCAGCTCCTCGTCGCCAACGGCCAGGAGGCTGTCGCCCTTGAAGTGGCTGGCGATATAGTCAAAGATCTCGTCCTCGTCCAGATCTTCGCCCTCGATCAGCAGCTGTGTATCATATCTGTATTCCAGCATGGTCATTCCTTTCTGCCGCATATCCTGCGGCTGCCTCCGCCTCCGGCAGAGGTCTGATTCCGGAATAACTATACCATAACCCTGCATAAATCCGCAAGGTCAGGTCTCATCCTCCGCATAGTCCGCATCCGCTGACCGGGCCGCGCTCATATCCATGTCCAGGGCGGAGGTATAGTCCATACCGATCTGCTTCTGGCGGGTCTGCTCCCTTATGATCAGCATGAATTCCTCGCCGGTAATGGTCTCCTTTTTATAGAGATACTCTGCCAGAGCGTCCATGATCCGCTTATTGTCGATCAGGATCTGCCTTGCCTTTTCATGCTGGCTGCGGACCAGTTCGATGACCTTTTTATCGATCAGGGCCGCTGTCTCGGAGGAGCAGGCCAGGGAAGTGTCTCCTCCCAGGTACTGGTTATTGACGGTCTCCAGGGCCACCATGCCGAACTCGTCGCTCATGCCGTAGCGGGTGATCATGGCTCTGGCCATGCGGGTCGCCTTTTCGATATCGTTGGAAGCGCCCGTGGTAACGGAGCCGAATTCCACTTCCTCCGCTGCCCTGCCGCCGCAGAGGGTGGCGATCTGGTTC
>ODAI013721777.1_pt1 | contig 14420 bp, 10 predicted proteins | sample 1539321 | NCBI WGS metagenome assembly ODAI01 (sample SAMN02144231, study PRJEB22623) | gut metagenome | biome: sheep rumen | host: Ovis aries | place: New Zealand
CGGGCGCCGCTTGCAATTCTGTTGTGCTGGTGCGCCCAGACGCTGCTCTTCTGCACCCGGCCGTCGTAACTCTTGCCCATCATATTGTAGTTGAGCACCTTGTTACCCACGGAACCATTCAGGAAGATGGTGAGGTCTACGTTCTTGTAACGGAAGGTATTGGTCCAACCGAAGGTGAACTTGGGCAGCGGGGAACCAATGTTGGTACGGTCCAGTTCATTGATCTTGCCATCTCCGTTCACATCTGCGAACTTGAGGTCTCCGGGCCATACGGTGGTATTGCGGTTGAATACGCCGTCCTCGGGGAACTTCTCGGCCTTCGGGGAATTCATAATGTCATCGAAATCCTTGTACACACCCACGACCTTGTAGCCGTAGAAGTTATACAGGGACTGGCCGATTTCCGTCACGGACACGATATCGTTCCACTGGCCGTAACCTACGAGCTGGGCGTTGGCACTGCCGTCCAGGGCGATGAGCTTGTTCTGGTTGAAGGAAATCTGGAAGTTGGAATCCCAGTTGAAGTCCTTGACATCCACAGGATGGGTGTCCAGGGTGATTTCCAGACCGCGGTTGCGGATGGTACCGTAGTTACCCTTCGGGGCGGCCAGGGCGGAAGAACCGTTACCCTGGGTACCCATATAGGAAGGAAGGGTCATGGACATCAGCATATCGGAAGAAATCTTCTGATACACATCCACGGTAAGGTTCAGGCGGTTCTGGAAGAAGCTCAGATCCAGGCCGATGTTGGTCTGCTGTTGTTTCTCCCAGTGGATACCGGTATTGGAGATGTTGGCAGGACGCTGGCTGTCACCGAGGGCACTGGGCATCTTGCTCATGCCGGACTCCCAGGCACCGGCGCCAATGTTGGCGTTACCGGTCTGGCCCCAGCCGATACGGATCTTACCGTCATTGAGGACGTTCTTGTTGGTGAAGAACTTCTCGTTGGTGAAGCGCCAGCTACCGGCTACGGAGTGGAAGCCTGCCCAACGGTTATCCGGACCGAAGTTGGAAGAACCATCGTAACGGAAGGTGTACGTGAGGAGGTAACGGTTGTCGTAGTTGTACGTCTCACGGGTGAAGAAGGAAGCCATGGAGCTGGAACCGAAGCCGCCGCTGAGGGTGGGAGTGCCGGTTGCCAGGCGGATGTTGTGGATCTCATCGGAGGGGAGGTCCGTATTGGCTCCGCTCAGATAGCTCCAGCGGGATTCCCAGGCTTCCTGACCCACCATGGCGGTGATGCTGTGCTTGCCGAAGGTATTGGCATAGGTGAGGTAGTTCTTCACAGACCAGTAAGTGCTGGAATTGCGCTGCTGGCTGATGGAGTTGCTACCCTGCTGGAAGGTACCCAGGGAGATCTTGGGTTTGTAGGTATCGGCCTGCGAAGCGCTGATATCGAAACCCAGTTCCGTGCGGAATACCAGGTGCTTGATGGGGGTGAGTTCGGCGTAGATGTTACCGGTGAGCTTCTGACGCTTCAGGGTATTCTCATTGTACATAGCCAGGGCCACCGGGTTCTTGGTGGTGTAGCCTTCACGAACTACCGTGGAATAATTGCCGTCCAGGTCGTAAACCGGGATGTCCGGCAGGGAGGACAGGGAGTAGAAGATAACACCTTCCTGACCGTCGGCCAGTTTCAGGTTATCGTTGGTGACTGCATAAGTGGCATTCACACCCAGTTTGAACCATTCCTTGAGCTGGGCGTCCAGATTGGTACGGAAGCTCAGACGGTTGAAGTTGGAACCGATGATGGTACCTTCCTGGTTCATATAGGAACCGGAAACATAGTACTGTACCTTCTCGGAACCGCCCTGGGCGCTTACCTGATGCTGGTGCTGGATGGCGGTGCGGAACACCTCATCCTGCCAGTTGGTACCCTTGCCCAGGATGGAAGGATCTGTATAAAGGGGATTGGCCTCCACCTCACCGAGAGCGACCATATCGTTGTAGTACTCGGCGAACTGGCGCAGGTTCATCATATTGATGCGGCTGTTCTGACGGGAAACGGCAAACATACCGTCGTAGGAGAACTTGGCATCGCCGGCCTTACCGTGCTTGGTGGTGATGAGAACCACACCGTTAGCACCCTGGGCACCGTAGATGGCCGTTGCGGAAGCATCCTTGAGGATTTCCATGCTCACGATATCGGCAGGGTTGATGGTGGACAGCGGGGAGATGGTAGATACCTTACCGTTACCCAGAGCGTCACCCAGACCGAAGTCTGCACCGGAATTACCGCCACCCTGAACAATCACGCCGTCAATGACGTACAGAGGTTCAGCGTTGGCGTTCACCGTGGCTTGACCGCGAACGCGGATAGAGGAGCTGGAACCCGGAGCACCGGAAGTCTGCACAGCGCTCACACCGGCGGCGCGGCCCTGCAGGGACTGGTCCAGGTTGGTGATGATGGAGCCCTTCAGGTCTTCCTCCTTCATGGAAACGGAAGAACCGGAGAGGTCACTCCTTTTCATAGTACCGTAACCCACGACGACAACTTCGTCGAGGAATTCGGCATCCTCTTTCAGGAGGACGTTGATGACAGACTGACTGCCCACAACGATCTCCTGCGTTGCATAGCCGATGGAAGAGAACACGAGCGTAGCGCCGGGCTTCACCGTGATCACGTAGTTTCCATCCATGTCTGTGATGACACCATTGTTGGTGCCCTTCTCCATGACACTGACTCCGATCGCCGGTCCCAGATCGTCGGAAACCTTACCCGTCACCTTGTTCTGTGCGAACAGGGCGGTGGTGGCGAGGAGCGCCAGCATGAAGGTCACAAATTTTTGTTTCATGCTACTTGATTTGTTGGTTAATAATTAATTATTGGTTTAGATTTGATATAGCTTCCTTGATAACATCTATGGTATAGTCCGTGATGTATACACCATTCAGACCCTGGGCCTCCTGGGCCGGGTCTCCGGTGTAAGGGTCTCCGTGCTCCCACTGGGTGTGGACGGGATCGGCAAAACCGCTCCAGCCCCAGAAATTGACCCCCTGGAGCATAGCGCCCACCTGGGAGAACACATAAGCATAATAGGTATCGCGCGCACGCGTGGAGGCTTCGCGGGAAGGGCTGAAGCCGTCCCGGGGGAAGCCGAATTCTTCCAGCACGACGGGCTGTCCCAGTTTGCCGGCCAGCTGGTGATGCAGAGCGATATACTCTCCCGTCTTTTCGATGGCCGAAGGAAGATCTTCCGTGAGGCTTTCGGCCCTGGCCCAGCTCCAGTTGTAGGGCCAGATGTGAATGGTCATATAATCCACGCCGGGGATGCGGCATACCCGCTCCAGCAGTTCTTCGCTCATCTCGCAGCCCCAGACGCCCTCGCTACCGGTAGAAAGCAGGTGATTGGGATCCAGCTGCTTGATGATACGGGCGCTTTCCGTGAGCCAGTCGATGAAGCCGTCCTGTACCTCTTTTTCCGAAGAGAAGCAGCGGGGCTCGTTGCCGATCTGCCAGGCAAAGATGGCGGGATCCTCTTTGTAAGGCTTGCCGGTGAGGCTGTTGGTGCGGCCCACAATGGCCTTGACGTGATTATAGAAAAGTTCCTGGGCCGGGGCGCAGGTTTGGAAGCGGGCCATCTGCTGCATAAAGGGAACATACCCGTCAATAAGGGGAATGAGGGCTTTCTCACCGGTGGCCCATTCCATATACTGGCCATAGCCGCCGCTCCATTCCCAGGAGTTGTTCAGATAAAGGACGGCCTGCATATCCCTTTTGCCCAGTTCTACCAGGAAACGGTCCAGGCCCACCAGCAGGGCTTCGTCGTATACGCCGGGTTCTTTCTCCAGGGTGGGTTCCACGCGGGAGAAGACGCCATCCGCTCCCTGGGCGCCCACCAGCACGCGAAGATTGGTGAGGCCGAGGGCCTTGAGGGTATCCAGTTCCATGGTAAGACGCCCGAAATCACCGCTTTCCGTGTCTGACGCCAGGATGGGGCCATACCAAAAATTGGTGCCGATATAAGTATAAGGCTTACCTCCACGCATGAACTGACCGTCCTGCACGGTGACAAAAGAAGGTTTTTGGGAACAACTGAGGGCAACCAGGGCCGCGAAGGCCCATCCTGCCAGTTTTGGTGTTATTTTCATTATGTTGGCCGACATAAATAATGTTACAGTGCAAAATTACACTTTATACGTCAGCACAAAAAATGTAAAAATAACCAAATATGATACTATTTTGACAATCCTCATATCCGAGGATTACACGTATACCCGGTTCTTGGTGAACAGGGCCCTGAAATCCCGGGGCGTGTAACCACGACGGGATTTGAAAATGCGGTTGAAATTGGACAGATTGTTAAAACCGCACGCATAGCAGATTTCCGAGATGCTGGTGGTGGTATCTACCAGCAGACGAGCGGCGTTTCCCAGGCGGATATCAATGATATAACTGGACAGGGTGCGGGTGGTATGCTGCCTGAAAAAACGGCTGAAGGCGCTGGGTACCATTCCCACCAGGGCGGCCAGGTCTTCCAGACGAAGATCTTCCGCATAATGGTTGGAAATGTATTCCTTAACCTTGGCTATCCGCCGGCTTTCCCGGTCTGCCCTTACATCGGCAAAAGAAGAGGAAGCCAGCGTCCGGGCATCCTTGTCCTGCGACAGCTCATAGAAGATCTTGAGCATCACCAGGAACTGCTCAAAACGGTCTTCCATCCTGGCCAGCCCGTCCAGGTAATTGTATACCCGCATGATGGCCGTCATGGAAAATGCAACACCCAGTTTTGCTTTTTGAAACATCTTCCGGATGGAAGCGAACTGGGTGCGGTCCAGCAGTCTTTCGTCCAGCAGAGAATCCGAGAACTGGATGGTAATTTCCCGCACGTCCGGCTCCATGCAGTCTCCCTGTTGCCATGCGTGTTCCAGACCGTTTCCGGTGACCAGAACCAGATCGTATGCTCCTATTTCTTCTATGCTGTCCCCCACCACGCGATGCACACCCGTGCCGTGCTCCACGAAGTTGAGTTCGAACTCCTGGTGCGAGTGGATGGGGTAAAGGAATTCGCTCTTGTGACGCTCTACAATATAAAAGCAGTCCTTGTCCGTAATAGGAGGTGTCTCACGTAGGACTCTTGCCATAAAGTGATACTTTTTAAACCTACTTTTAATAGGCTGCCGCCTGCCGGGAGATACTCAACTGCTGGATCCGGTAGGTATCTTGCCCGTTGGAAGTGGCATAAATGGTAACTTGGAAAAGTTCTCCTCCGGCATTCAGCAGGCCGATGAGGTATTTCTTGTTGGCCTCCGAGGCCCGGTGCGTCACCTGGAAGGAACGGGGCGTGTTGGAGGCGAAGAAACTGCGGAGGATTTCCCGTGCCTGTTTCTTAGAACAGTTGCGGGATGTGGACAGGACGGTTACGTCCAGATTGTCTGCGAACCAGCTGGAAAGGGACACCACGTCTCCGGCCGCCAGATACTTGGTAATGGAGGAAAATACGGAGAATTCTCCCTGCGGCTGGGTGCGCGGAATGGAAGTGGATACAAACTGGGACTGCGCGGCAGCGCTCAGACACAGCAGCAGCGCAACCGTTACGGCAACCGTATGCAGAAGTTTGGACATCGGCCTGTATACTTGCAAATTCCGCGCCGAATCGCTACATTTGTGCAGATATGGAAATTAAACTCATTACGGTAGGAAAGACGGATGTCAAGTGGGTAAAAGAAGGCCTGGACCTATACGGTTCCCGGCTGCGCCACTACGTGTCCTTTACCGTAACGGAGATTCCGGAACTCAAGAAAGTATCGGCCCTCACCCAGGCCCAGATCAAGGAAAAAGAGGGAGAACTCATCCTCCGGCTGGTGGGCCCGCAGGACATCCTGGTCCTGCTGGACGAGCACGGCCATGAGTACCGCTCGCTGGAATTTGCAGACCACCTGCAAAAGCTCCTCTCCCGCGGGGCCAAGAGCCTGGTCTTTGTGATCGGCGGCGCGTACGGCTTCTCAGACGCCGTCTACGGGCGCTCCAACGAGAAGATATCCCTCTCCCGGATGACGTTTTCCCACCAGATGGTTCGCACGATTTTTGCGGAGCAGCTGTACCGGGCTTTCACCATCCTGAAGGGAGAGCCCTATCACCATGAATAGAAAACGGCTCATACGGCAATCTCTGGCGGCTGCGCTGATGGTGGCGGCCGTGGTTACCTATATTATATCGGCCCTGGTGGGAACCGGAAGGTCGGACGTTACTTCCGCCGCCCGGGAAATGAGCCGAAAGGTGGAAGTGAGGATGGCCCTGCTGGATGCCTATATCAACCAGGCCCTGCAGGAATACCCCACCGCCTGGCTGGATCTTCCGGGCCTGCCGGAAGACATGGTGGTATACCGCTACGTGGAGGATTCCCTCCAGAGCTGGGCCAACCAGTTCCCCTTGAGAAACGATGACATCCACATCCGCACGCTGGTGCAGCGGCTCGGAGATGCCCGAACCTCGCTGGCCTCGCCCCTGAGTGACGCCTCCTCCCAGCCCGGTTTCGCCAATTTCGGCCCCAAATGGTTCCTGGTGAAAGCCGTGGAAGGCACAGACTGCAAGGTGGTGGCCGGTCTGGAGATAGTGAATGAGCTCAGTGCCGGAGCGCAGGGAGGCGTGAACCGCCATTTCCGCGTCAATGAAAGATACACCGTAAGACCCCTTTCCACAGGCACCGGTGCCCCTGTCCGCATCCAGGGGAAGCCTCTTTTCCTGTTGGCCGATGAAACCCTGGCAGAACCTTCGGGAACGCATTCGGCCCTTCTGTGGGTGGCTGTCGGCCTTTTTCTGGCCGGCCTGATTCTTCTGCTGAGCGTGCATCCCACCATTCCCTGGCTGCTGGGCATTCTCGCGTGCCAGCTGGCGGTACTGGCCTGGCTGTATATACGCGGGCCGCACCTGTTCCAGGACAAGCAGCTGTTCTCTCCCCTCCTGTATGCAGACGGTCCCCTGCTGTATTCCCTGGGCGCCGTCATCCTGCTGAACCTGGCCATCAACCTGGTGGTGATGGACCTGTACCTCGTGCGCTGGACCCTCCTCAAGCAGCTGAGCCGACAGAACTCCCGCCCCCTGCAATGGGTGCTTTTCGCCGTTCTGTGCCTTCTGCTGGCCGCCATCGTCACGTACCTGCACCTTACGTTCAAGAGCATCCTCATCAACTCCAGCATCAACCTGGAACTGTATAAGGTATTTCTGCTCACCCGCTTCACCGCCCTGGTATACCTGTCCTTCCTGCTGCTGTCCATTACCATTCCGGTGCTGCTACAGATCCTTTCGCCCTTTGTCCGGTCGCTCCTGGACATCCGCTACGATATGTTCACCCCTGTCGGGCGGCTTTTGTATGCCGTCTGCATCGGCGTATACTTTGTAGTGGCCTCCTCTACCCTGGGCTTCAGCAAGGAGCAGAAGAGAATTGATGTCTGGGCGGCCCGCCTGGCGATGGACCGGGATATCGCCCTGGAAATCCAGCTGCGGAGCGTAGAAGGAGCCATTGCCTCAGACCCGATGATCGGGGCCCTTTCGGCCATCAACGGCAGTGCCGATATCATCCGAAGCCGCCTCACCAGCGCCTTTATGAGCCGCATCTCCCAGGACTACGACATCACCGTCGTGCTCCCCGGGGCCAACTCCAGCATCAATGCCCTCTTCCAGGAGCGCATCCGAAGCGGCACCCGGCTGGGAGACAATTCCCATTTCTTCTACAACAGCCTGGGAGGAGGGCGCACCTCCTACACCGGCCTTTTCTCCTATTATGTAGAAGGAAACGGGTCCAGCCTGGTGCTCATCAGCGTGGAATCCAAGCACAACCGGGAAGACAGGGGGTACCTCAGCCTGCTGGGCATCTCGGATCCGGGCCGGATAACCCTCCCCTCCGTCTATTCCTGGGCCAAATACAACACGGAAAAACTGGTGCAGTACAAGGGCACCTATGCGTATCCCACCGTCTATTCCGGCAAACTGAAACGGCTGGCCCTGCAGCACAAAAGCGGGCACGTAGACCTGGAGGGCTGGTGCCACTTTGTCCGCAATGTCTCCGAGGAGGAAGTCATCATCATCTCCCGTCCCCAGACGGAGTGGCTGTACTATGTGGTGGAGGCCTTCCTCTTCGCCATCCTGGCCTTCGGCCTCCTCGCCTGGATCTCCTGGAGAAAGAGAAACACCACGGGCCGACGTTACTTCCAGAGCCGCATTTCCCTGGTCGTGTACACTTCCCTGCTGTTAACGCTGGTGGCTATGGCCGTATTCAGCGTGTGGTTTGTTTACAAGCGCAACAGCTCCGATATGAACAGCATCATGACCTCCCGCATCAATGCCCTTCAGAGCATGTTGCAGGAGCATCTGCGCCTGGTAGAAAACACCGAGCAGCTCACCACCAGCCAGAATCTGGCCGCCGTGGAGGGCGTGGGCAACAACCTTCGCTGCGACATCACCCTGTTTGACATAGCCGGCCGCGTGGTGATGAGCACCACGCCCGAAGTGTACGACCGCATGATCCTGGGCCATCGCCTGGACGACCACGCCTTCAACAACATCCGGTACGCCCACAAACGCTTCTACATGCAGCGGGAAAGGGTGAGCCGCCGCAGTTTCTACGCCTTGTACGCCCCTGTATTCAACAGCAGCGGCAATATGATAGCCATCGTGTCCTCCCCCTTCACGGAATCCTCGCAGGACTTCGAGACGGAGGTTATCCTGCACGTGGCCACGGTCATCACCATCTTTCTGCTGCTGCTGCTCATTTCCCGCTTCATCACCTTCGTGATGATCAGCCGCCTGTTCCGTCCCCTGACAGCCCTCAGCCGCAAGATGACGGTGAGCGACGTGGACCACCTGGAGCCCCTGGTATACGACGGGGACGACGAGATTCCCCCGCTGGTAGAGGCCTACAACCGGATGGTGCAGGTACTGGGAGAAAGTTCCCGCCGCCTGGCGCAGGTGGAAAGGGACAAGGCCTGGACGGATATGGCCCGAAGGGTGGCGCACGATCTGAAGAATCCTCTCACGCCCATCAAACTGCAGCTCCAGATGCTGATGAGGATGAAAGACTCCGGCAACCCCGCCTGGCAGGAGCGCTTTGACGAGGTGGCTTCCACCGTCCTGTATCACGTAGACCTGCTGGCCGATTCGGCCGACCAGTTCTCCACCTTCGCCAAGATGTACGACCAGAAGGCCGAAAGGATAGACCTGGACGCCCTGGTGCGCCAGGAGGTGGATCTCTTCGATTCACGGGACGATGTAAGCATAGAATACTTCGGCCTGGAAGGGGCTTTCGTGAACGCTCCCCGTCCCCAGCTCACCCGCGTGGTGGTGAACCTCATCACCAATGCCATCCAGGCGGTGGATGATGTAGCCGGAGAGCGGCGGCTGCTGGTTTTCGTGCGCAATGCCGCCGAAGACGGCTTTTACGATGTGGTGGTGGAAGACAACGGCCCCGGTGTTTCCGAACAGAACCAGGACAAGATCTTCACCCCGGACTTCACCACCAAGACCAGCGGCAGCGGTCTGGGCCTGGCCATCTGCAAACGAATCGTGGAGCACTGCGGCGGCACCATCTCCTACTCCCGCTCCTTCACCCTGGGCGGGGCCTGCTTCACCGTGAAACTTCCCAAAGCGTAGGCCGCCCCCTCTTCGGTCCCTCTTTTAGAAGTCTCGTACACCAAAAGTGCCGTTTTCGTGTACGAAAGGCCGATTTTGTGTGTATTACCCGAAGGCGTATGCCTCCGGGCGGCATAGACGCCCGTGTCTCTGGGAACGGGAGGGGCCCGCTGGCGCAGCCAGTGGGAGGGATAGGGCCGAAGGCCCGTACCGGTCCGGAGGCATACGCCTTCGGCCTAAGATGAAAGAAAATTTGCAGGAAAAGGGACAAATAGTTAATTTTGTGAGTTATTTAGAACTAATGATTAACTAAAAATACCAATTTATGGCAACAACTGCTGATCTGAAGAACGGAATGTACATCATGTTCAACGGCAAACCCTGCGCCGTTGTGTACTTCCAGCACGTAAAACCCGGCAAGGGCCCTGCCTTTGTCAAGACCAAACTGCGCAACCTGGAGAACGGCCGCATCCTGGAAAACACCTTCACCGCCGGTGTGAAGCTGGACACCATCACCGTGGAGCGTCGCCCCTACCAGTTCCTCTATGACGACGGTGAGGCCTTCAACTTCATGCACGAAGAAACCTACGAGCAGATTACCCTTCCCCACGACGTCGTAGAAAACGCAGACCTGATGAAAGAAGGTCAGCACGTGGAGATGATGTTCATGACCGAACCCGAGGAGCGTTGCCTCACCTGCGAGCTTCCCACCTACGTAACCCTGGAGGTTACCTATTCCGAGCCCGCCGTGAAGGGTAACACCGCTTCCACCAGTGCTCTGAAGGAAGTTACCCTGGAGACCGGTGCCAAGATCATGGTCCCTCTGTTCATCGAGACCGGAGAAATTATTACGGTAAATACCACGGACCGCTCTTACGGCCAGCGCGTGAAGTAATCAGAACGCGTAATCTTTAACATCCTGCGCAGTGACGGGACTGCCTCCCAGAATGAGGAGACGCTCCACGACATTGCGCAGTTCTCGTATATTCCCGGGCCAGGAACGCTCCTGCAGGAGCGCGAGGGCCTCGGGGGCGAATTCCCTCACGGGCTTTCCGCTTTCGGCGCAGATACTGCCGCAGAAGTAATTGATAAGGAGCGGGATATCGTCCTTTCTGTCGTCCAGGGCAGGCACCTTGAGAACAATCACGCTGAGGCGGTGATAGAGGTCTTCGCGGAAGTTGCCCTTCGCAATCTCTTCCTGCAGGTTCTTGTTGGTGGCGGCAATCACTCGCACGTCCACGGTAATCTCCTTGTCCCCTCCCACCGGAGTGAGCTTTCTTTCCTGCAGCACGCGCAGCACCTTGGCCTGGGCCGCCAGGGACATGTCTCCAATCTCGTCCAGGAAGATGGTGCCGCCGTCGGCCTGCTCGAATTTGCCTTTGTGGTCCCGGATGGCCGATGTGAAAGACCCCTTCTTGTGGCCGAAGAGTTCGCTGTCTATCAGTTCCGAGGGGATGGCGGCGCAGTTCACCTCCACAAAAGGCATCTGGGAACGCTGGGAAAGCTGGTAGATGCTTTGGGCCACCAGTTCCTTACCGGATCCGTTGGGGCCGGTAATGAGCACGCTGGCCTGGGTGGGAGCCACTTTCTGGATCATATCCTTCAGGTGGCCGATGGGCTCTGATTGGCCCACCATCTCCCGGCCGTAAATCTTCTTTTTGAGGATTTTGGTTTCTTTCACCAGGGAAGCCTTGTCCGTAGCATTTTTCAGGGTGATGAGGATGCGGTTCAGATCCAGCGGCTTTTCTATGAAATCGAAAGCGCCCTTTTTGATGCACTCCACGGCGGTGGAAATATCCGCGTGGCCGGACACCATCACCACCGGGGTTTCAATCCCCTCCTCTATTACTTTCGAGAGCATCTCCGTGCCGTCCATCTCAGGCATCTTGATGTCGCAGAATATGGCGTCGTATTTTTCTTTTTCGGCCTTCTGAAGGCCTTCCCGTCCGTTTTCGGCCGTCTCTACCTGATAGCCCTCCATCTCCAGAATTTCCTTCAGGGAGTAGCGGATGGCCCTTTCGTCGTCTACAATCAGAATCTTCATCAGTCAGTGGAATTATAATATGCAAATATCGCAAATTTATTCTAAATTTGTAGACAAGACAATTAAAACAATGAACCGCATCCCAGACATCATCATCGCCATAGACGGTTATTCTTCCACCGGAAAAAGCACCTTCGCCAAAATGGTGGCCGCCGAGTACGGGTTCCTGTACCTGGACAGCGGCGCCATGTACCGCGGCGTCACGCTGGCGGGCCTGGAGGCCGGCACCATCCGGGATGGAAAGATAGACCAGGCCCGTACGCTGGAAGTGATGGGCCCGCTGCAGCTGAATTTCCGCCAGGAGGAAGGCGCCACCCGCCTGTACCTGGGAGACCGCTGCATAGAGAAGGAGATCCGCGGCTGGGAGGTGTCCCAGTACGTGTCTCCGGTCAGCGCCATCGCCCAGGTGAGGGCCTGGGTGGACGAGCGCCTGCACGCCTTCGCCGCCGGGGGCCGCGTCATTATGGACGGCAGGGACATCGGCACCACCGTTTTCCCCAACGCCCAGCTCAAGATCTTTATGACGGCCGATGCCGCCGTACGCGCACAGCGCCGCTATGAGGAACTGCTTCTCAAGGGAGAGAAAACCACCCTGGAGGAGGTTCTGGAAAACCTCAAGGACCGCGACTACAGGGATTCCCACCGGGAAACATCCCCGCTTCGCCAGGCGGCGGATGCCTATGTCCTGGACAACACCCATATGACCCTCCACGAAGAGTTGGTGTGGGTTATGGGCCTGCTGCAGGGTAAATTTGCCATTCTGGAAAGTCCCGGTCTGTCATGCTGAAAGTAGAAATAGATCCTGGTTCCGGCTTCTGCGGAGGAGTGATCCGTGCCATCACGCACGCAGAGGATTTCCTCGCCATGGGAGACCGGCTTTATTCGTTGGGAGCCATCGTCCATAACGAAGCGGAACTGAGCCGCCTTCAGCAGCGGGGCCTGGTCACCGTAGGCAGCCTGCAGGAAGTGCCGGAAGGAGAAGCCGTCCTCATCCGGGCCCACGGAGAACCTCCGGCCACTTACCAATCGGCCCGGGAGCGCCAGCTGAAGGTTATAGACTGCTCCTGCCCGGTGGTACTGCAGCTGCAAAGAAGCATCCGGGAAGCCTACGCCCGCCTGCACCAGGACGGCGCCCGCGGCCAGGTGATCATCTTCGGCCGGGTGGGTCATGCAGAAGTTCTGGGCCTGCTGGGCCAGGTAGAAGGAGATGCCCTCGTGGTGGAAAACCGGAAGATGCTGGAAGAAACGATGGGGCAGCTGGATTTTTCCCAGCCCATAGAAATCTTCTCCCAAACCACCAAGAGCCCCCGGGAATACCAGGAAATCTGTGATGTGCTGCGGCAGCGGGGAGCCCGGCTCACCGTTCACAATACCATCTGCGCCCAGGTGGCCTCCCGCCACGAAAAGCTGGCCCAGTTTGCCCAAACGCACGATGTCATCCTGTTTGTCGCCGGCAAATCCTCTTCCAACGGGAAGGTCCTCAGCGACCTCTGCCGCAGCGTGAATCCCCGCACATACCTGGTGAACTCCGCCGCCCAGATTGAAGCCGGCTGGTTCCGGAGCGGGCAAAGCGTAGGAGTGTGCGGAGCCACCTCCACGCCCAAATGGCTGCTGGAAGAAGTGGCGTACGCCGTGCGCTGCCTGGATTAAAGCCGGATGAAAGCCTGGAAGTTCATACGGAATAGCCTGCTGGTCCTGTCCGGAGTGGTACTGGTGCTGCTGGTGGCCCTGCAGATTCTGCTGAGGCCTTCCGTCCTTACAGGCATTGTCAACGATGTGGCAAAAGATTTTGTGGAAGGAGAAGTCTCTTTCCGGGAGGTCCGCGCCCACGTCATCAAGAGTTTTCCGTACCTTAACATAGACGCCCGGGATTTTTCCATTACGTATCCTCACCAGAGGTACGCCCGGTACGATACCCTGTATCCGGCCCAGGCCAGCCGGCGCTTTAACCTGACAAGAATGGGATGCGGAAAAGAGGAACCCGTAGATACGCTGGCCTCCTTCCGCCGGCTAAGCCTCTCGGTTAACTATATGGCCCTTCTGGGGAACCGCACCGTCCACGTCCGCAAACTGGAACTGCTGCGCCCCCGCATCTTTGCCCATTATTTCGATTCCACCGCCGCCAACTGGGACATCCTGCCCCTGGGAAATAAGGAAGATACCACGGCAAAGGACAGCAAGCCGCTGCCAGACATCATCCTGGACAAAATCCTTCTCACAGACCGTCCCATCCTGGTTTTCACCAACCCCAAAGACACCCTGCACGGAATGTTCACCATGCAGGAGCTTTCCCTGGACGGCCATCTGGAAACCCGGCTCCCGCACCGCTCCCATACGGCCCTTTCCATAGACTCTCTCCGCGTTTCGGGCCGCCTGCCTTCAGACACCCTGGCCCTTCGCCTGGACCGTCTTCGCGGCACGGCCAAAGACCGGCTTTTCACCCTTCAGGCCGATGCCCGCGCCAGCCTGTGGTCGGGGTCCCTGGGCCGGGTACGCCTCCCCATCCACCTGGAAACGGAGCTGGCGGTGCCGGAGCACGAAGCCGGAGAGCTGGAACTTCTCCTAAACCGGCTTAACCTGAATGTATCGGCCCTTACCCTCACCGGCACAGCCCAGATTTTCCGGCACCGGGACGGAATGACAGACCTGGACGTCGTGGCCTCCATTGACAAGTGTTCCCTGGACCAGCTGGCCCGGGAATGGAAAGACCATTTCACCATCTTAAGGAAAATTTCCACCGATGCGGTGCTCAGCCTGGACGCCCGCGCCAAAGGCCGGTACGGGAAAGGTCAGATGCCTTCCATAGAC
>ODAI011421542.1_pt1 | contig 14415 bp, 13 predicted proteins | sample 1539321 | NCBI WGS metagenome assembly ODAI01 (sample SAMN02144231, study PRJEB22623) | gut metagenome | biome: sheep rumen | host: Ovis aries | place: New Zealand
ACAATGTGGTTTCTTTTCATCACTGTCGTTCAAAGCTCCCGGAGATGCTCTGGAAATGCTCAGGGCATACAGGACGCGGGATGAACAGGAGAAGTATTTTGAGCAGATGAAGGATCAGATGGACTTCCATACCCAGGATGCGTCAAGTCAGGACGGCAGAGCCGGAAGAGCATTTATACTGTTTGTCGCTCTGATCCTCAGTTCAACTGTACGAAGCACCTGGCGGAATTCTCTGGAACTCAAAGAAAGCTTTACCACCTCACTGGAGATCCTGGATGAAATGGAAGATATCCGTTGGATCAGATACGAAGACGGCAGGGAAATTCTGACGGAGTTCTGCGGGCAGCAGCTAAGTATATGCAAGGCTTTCGGCATTACGGTCCCTCCGGAGTGCCTGCCCGCTCAGGAAAAAAAGGCAGTAGAACGAAAGAACAATCCAAAGAAGCGAGGAAGAAAGCCCAAAGATGCTCCCGCACCGAATAAGGTTACCGTAGTTCAGTGTTGACCAATGGTCATAGCACGACTAAGCTGGTCTACTCGGACTATTGACAATGCTTACACCACTTGTTCCTATTTGGTTTATAAACAATTCAAAAATTCGGATCGGTAGTATCATGAACTTTTTTCCATATGTCGCCAGAAATACAGGCTATGGAATCAACATTCGTTGGTCCGCTCTGTACGGATTTTTTTCTTATGGATCTTGATGGCAACAACGGCTTTACATCTGGGACATTTAATGCTGATCATTCCCTCTGTATCGGGATCCAGATCAAGCAGACGTTTATTTGTGCAACACGGACATGCTATTTTCTTACTAGTTTCCTCCATTTCCGTCTCCTCGTTTAGCACATCAGTTCGATTTGCGAGGTAAAAAAATTTACCCCCAAGGGGTATACTCTCGTTTTTCTTCTTCTTTCTTCTCCTCCGTCTTCGGGATATAATCCACCGCTGCCTCTGCCAACTCCTTAGTGGGATAGAGCCTTTTCTTCCGCAGCCTGCATCCACCGCCTTTTTCAAATCTGATCACGCAGCTGTCTGCTTCAACGGAAACCACCGTGCATCGTGTCACTCGCATCTTATTTTCTACAATAAAGGCAGTATCTCCTGGTTCCATTTTCCTCACCTCTTTTTCGAACATATTTTTGTATTAATAAAATAGCACGGTTCCGAAGTATAGGAAATTGACAAAATGCACAAACTTCTGTTCGACATTTCTACTTAGAAGTTTGTGCATTGTCCTGATTTTTGGAATATTGGCCGAATACAATCAGCCGTTGTCCGTCCACATCTCACACTGACTGATAACAGTCTTTAAAGCATCTTCCATACCTTCCGGGGGATATTTATATTTTCTGAGAAGTCGTTTGACCATCCTTCTCATACCCGCTCTTGCTGACTCCTTTTTCTCCCAGTCAACTGTCCGGGATTGGCGAAGCGACTCAGTCAGTTCTTTTGTAATCGCTATCAGCTGGTCATTGGAATAAAAATCCTTTACAGCTTCGGGTCTTGTCAAAGCATCATAAAATGCCAGTTCCTCATCGGAAAGCCCCATTGCATTGCCCTTTTTACGGGCATTGGATATTTCCTCAGCCATATTAAGCAGCTCCTGGATGACCTGCTCATTTGTCAGCATGCCGTTCAGATAGGATTTTACAACTCGGTCCAGCATACTTGAGAACTGCTGCGAACGTACAATATTCGTTTTCTCATAAACACGGACCTGCTCAGCGATCAGCTTCTTGAGCAGCTCGATCGACAGGTTCTTTTCAGGCATTTCTGATATTTCACGGATAAATGCAGAGTTGAATAAATTGAACTCCTCATTGACATCCGAGAACAGATCTATCACACCTTCGCTATGCACGCTCTGTTTTAAAAGTTCGTTTACCTGAGCATTGATTTCTCTCAGAGAAATATGCCCCGGATGAACGATCTTATTTATGACAGATCGTACTGTCTCCAGGAACGCTTCCTCTCTTCTTTCTTCCGGGGTAGCCAGACTCTTTGAAAGAGAATAAGCCTGTCTCATCAGATAAGATTCTTTCAGGAAGCTTTCTTTAGTTTCAGACATGCTCGGTGAAGAAAGGAAATTCACCCCGCCGGTGATCAGCTTTGCCCTGACGAGGTCACTGTCTGTGGTAATGAAGGCCGAATAGTCAAAACCATGAAGAAGCGTCCTGCATACTTCCAGCTTTTCCTGGAACTTTTTGTACGCCGTTTTTGCGACATCCATATCGCCATAGTTCTTCTGATCCTGGGCAGTGTATTTTTTCATAGCCTGCTTCAGTGCCGCCGCTATGCCAATATAGTCAACGACCAGGCCGCCTTCTTTGTCTTTATAGACACGGTTGACCCTTGCTATCGCCTGCATCAGGTTGTGGCCCTTCATCGGCTTAAAAACATACATAGTCGAAAGGGAAGGCACATCAAAGCCTGTCAGCCACATATCAACAACGATGGCAATCTTAAAGTCGCTGTCATTATTTTTGAACTCTCTTGCCAGCCCCTCTCTGAATGCCTTGCTTCCGGTATAGCCCTTTTCCTTCCATTCGGGCGGGTCCTGATTTCCTCCTGTCATAACGATTTTGATCTTGCCTTCCCACCCGGGCCGCATTGCAATGATTTTTTCATAGATCTTTGCGGCCATCGGTCGGGAGTATGCCAGGATAAGGGCTTTTCCTGTCTGCTCATACTGCCGGTTGTTTTCATAATGATCAACGATGTCAGTGCATAAAGAATCAATGACCTTAGGCGTGCTGAGGACACTGTCCATTTGTGCGAGTTCTCTTTTGCTCTTTTCAATATCTACTTCACTCGCATTTGAAGAGATCTTTTCATACAGGTCATCGATCTTTTTAACGATATCCGGATCGAGATTAAGTTTTATGACCCGGCTCTCATAATAAATCGGTCTGGTCGCGCCATCAGCAACAGCCTGGGTCATGTCATAGATATCGATATAATTACCGAATATCTCCTTTGTATTTCTTCCTTCCAGATCAATCGGAGTTCCGGTAAAACCAATATATGTCGCATTAGGCAATGCATTACGGACCCTGCGGGCATTGCCAATCGTGATCTTACCAGTTTTGACGTTTACTTTTTCTTCCAGACCATACTGGCTGCGGTGGGCTTCATCAGCCATTACAACAATGTTCCGGCGCTGTGAAAGCGGTTCCTCGCTCTCTTCGAATTTTTGCATCGTCGTAAAGATGATACCGTTTGCTTCTCTGCCATCGAGCCAGTTCATAAGACCAATGGTCTTAGATCCGCTACGGACTTCATCTTCCGATAGTTTTCTCTTCTCAGCCTGAATCGGGGTCTGCCGTAAAAAGTCTTTGCACTTTGAGAACTGAGCAAACAGCTGGTCATCCAGATCATTCCGGTCCGTGATGACCACTATTGTAGGGCTGTTCATGGCAGACTGCAGCAGTTTCGCATAGAACACCATAGAAAGAGATTTCCCACTTCCCTGGGTATGCCAGAATACACCGCCTCTTCCATCTCCGCCATCAGCACTGGCCTTCACTGTAGATTCCACGGCTTTCCTTACAGCAAAATACTGGTGGTACGCAGCCAGGATCTTGCCATCACCATCTATGTCTTTGGAAAAGCAGATGAAATTGTGGAGGATATCCAGGAATCTCCCTTTTACGAACATGCCCTTAAAAAGGGTCGTGAAATCAGCAAATCGGGTATCTTCGTAACGACCGTCTACTGTTTTCCATTCCATAAAACGGTCGATATTTGCTGTAATAGTGCCGGCTCTTGTCTGGGACTGATCGCTGATTATGCAGAAGGCATTATAAATAAAGAAGCTCTCAATGACCTTCATGTAGTTCCTAATTTGCAGATACGCGTCTTCGATAGAAACCGCATCTGCCTTAGGAGACTTCAGTTCCATAACAACAACAGGAATGCCGTTTAAGAAAACAACTACATCCGGACGCTTTGTTTCATACTCTTTAAAGGTCCACTGATTTGCAACCACGAAGCTGTTATTGTCAATATTATCGTAATCGACTAAATACGCCAGTCCGCTCTTGGTTTCTCCTTTATGCTGATATGAAATCTGGACACCATTCTGAAGATAATCCATAAACACTTCGTTTTTAGAAACAAGTGAGCCTGCTTCATATGTCCGAATTTTATAAACAGCTTCATCGATTGCTGCCTTCGGAAGGCCAGGATTAATCCTTTCCAGGGAACTCCTGAGTTCATCTGCCATAAGAGGATCTCGAAAATCTCTGTCCAAATCAGGGCCATAAATATGGGTATACCCCATATCCTTAAAAAGCTCAATTATGGAGTTTTCATAGTTCGCCTCATTAAAAATGGCCATAGCATAGTCTCCTTATTGATAATCTATGAGAAACAAATAAACGAGAATTTAGCGGCTTAGAGGTCGAGTTGGGACACATCCAACTCGCCAGACATAAGACGCGGGAGCATAGTGTCACGTAATGCAGATAATCGCAGGTTCTCCTCGTTATTTGTAGCAACCGCATTGAAGATAGCTTTGATGGCCTCTATAAAATGGCCTTCTTTCTCTTTTGGCTCAGGAAGAGTGCAAGCGTCAAGATCAGCCGGGCGAATCGAAGGAAATGTTGAAACACTCTGTTCAGCCAACTGCTGCATTTGTTCAACAAATGATGCTTCCGTGAGCGCAAGATAAATTATTTCATTCGGAATAGCTGCATATTTGCTGCGGATCACTGCAAATCCAGTTGACCCAAGCATATTAGGCATCGGATTTGCGATGATGCCATAATGTAACTGATTCGGGCGAACAGTCGAGAATACTATGTCACCTTTTCTGAGAATCCTGCGGGCTCGGCTGGGTAGTTTCTCTTCTGAAGGCAATATGTACTGAACTTCCGTAATTATCCCTGCTGTGATACTGCTGGTGTCAAGATAGTTGACAAAGCTCCAATTGTCCTTTGGAGAATATGTTTCAGGATTGATATCAGCAACATCTGAAAGCTTGAACATAGTAGATGACGTACCTGTAACCCATTGATAAAACAAAGCGCGTGCTTGCTGAAGTAAATTCTCGTTTATCTTAATGTTATTATCTATTTTTTCATCAAACGTAGCTAATACAGCAGCAATCTTGCGCTGTTCTTCAATATCATCTGGAACTGTAACATCCAACGTGTGTATATGGTTCCTGTTCAAAGTAGGAACAGCACTTCCACCTGCATAATTTCCAAGATTAAGTGTTTGCAGAAAGTAGTAAATAAAGAAAGGATCAACGTTCTTATACTCACGAATATATAAGGATGTATTATGCGACCAGCTCCGACCTTTATATAAAAAAGGTTTTCCTACGTTTCCGCTTCGGCCTATCGTTATGCTCGGAGCTTCTGTCGTGTATTCGTCATGATAACCAATGATTCCATTAGAACCTACAACTGGATACTTGCTCCCATGCATTTTTGTCTTTGGTAAATCATGACCTCTTTGAAATGTTATAAGTTCTCCTAGCTGACAAGTTTTCCAATTGCTCATAATGTAACCATCCTAATCTATAAATGTGTTACTAAATACATTACTGCATCTTTGAATGCACTTGCTAATATTCAATAATAAAATATGGGCTCATACTATGTTTTGATGCTACACCTAAGTTCGCACCTGATGAAGCAACCTTACATTTCGTCATTACATCTTTAGGGGCTGTTTCAATTTTGATAATTCTGAACCATGTAGTGAATCTATCAGCCATATCATGATAATACGAAGGAAATGTATCAAAGGGAGGACATTGCTTCACAATTTTATCTACAGTAGCCCAATATCTATCAGTTTTACCCGAATGTATGAGCAGTACTCTAACTACGTCTTGTTTCATGAGCATATCAATATTCTTATCTGAAACGGGTGCCCCCATTTTGCCATAATATACATATCCGTTCTTATTAAGCAGCTTTTTATGCTCAGCAATCGTCCCGTCCTCTGGGGCAAATTTTTCAAAAAATCTTAATGCAATTCCTTTCATCTTTACCTCGTTTCAACTATAACAAGCAGATAAGAATTTATCGCACTAAATTATAAATAATTGCTTTGGGAGTAAGTTGGAGTTTATTGCAGGAAAAACTGACACCTTTACCATCGGTTCTACCGTCGTAAGCAATCCCTAAAACACCCTTTAATCCATCATATCTTTGGAACACAATCGCATTATGCAGGACACCTTCTGGAATTTCGCATTTGATATAAATAGGTTGGCCTTTGGCCAGGTTGCGTAACTTTTCAGAAATCCTCTCTTCGAGCTTTATAGAATCACCACTGTTGTTCCATTTACAATTCCGTATTTCTAAATACTGGAGGTTATTTTCCGCCATCACTTTTATGATCTGAGATCCCCCCAGGTCAATCATGAAATTATCAATCTCATCTGCATTTACTACTTCAGCAGATATTCCTTCCAACGGAAATTCAATATTCTTGAATAGAGTCCATGTTCTTCCGACGAAATAAAAAACAAATAAAATCAATGTTGCTATTGATGATACTGTCCCAATGTCCATAAATATTATCTCACAAATTAAACGAGAATTTAGTGGCTTAGAGGTCAAGGTCGGTGACATCCAGTTCGCCGGACATAAGACGCGGCAATAAGGTATCTCGCATTTCGGCAAGCCTCTTGTTCTCAAGGCAGTTGACAACTATTTGATCAATCATTGGAGCGGTAATGCTATCGAACTGATCAAGCGTATCGGTGTCTGGGAGTAGAAACTCAAAAGCATCATAGTCCTTCTTGCCGATATGGATTACTGTGGTTGCAACCTGCATTTGCTCGATTTGATATAACAAAGGCTTGATAGTAAAAAACACAAAAGCCTTTCCCTTGGGACGTTTATTTACAAAAATGCAGACCCGTTGATTTAACCAGGCTTCCGTATTACCCCATATGTAAGGTCTGAATTCGCCGTCCATACCGACAACAATATCGCCTGGTTTTATCAAATGACCTTTAGGATGCTGTTCGGTGGTATATGTTACAAAAGCCTGTTCCTTAAGGTCTCTGATGCGGATTATTGGTAGTCCATCTCCATCCGTGTTAAAGAGCTTGGATGCGAAAGGAGCACCATAAATAATATTAGCGATGGAATAAATGTCGGCTTTTTTCCAATCAGGAGGGCATTGCCCTCCAAACGGAACATATTCCTTGAACCAAGCTTTATACAGCGATTCCATTTGCTGAAGTAAATTCTCGTTTATCTCACAATTAAAATATATTTTATTATCCAAAGCAGATAATAATGAAGCTATACGTCTTTGTTCATTTATTGAAGGGCAGCTTATTTCATAGGATGAAAACTTACTCTTATTTATTATCGGAACAGCCGTAGATGTTTTACTATGAAAATTAAGTTTTTTCCCTAAAAGAACCATTGCATAGTAAACAAAATCTATGTCATATTTGTCCGTGTTAACAATAATCGAATTTATCTGTTGATTTGTAACACATTCCTCTGTAGTGATTATAGCCTTCCCTAAATGTGATCCAATACAACTTACACACACTGTCCCAGCTGGAATAATTGCTCCTTTCACTGAATTCTTCCCCTTTTCAGTTAAGGTCTTCCCTGTTGAAGTAATATACTTCACATTCATATCATCAGATGGGGTGACAAACATATTTGGACCATTGTAATTATCAGGTTCAGACGTTTTGGGAGTCTTTCCAGTCACAACACGCCCTAAATCACCAACTTTAATCTTTTTCCAAGCCATTTACTTCTCCATCAACTTATATATATATCCTATTCATATGAATACAAACATTTATAATCTTTTTGTTGAGCATGCACGATGGTTCTCATAAATTAGACTTCAAATCCTATAGCTCCCAATTTCATACGAATCTCTTCCTCTAATTCATGAGATTTCTCAAACAGATCCGTTAGCTCTGATGTCAGTCTTGCCATTTTCTCTTCAAAAGGCTCACCATCGTCTTCTGCTTCTTCAATACCAACATATCTTCCAGGAGTTAAAATGTAATCCTGTGCCGCGATATCCTCCGTTTTTACAACTGCACAGAAGCCTTTTTCATCCTCAAGAGTTCCCTCTGTATAGGCTTTATAGGTTGCAGATATTTTCTGAATATCTCCTTCTTCACCGTCATTAACATCAGTAAGCTCACGAAGACGACGTGTTACCATAGTGCCCAGTTTACGAGCGTCAATAAATAAAGTCTCTCCAGGACGCGCTTTCTTCTTATTTAAAAACCAAAGGCAGACTGGAATCTGAGTAGTATAAAAAAGCTGTGTCGGTAGCGCCACAATACAATCTACGAGATCCGCTTCAACAATATTCTTTCTGATCTCGCCTTCACCACCTGTCTGTGAAGACAGGGAGCCGTTGGCCAACACCATACCAATCTTTCCCTCAGGAGCAAGATGCCAAATCATATGCTGCATCCATGCGAAGTTAGCATTTCCTGCCGGAGGGGTTCCGTATTTCCAACGCTGATCTTCTTTTAACTTATCCGCACCCCAAGGGGTCAGGTTAAAAGGAGGATTAGCCATTACATAATCCGCACGCATTGTAGGATGCTGATCGCTGAGGAACGTATCTTCTGGAATCTCTCCTAAATTACAGTCCAAGCCCCTGATGGCCAGGTTCATTTTTGCCATCTTCCAGGTAGTCGGATTCGACTCCTGGCCGTAGATAGAAATATTATTGATATTTCCATGGTGGTTCTTTATAAAGCTTGCGGACTGTACAAACATGCCTCCAGCTCCACAACAAGGGTCATAAACTCTGCCGTTGAAAGGCTGCAGAATTTCTACAATAGTACGGACAACACAGGACGGTGTATAGAATTGTCCGGCATTCTTGCCTTCCTGCTCTGCAAAATTCCTAAGACAATATTCATAGGTCCTGCCAAGCAGATCCTTCTCATCTGCTCCATCTGCCATCTGAACATTGGTGAACAGATCAACGACCTCACCGAGACGCCGCTTGTCAAGCTCAGGACGGGCAAAGTTCTTAGGCAGGATCCCCTTCAGTTTCTTATTCTCGCTTTCAATGGACTCCATTGCTTTGTCGATTACTGTCCCGATTTCCGGCTTATGAGCATTCTCGGCTATATCTTTCCAGCGTGCTCCTTTGGGAACAAAGAAAATATTCTCCGCTGTATATTCATCACGGTCCTCTTCAAAGCCCTCGCCCTCGTCGACAAGGGCTTTATATTTTTCTTCAAAACTATCAGAAATATACTTCAGGAAAATAAGGCCCAGAATAACATTCTTATATTCTGATGCATCCATATTTCCACGGAGGACACATGCTGCATCCCATATTTCTTTTTCGAATCCGATATCTGCTGTATTCTTAATTGCCATCTCTTTGTCCTTTCCTTTCTGCTTTTTTTATAAACTGATCTCTTTCTTCTTCTGTCATAGGACCGATTTGTTTTACTAATTCAGCCCAATCGCCATCTTTAAAAATACTCCATTGTCGAGTGTCAATAGCCTCCTGCATGTTTCCCCTATAATCAAGGACCTTTGCGCCGGCATACCGTGGCAAAGTAGTGTCTTTCCAAATCGAGATATAGTCATCCCCTATTGCATAAATCTTGGTTCTTCTTCGAAACATTGCTGACAAGACTCGATCATTTAAATAAAGGAAATCTGGATTATATTCTGGACTGCTCTGGAAATTTTCTTCTGATATTTCTTGCCCTGCTTCTTCTAAGCCTTCTCTTTTTATTACTTGTAAATCCGGTACTACCAGATTTCCATAAACAAGTAACCTATCAAGAATTCTCCCTATCTGCTCATAAGTCAATTTTTCCAGTACTATACCATCAATCTCTTTTTCATCGCTTATTCCCAACAGCCAATCCACAGATACGTTATAAGCTTTGGAAATATTGAAAAGCATATCCGTGGTCGGTACTTGCAATCCGTTGATCCACTTACTGACATTTCCCTGAGTTGTATTAAGTTTTTGGGCCGTTATGTCCTGAGTATCCCTTCCGAAGGTTTCAGACAGACGGCTTGTCAGTTTATCTCTGTTAATGCCTGTCATAGCTTACCTTCCTGTTCAGCCCTTTTCGTTAAACATCGGTTCGTCTTCTATATTATCGTCCATTTGTGAGCCACCGTACAGTCTAAGCCAATCCAGTTCAGATTGATACTGCAGGCTAGAAGCAGTTATTCTCTCTCCTTCCCAAAATCCTGGGGCAGTAAAATCCCGATTTTCAAACCACGATAATTTTGTCTCTCTCCATCTCTCGTAGGCTTCTTTGTCTGCCTGGTACAGCAATAATGCCTTTCTCAAAAGGACGAGTAAAAGAGGATCCTGTATGGTCAGCTTTGATGTTGTATTAAAGTTTTTCAAAAATGATTCTGCATACAGTTCATGCATATCCAAAAGTGCTTGAACCGCCGTTGCATACGTGGAACTCCCTCTGTCCTTAGTAATATTTTTCTTTTCACTTAGTCCAAGCAACCAGTCAGCTGAAACACAGTAAGACTGAGAAATATTAAAAATCGTGTCTAACGTAGGAGTCTGTGCCCCGGAAAGCATTTTGCTTACACTTCCCTGGGTCATATTTAGTCTACGCGCCACCTTTTCCTGTGATTCATTTCCAAAGGCTTCTTTGAGCCTTTTCTTAAGTATTTCTGCATCCATCACCATGAATACCACCATATTCCTTATGAGAATGTAATTATTCCTGCACGAATAAATACATTCTACAGCGAATACAAATATTTTTCCACCGCCATTTTGAACGCTATCAGGAATATGGGCATTCAAACCGCTCGTTGGTTTATTCCAGGCAGAAAAACTACAATTTAAGCATAAGAAAAATATCTTTTCTTCAATGTCCTGGGCACGACCCTAAAAGGACTACCAGATCATTGGCTCACCTTCTTCGTGGCCACGAGGTGCGTTCGCAGTCAGTGTGATGGTGAAACAAATCAATACCGTGCCAGCTGCGAACGGCTGGTCACCAAAAAGAAGCGGGATTCCCGCAGAGGTGACCATGAATATCCGAACTGGCAGTCATGTGGGCGATCTCCGCTTCGACACAACGTCGAAAGGAGTAACCCCACATGGAAATAGACGTTAATTACAAGGATTTTAGCAAGCGCAAACCCTACAACAACATCCCCTGCAATTCTGACGAGGTCCTGGTACCTTTCGTTGTTACAGGAAAAGGGCTTCTGACAAGAGAACACATCGATGAAAACAATATGGAAACCTGGAACTTTAAAGGGCACAGGATACGTGTTGCATTCGCTCCTGTTAAAGCCGATAAAAAGGACACTTACATGAAGGAGTTTTTCAATGAGCAGGTTTCCGAATATCTGAAGCGCCATCTCAGAAATGATGACCTTTCCCTAGATACCATGAGAGACGCCCTGTATGCTGAAGACGAAAGCGGATTTGACCCTACTGGAACAACTCAGAATGAAGATGATGCTTTCTTCGGCATATGGTTTCAGGAATATCTCGAAGACCTGAAATACATTGACCCCAAGCTGGCTCGTTGTATCGAGCTTTTAAGTCAGGGCTGTACAAAAGGAGAGGTTATTGAGGAACTCGGCCTCGATAAGAAAAAAAGCCAGGCATATGCCTATGTTAAAAAGGCACAGTTTACTGCATATGAAATCTATGTAAAAAACTACCGTTAATCAGTATTAGCGGCGGCAGATTCCGGTCTGTCGCCGCATTTTTCATTGTCGTTGAGAGTAGTCCCTGCCTTTTTTTAATTATTTATAACCTGCGATACAAAAAACGGACAATGGAATAATAATTTGCTCAACTGCACAATTATTTTTCTGGATCCTCTTCTTCCATCATGCCATTCTTATACTGCTTTTGCCCGGACAGGTATTTCTCTTCCAGGAATTCCTCGAACTTCGGCCTGGCAATAAGCCAATAGTTCCCGGAGCAAAAAGCAAATATGCCCTCCCCTTCTTCACAGAGCCTGCGCATCTTTTTAATGCCGATAGAATAATATGCTGCCGCATCATGGATCTTTAGCAAATACTTTTCACCTGGTTTCAATTCAGTCATAGTAACTGACCTCCTTTTCTTAGTAGCACCATATAGCCTCCCCTGCTTTCAGATGTCAACAAAAAAGACTACCAGCACTTCACTGGTAGTCTCTCCATGTAATCTTATAACGATATAAAAAAGGTTACATATTTTAACGATACGACAGCCTATCGTTAGAACATGCAACCCTATCAGGCCGGTTTTGCATACACACGTTCGTTTTTCCTTGCATGTACCGTAGTCTTTTGGTAGTCTCTGACTTTCCTTTTGCCTTCACACCGTCCCAGTTTGCGCCATTATTTGCAATTACACACTCACACATGGCGTGTTGCCGTGGCACACGAAAAGTATCTTAACCAATAAGTTTTTCTCCAATCAACTGCCGCGAAATGCCGTGTTTCGGCCGTTTCTGCGCTGTTTTTCAAAAGCACATTTCACATCTGAAAATCCGGCAAAACTACAGAACAGCGCAAATCGGGGCAAATCTGTTCCCTCAAACGTAGTCAAATAGTAGTACGTTTTCGCCTTCCCGACTACCGCCGTTTTAAGGCTATCGTTGAAACATGTAACCCGGTTACATCATTTAACGATTGCCCGGCAGAGAAGGTTACACATTATTTAACGATTACCGCAACCCTAATCATAGCACGAAAACCGATGGATGGAAATAACAGAAAAATCCGATGATGTTAATGCCTATAACACCACCGGATTCGGTACGTTCTAATTTTCTACTCTAACGGAGCTCCAAACTGCTCGACTGTAATCTCAGCACCTCTGTCAGCAACCTTTTTACCCATTGCCTTTTCAATGAGATCTAAGAGTTCTTTCGCTCGATCAATGAAGTACGTATCAAAATCATCTGAGGCCAAAGCGACATAGTTAATATGATGCGATTCTATCCTAGACCGCAGATCTTCTTCTGTCAGCCCCTTCACCTTCTTCATTATCCTTGGAAGATAAATGCTGGGAGCATCCCCGCCTATTGCCCGATTAGATTCTGGTAACAAAGGGGTCTTATTCACTACAGAATTGTATTTTGCACGTTTAATATGAGCTCCTTCACAATATCGCTGCGGGAAAATATGGTGTATGTCAGGAGATGTCAACATACTGTTTACAATATCAATAGTGGTATCGTTCATGAAGTCCCTACATTTTTCTTTATAAAGAAGGGCCATTACTCCTTTATATGCTGCACTAAGCCTGCTCTGCATAGTGAGTAATCGTGTTGAAGAGAAAAATGCACCATTGACTGTTCTGTTCAAAGACGGATTCCCCTGAACCTCATTCACAACATCTTCAATATCATTGGCATATCTGGTTTCATTGGCACCGCCATACATTTCCCCCAAGATACCACACCAGTACCACCTACTTAATATTTTAGTGGTATTCGGTTCGTTACATTTGCTTTGCCCAAGATAAGCACAGATTGCAGCCAAAGGGATCATCTGGGTTGTATATGGTAAATCCCTCTGTCGAAAAACATATTGATACTTCAGAAGAAATTCTCTTGCAATTTTGTACCCCTGTATAACGGCATTTTTATTGGCATCGTATGATTCATACGGAAGCCCTAATACATCTTTCTTTTTGCAACTGACCATTCCGGTCTGTTTTTTGATTTTTTTTACATAACTGGTATATAAGGCAACCGTTGTCAAGAACGCAGTTTCATCTATTCCATTCAATAGATCAGTATTAAGCGTTTCGTCCTCACCCCGAATTAGAGCTCTGCACTTTTTCCAATCTTCACGCAAATTAAATTCCTGCGTAGCGTAAGTTGCAGTGACCAATTCAAAAACAGTTAAGGGCACACCACCAGTATTAACATTTTCAAACACTTTACAAACCGCTTCCCTTGGAGTGGTTTTATCCAACGTGATTACAGGAAGCTTGTAGGCAGTAATTGTGTCCATGACTTCGCTCTTAAATCGCTTAAAGAGCTGCATAGCCTCCATGTCACTGGCATAATGCATCATGTAACCCATGGTCCACTCCGTCACATCATCACTGTGGAAAATGATATTGATGGGAAACATTTTCTGTTCATATTCTTTTTCTCGATCAGACAGATCCCTTTTAATCTCGAATTCCCGGGTATGATTTCGAACTACATTGACGTATTTCATGATAAAAATGGCTCAAATCCTTGATTTGACTCGATTTTTCTTAACTCTTATGATAGAATGTGGTTAGAGAATTAAATCTTCTAACTACTTCTTCAGAGGGTACCTTATGAAACTTTCGATTGAGAACAAGGGTTACTATCAATACGCCAAGATTCCTGGTAAATCCGTACGTAATGGTAAAAAGGTCAGAAAAACTGATGTCGTTTACCTCGGTCGCGTCATCGACCTTGAGAAAGGGATATTCTTTACCAGA
>ODAI013112608.1_pt1 | contig 14415 bp, 25 predicted proteins | sample 1539321 | NCBI WGS metagenome assembly ODAI01 (sample SAMN02144231, study PRJEB22623) | gut metagenome | biome: sheep rumen | host: Ovis aries | place: New Zealand
GTCGTACACTTCTCCCAGACAACCCACCAGAGCGATGAGGAAACCGATTATTACGGTCTCAACATTTTCTATGTAAGTAGGTTGGAAGACAGCCTGGAAAACAACAGGTTACAGATACAGTCCATTGGCAAGGAAGTCCTGGACAATATCATAAGGACCTTCTGCGAGAACTGGAACATAGATTTCCCCGTAATCACATATACACCTTTCACACAGAAGTTCAATGACTTATGTGCCGGTTGCTATTGCAATTTGAGGCTTGAAATCCCCAAGGAAATTATCTGTGCTGATGACTTTACCGCAGAGGTTGTTCCCGGAAGTGGTATCAAATTGCAGGATATTGGCATTACCATTACCCAGAACGGTCTTATTGTAGTCACACCGGACGCAGAATATGACGGTATCGGTGAGATAAGGATTGAGACCAATGTTCCGCAGTATCCGGCAGTTCTACAAGACAAGGAAGTGGAATACACCGAGAATGGTTCCTATACCGTACACCCGGACCCTGCTTATGACGGTCTTTCTTCCGTTTCGGTTGATGTGCTTGTGCCGGATAGATATGACGAGGGTTACGATGACGGAAAACGGGACGGAGAGGCAGAGCAGAAAGCCAAACTCGTATCTACTGCAGTAACCCAGAATGGAACATACAGCAGGGAGGACGGTTATTCTTCAATTGAGGTGAATGTCCCACAGACCGGGCAGACAATTAACAACCAAACTAAATTAGAAGAGATAGATAATGCTGACACACAATTGCTGTATGATTCCAAGAGAAATAATTATAAATATGTGTTTAAAAATGACCAATGGGGTAGTCAAACAAGGACTTATACCTATGATTCTGGCTATACCGGATTACAGAAATTAGATGTTAATTTGGAAATAGACGCATATGAAGCCATTGAACTTGGCGAAAACCAGCAGAAGGCCAAAATGTCAGCCCTTACCGTAACCGCAAATGGTGAATACAATAGGGAGGATGGTTGGTCAGCAATCACAGTAACGGTTCCCCAGACCGGACAAACAATCAACAACCAGAACATATCCAGGGACATTTTAGCAAGTGACCTGGTGTATGCGGTTGGACATTATATGGGCAACCAAACAATTACACACCGCTCCGATTATACCGGTATCGAAAAGGTTGATTTATACATAGATATAAATGCTTCTGCCGCAATAGAACAAGGTGAAAATCAGCAGAAAGCAAAAATGGTTGAAACTGCATTCACCCAGAATGGAACATATACCAGAGAAGACGGTTATTCCGCTATTACAGTGAATGTTGATGACCGCTATGACGAGGGATATGATGACGGATATAGGGCTGGTGCGGCTGCTTGTAGTGGTCTCCTTGCCACAGCAATCACCCTCAATGTTGCTTCCGCTATAACCGATTCGGGTACAGCAACCACAACCTATTCTCCTTCAACGGCTTACACAGATATTTACTACACTTCAAGCGACACCTCAAAGGCAACCATTGACGAGAACACCGGGGAAATAACTGTTATTGAAAACGGTACTGTAACAATATGTACAAAAGACAGAATGAGTGGATTGCAGGATTGCAAGTCAGTCATTGTTGATAAAGTCACAACTGCGACCGGAATTACATTGAATGTGCCAAACATTATTGTAAGTACAGTTACGGCAACTACAACCGTTAGTCCGACTGGGGCAGATACAGACATTTATTACACTTCAAGTAACCCTGCAATTGCAACTGTTAATTCGGATACAGGACTTATTACCGCCATTTCCGATGGAACAGTTACAATTTGTACTAATGATAGAATAAGCGGATTGCAAGATTGTAAAATAGTAACTGTTATAGGTAATAATAGCGGCAGCTGGTTAAAAGTTACATATAACCCACAATATTTGTACAGCCATTTAGTTCTATCAAATGGTAAAGGTTCCTATGACAAGGTGACTGACGGTAATAAATTAGTTCAAGGAAATGTTTCTGCTTGGACATTTGATTCAACAGTTTCCGGTCCTGTAACAATGTATTTCCATTTGACCGGAAGCACCATAAAAGCACAGGAGTTTATGAGTAATTACCGGATAGAAGGAACAGAATTAAGCCGTATTACAAGAGTTGTTATTCCTTCTGGTGTCACAACAATTGGAAACGATTCATTCAGCAGAAACAATTATCTTTCAAGCGTTACGATGCCAACCACAATAACTTCAATTGGCGATGGTGCGTTTGCATATAATCCTTCACTCACTTCGTACAACATCCAAGATTTAACCGGTTTAACAGCTATTGCTGGAAATGTATTCAACGATACTGCAAAGTCCACCGTTATTATCCCTTCTTCTGTAAGGAGCATAGGCATAGGTGCTTTTAATGGAGCAAAAACCAATTCGTTAACCGTTCCGGCAAGTGTGACGGCAATTGGAGACTACGGAATTAGCATTATGAGTGGTGGTGCTAAAACAATAACATTCCAGGGTTCAACGCCGCCTTCTTTTGGGTGTTGCAATTTTACCTACATTCTGTCGGGGGATTATACAATATATGTTCCGGCAAATGCAATAAACGCCTACAAAGCTGTTTTACCAGAAGAATGTGCTGAACATATAACCGCAATTCCTTAATAAATGGGGGAGCCAATCCCTCCCCCAATAATATTTTATAGTAGAAATGAGTGAATTAGTTAAAGACGCTTTTGTTGGGATGCCCTGGTATTTATACCTTATCCTGTTCCTATGTTTCGGGCTTATGATTGCCAGTTTCATAGTACCCCCGCTTGGCACAATCTCACCGAGCGTACTCCAGGGGATTGCGGAGATACTTGGCTTCACCTGGCTGCTTTACACAACCGCAAATATTCCAACGTTCATTGAAAGAGGGGCGAAGATAAAGGCTTCCTGGAAGGACGCTTCAATTGAGATTGGCAAGCACCGGAAACATAACGAAGAAGAAACAACCGTAGAGGAAAATGAAGAAACCGAAATACTTTGACCTTGAAGAGTTCCTTACCAGTTCAACGGCAAGACAGAAGAGCATTGAGAATATGCCCTCCTGGGAAATCGTTGAACACCTGCTTGAATTAGCATATTTCCTGGACGATTTGAGGGAGGATTGGGGGTCCGGTATCATAGTGTCTTCTGGCTTCCGCATAGAGGCCCTAAACAAGGCCGTAGGAGGCGTTGAAACCTCCGTACATAAGATTGGGTATGCTGTAGATATAGTGCCCGCAAACGGCAAATATGAGGCATTTGTGGCCTTCCTAAAAGAGTGGCTTAAAGACAAGAACTTTGACCAGTGCATAGAGGAAAAGAAAGGAAAGACAAGATGGATTCACATTGGACTGTACAACAACAAGCACCAGCAGAGAAGGCAGATTTTCAATATAACGATGGAATGAGCCTTGAAGATTTGATAATATTCCAAAGGTACGGAATAACAGGTTACACAAAAAGTGAAAAAACCATTGATTACTAACAAAAAAGTTTGTATTTTTAGTTAGAAAGAGATATTTATATTTAGAATAGAAAAACAACGGATTATGCAGGACCCACAAAAGCGTATGAAGTGTTGAGAAATATAGAAACAGGCCTCTAAAAAGGTCAGCGTTTGGTTAAGTACGGAAGTGGGTCCCCGGAACAACCAAACGCTTTTTTTATGAACAATAATAAAAGAAAAAACATATGAAAAAATGGACCCAAATTGTGATTATCAGTTTGTTATGATACCACAGCAACTTACAAGCTGTTTGGATGCGAACTGCGGAAAGATGCTTACGACCTTACTTGGTTTAAGCTCAATTATGAAGAAGGAAGACGGGTGGTTCTACCGGTCAAATAAAGAACTCCAACTTGATACGAGGTTTTCACAGAACTTGGTGATTGCTACACTTGATACCCTTTACCAGGCAGGAATCATAAATGTAGATTGCATTGGCAAGGGACGGGGGCATAGAAGCAACCGCATACATATCAACGTTGAGAGTTTCAAGGTGTATCAGCAATATTCGTTTAATGACATACGGAATAACCCAGACCTTTGGATTGAGACTGTCCCGTATAAGAATCATTACTCTCCCTCATACTGTAAAGATAATGGTAAAGAGATAGGTAATACATTAGGTAATAGAATAGGTAAAAAAGTGACAACTAATACAGATACTACAGATACATCAAATACTTCAGATACTAAAGAATATAATAATATAAATATAGAAGATATGAGAGTTATACCTGTTGAAGATAATGATACTTTCTATAACGATAGTGAAAGAAATCTAATTATGGTTATTGAAGAAGAAAAGAAAGAATGCTCAAAAGAAGAGTTAAGGACTATCTATCTTAATTCCTTTGGGGAACTTATGAGTAACTATCCTGGATTAAATTATTCATTATTAAGGACTAACAACCAAGATACCTTTTATGATTGTTATGAAGATATTGTAAATGAGTTAATTATGAAAATAAAAACAAGAAGTGGGAGAAAAGACATAATGATAAAACCCACTTTAAAAACTCTCAATAACTATTTGGAATACATAGGGTACTCTTCTCAATGACATAGTAAAATTGTCGTTATCCAAAACTTTTTTCAGTATTTTTGTAGATTTTCTCTCAAAGAATATAAGTTTGGCACAGTATTTGTATATGTATAGATATCCTTGAAAGAAATACCAAATATATTTTAATAAAAAAATATTAGATTTATTTGTTTTCTATTAAAAAAGGATGTATTATAGTGATGTAAGTAAAACTTAAATACTATTTTATATGTACAATTTCAATGAGAATGACCAGATTTGCGGTGGTGTCGCCGCCCCTGTGACTTTTGTCACCCCCGGCAATGGTGAGATTGCTTTCAACGAGATTATTGACTTTATGCGGGACAACAACTATTCCGTATCCTGCAGGGAAAACCCGAACCTCCGCATTGGGATTGGGAACTTCTTTGGAGACGGTGACCTTATCCTTCAAGCCTGGTATCACAATCCTACCGACTTCTCCGCTGAAAACGAGGTAACCCTCCGCATTGGTAAGCGTATCACCAAAAGCCGTAGGGAAGCTATCCTGCATTTTATCACCGACTATCTTGCTGGAAACCTCAAAAGTAAGTCTTATAGCCTCGCTTAATGTTCAACCAATGGGGGTATGGATAATCCCAGCCCCCTTAAATAAAAAACTTCAAATATTTTTTCCAAGAAATAAAGTTTGGCACAGTTTTTGTAATAGTATAAGTGTATTTGAAAAACAAAGTTTAATTTTAATGAATAAGTGATTATGAAAAAAGAGATGCTTTATCTTTGCCGAGTAAATGGCAACAACTGCTACTATGTAAATCTTTATGAGGTTGCGGACCTTGGAAAAGCCAAGGCTGCTGGTAAGAGACTAATGAAAAAGAACGGTGGAGATTACAGGATTTATGTCTGTGCCACAATTGACGGTTCTATCATTGAAAAGGGTGGCTACTGGGAGATGACCTGGGCTAACGATTGGAAATATTTCAACACTCCCAAGTACCAGGACGCTTATGTCGGTATGGAGGTTGAGGCCAGGGTTATGACCACCACCGATGGTAATGGCACTATTGAGTTCGGTAAGATTATTGACGCTGAAAACCTTATCGTCAAGTTTGAGGACGGACGGGTGCTTGACTTCAACAACAACCCTTGGGAGAGCGACAACAAGACCTATTTCCACTTCATTGGTGACATTTATCCGGTTCCTGTCGCATATCGCCTTGAAAAGCAGGTTTATAGCTATGATGCCAACGGGGTGCTTCCCGGACAGCATACTGACTATCACTCCTACGGTGTTTGCGAGACCGCTGAACAGAAACATAACGAGTTCCAAAAGGCTTTTGAGACCCAGGTTGCCAAGGACGGTTACGGCTCTGTTTCTCCGCTTGACAATGGCTTCAAGTATGTTGTTGAAAAAGACGGTGTGACCAGTGTTGAAATCCACAAGTTCGGTGCTAACAACTGGAGTGAGCGTAGATTTTAAGTTTAACAATTTAATACAGAAACAGATATGGAAAAGTATTTTAATGAACTTTGGGACGCTATGTGCGACCTGTATTTCCAGGACGGAGAGAGAATCCTGTTTGATGGCTTCTATAAGATTGCCAGCTGGTGTGAAGAGGGTGATTGGCAGTATGTTGTCTATTACCGGACCGAGGATGACGAGTGGGATACTTGGGAGGATTGTAGTGGCTACTTCTGCTACTTTGACAACTGCACCAAGGAGGTTACCGAACTCCCCGAACTTGCAGAGAAATGGATATTCCCCTTCTTTATTGAGGACTTGAAAAAACAGATTGCAGAATAAGTTTAACAATTTAATAGAGATACAGATATGTCAAAAGCAGAAAAAGCGGCAAAGATTATTGCTGACGAAATCAAAAAGAACATTGCTGTCCTTGAAGCCAAGTTTGGTTATGAGGAAATGTTAGCCAGGTGTGGCAGGATTCTTACAATAGACAGGATTGCTTATTTTAATGACGAGCATAACGGGGATTGCAAATACGGCAGATATATGACCGGTCTTGCTCTGTATATGTATTACATAGAGAGATATAACGAACAATATGTTGAGCGTAAAGACCAGGAAAGACTTGATGAATTGTTCAGAACCGCTTGCAGAGAGGCTGGTTATGGCCAAAAAGCGGTAGATGGTCTTCGCTGGGGCGGTAGAAAGGATATTCGTATGAGAGTTCTACCAAAAGTGGTTGAGTTCTTTGATGAGGGTTTCTTAACCGATTCAAAACAGGCTTACAAAAAGGCTTGGGCAGAGCGGCAACCGGAAATAAACTATTGCTGGTAAGCACAAGGAGGAACAAGATATGACAAAGCAGGAATACTATAACCAACTTATCTCCCTTTATTCAATTGCCAATTCCGGTTTATTTAAGGGGGATGATACCGAAGATAAAATATCGGCACTTTGGAAGCAGATGAAAGAAGACCTTGGTGTCTTTGAGTTTGTAGAGGTATGGGAAACTATGGTCAATTTGAAAAGAAAAATGGGATGGAGGTAAAGATATGACAAAAGAGACTTTTATCAACATTATAGATGTGATTGCCAGCCGATTACTTGACGAGAAAAGGGAACAAGGCAAAAGATACAATCCTTTTTCCATAAAGGACGCAGGTAGCCCCGACTATGATATATGGAATATGCTCACCAACAACAAGGCCTATGCTACTCGCTTGGCAAACCGGATACAGAAAGCACTCTGGGATAAATACAAGTGGAATGTGACTGTGAGTATAGTGTATGGTGACCAGAGCACTCACCCCAGGGATTACAATGTCTATGTTGAGTTTTAGGAGGCATAAGATATGACCGAGGAAGATTTGGTGATAAGGGCCGCTGTGTTACGAGACAAATGGGCGAAGCAGCAGGATTGGACAGGAGTAACGCAAACCACCAAAACTGAAATGTGCTGCAGTAAAATCTATCAGATATACTTGGATTTACAGTGCAAGGCCAAGAACTTTTAAAAAAAATGCTATATTTGCGGTAGTTTTAACCACAAATAGCAACCGCATTATGATTGAGAAAAAGTACGTTTACGTTATCCACTATTTTTCTATGAGACTTGATTCGGGCGAGATTGCCGACAAAATCTGGCTTGAAGGAAACCACTACTACGCTAAACAGTTCTTTCAAATCCGCAAAGATATGATTGACAGAGCGGTAGGAAAGAAACCGAGGATTGTGGAGTTTGAAAGGCGAGGTTACTATAATGTTGAGGTTGAGGCTCCTGGTAATGGTTTTGATGGTTGTACCTTCATTATCTACACACTTACGATGCAGAGGAAGAAGGTACAGTTTTACGAGCTTAAAGACTTGGCAGGCAGTTTTAAAGATTCAGCATTATGAAAATCTGGGTAATAACAGCGAGGGCTTTCAAGGGCGAAGAGTATTTCCCCAGGTTAGAGGAAACCAAGGTAGCCCGGAATGAAGAAGAGGCCAAGAAGGTGTTTAGCAAGATGTGCCATAGCCAGGGTGATTGGTTCTGGGATGGTGGAACCTATGACCATTATAGCCCAGACCCCAACACCTATGTACTCCAGAGTGATGAAGCTATGTGCGTTGCAACTTTGAGGGAGGTGGAGATATGTTGAGTATTGACCGCCAGATTTACCGCCAATATAAGGACGGAGAAATAAGCACCAAAGAGGTTGCTGACTATTTATTGCGAACATACCCAGTGACAGATATTGCATTGGCCCTTGCAGAGACTCTGGATTTTGATTATAAGCCCATTACAATCACCCAGGAAGAGTTTGCCCTTCACTTCCGCATAAGGGGCATAAAGCCCGATGGAACCCCCGAAAACAGAGGAAAACGCAGGGATAAGACGATGTAGAAGATTGCTGCCGCTCAAATGTAGCGGAAGACATATACACCCCTTTTATAGTAGAGGGAATGTAAATTAGAAACATTCAACGAAAGGGAGGATTTTTCTTATGAAAAGTTCTCCCTTTTTTATTTCTGCACTATTTATAAAAAGAAATAAAACTTTTTTGAAAAAAGAGTTGTTTTTTTAATAAAAAGAATGTATATTATAGATGTAAGAAATAACAAACAAAAATCAAAGACATTATGATTACAATTTCAAAGTTTGAGAAACTTGTCGCATATGCACAAAGTGTCAGCGACAACATCATTTTAAAAAGGACCGGTTGCTGGTCTGAAGGTTTTTCCGGTTTAGAAATATACCTTGGAGACAGACTAATTGGGCACTGGAGAAACGATTCTGGTTTAACTATGAAGTCAATTAAAATGGACATAAATAGCTGCGGGGAAATAGAAAAGTTGGAGGATTAAAAACCTCCCTCATAAAAGACAAAACAAAAAGAATATGAAATACGAAATTAGTGTGGAAGAGCGTTGGTATGAAGAAAATGATGGCTGGTATGGTGTTGGAGGAACACTGCCATTCAATGATGCTGATGATTTCATTATGATGTGGAACTACTTTAGGGAGGGCACCATAGATGATAATGGAAAGCGGGCTATAATCTCAAAGGAGATAGATAAAGACGAGATAAGAACATACAGTATAACCGGTGCTGCATACAAGTTATGGAAGGAATGGGAGGTAAAGGAAGAAGAAAAAAGAAAAGCAGAAGAAGAAAAATATAAGAATAACGAAGAATTACCATTTTAATTATGTCACAGAGAGAAGAAAATGCAAAGGTGGTATGGGAGACCGTAAAGGAACTCCTTACCGGAGAAAAGGAAATGAGCCATATGTCTGGCGATATTGAGCTGTGTGGAAAGACCGCAGATGATGTACTACGACAAGTACTTGATGACACACTACATAACGGTTTAATGAACGGATAATATGGACAGCTTGAAGATACTTGAAAGACTTATTAAGGACGGAGCAAGCGAAAGGGATATAGTCCTCTACCTCGCAGACAATGTTCCTCTCACAGAGTTAGCCAGGGACTACTACAATCTATACTTGAAGAGCGAGAAGCAAACGAGTGTAACTCCAATGAGGATAAGCCAGGCAGATTTTGACAAGCATTTCCGCATTATCGGTTTCAAGGCCGATGGGACGAAGGAGCAAAGAGGTGCAAATCGCTGGAAGAAAGAAGAATAGTCATTATATTGTACTATAAATAGTTATTTATTTTTTCCATTGAACCGGACGGCTGTGAAGTCCTCTTGGTTCGCAAGTCGGGGAAGGCCCTTATCCTTCCCCGATTTGTTTTGGAAAATAGGAAAATAGTTCGTATCTTGTGACCATTAAATGACATACCAGAAAGGTCTTGGTCCGCAAGAAATGGATTAAGCAACTGATATTGGGGTATATAGCATTGGTAGAGCGAAAAAATCCGGCATTCAAAAGGTCAGGAGTTCGATTCTCCTATGCTCCACAAAAATCCCTCTAAAGGCCTTTCACTGTATTGTGAGAGGCTTTTTTTATTGGGTTTTCCCTATTTTTGGGGCTAAACTTGCGACCTGTTTTTTGGTAGTCACAGATTAGTGTTTAACAATTTAACAGTTAGCGAGTTATGCGTACTACAAGCAGTCTGCAGTTCTATTGCCGAGAGAGCAAGACGAACAAGAACGGTCTCTCTCCCATTGAGGCCTCCATCATTATCAACGGCAAGCGGGTCTTTATCAACCTCCCCCGCAAGGAAACGCCGGAAGATTTCAAGCGTCTAACTACAAGCAAGAAAGGAAATGACCTCAAAGACTATCTGTACGAAGTAAGGACAAAGTTCAACGAGGTACAGACGGATATGATGAGAAACAACATTCCCCTATCCGCTTCTTCTCTTAAAGAGTATTTCAAGTCCGGTGGTGTAAAGCCCTATACCCTGGAAGACCTGTGGAATGAGTTTCTGGCTATACAAGCGAAACGGGTTGGAAGCACCATAAGCAAAATGGCCCATAAGAAATACATAAGTGCCAGAAACACCCTATACACATTTATTGACAAAGACACCCAATTGACAGCTATAACCCCGGCAATGATGCAGACTGTATTGGTAGGCTTGCAGGAGAAGTACAAGGAGGGTACGGTATGCAGTATTATGACCAAGATTAAAACGGTCATTATGTTTGGAAAAGACAACGGAAAAATCCAAATAAACCCCTTTCAAAACCTCAAATACAGCAAGGGAAAGCAAGAAATAGAATACCTTACAGAAGAGGAAATAAGTGTCTTAAAACAAAAGGAAATAGGCATAGAACGGCTGGATAAGGTGCGGGATTTGGCGGTGTTTCAAATAGCGAGCGGTATGGCCTACATTGACACCCAGAACTTAAAACCAGAGGATGTACATTTTGACGAATCCGGCACTTGTTTCATCTACAAAGGCCGCAAGAAGACCGGGGTTGAATACACAGCTGTAGTGTTCCCGGAAGGTGTTGAAGTGTTAAAGAAATACAATTACAAGTTACCTTCTATATCCAACCAGAAAGGGAATGCCTACCTGAAAGAGATACAAACTATATGTGGTTTGAAAAAGACACTTCATTTCCACTTGTTCAGAAAGACATATGGGACCAGACTACTTAACCGGGGAGTACGCTTGGAAACGGTCAGTAAATGCCTTGGACACAGTTCCACACAGATAACCCAGATGGCCTACTCAAAACTACTTAAATCAACGATAATCAAGGAAGTAGCCTCTGTTTTTTAGTTGTTTTATTCATCAGGGGTTCTGAACAATAAGGACCGTAGGAAATCAGCAGGAGGCTTTCAATGGCGTTTCTGCTGATTTTTTATTGACTTCTACAACACATTCCTTTATTTTTTTAAAGATGATACTATTTATAAGTGTCTAAAGATTAAAAAGATATGGAAAAGTTAAAAATAGCACTCAAAGTCATTCAAAATGTCATAGAGGAATTATGGACGGTATTTGTTATTCTTTGGAATCTACCCATAGGAATAATTGAACTTGTATGGACAGCACTTTTCAACAAGGAGAAGTTTGTCTATAACTGGGGTCTGCTTAAAGACGCTATAAGGGGAAAAAATGGTGGAAGATGGTAACATACAGTAACGGTTTGAGTTATGACTGTGATATTTCGTCAAAATACGCAACGACTGCCACCTGTGAATACTATTTCAATACAACCAATTCAACTTGGACAGGAAGAACATATTGGGAGCGAACAGAGGCTGGGGAATTAGTGCCATTTGGGAGCGACAATGTAAATAGAACAGACCGGCTTGACATATTCATTCGCCTGGAAAACGGGAAGAAAGTACTGTGGTGCGCTGTTGAAATAAAGGAAAGGTGGAATAATTATGTGTCTGATTACTACGGAAAGGAAGGACAAGATAAAGGCTGGTTTTTGAACATAGAGAAGGATAGTGTTCTAAAAGAATATGCGAACAAGGGATTTTGTCCACTATACATAAACTTGTACCCGGATAACAAGACAAGGGTATGGAACCTATGGAAAGTCAATAATATCGCAAAGTTAGAAGATACAAAGACAAGCAATTACATAAAGAAGCAGAACATAAACCCGGATAGCAAAAGAGTGTTGCAGGACAGGTATCAGCTATGGAACAGTTGGGGGGTCACTTTACCAACAATAAGAGGATAAGAGAGAAAAACAACTATGACCCCAATTGAGCATATAGGAGAGAATAAAATAGTTGAGACCATTGCCAGGAATATGCGAGTAGAAACGGACTACTTTGACGATTTATGCCAGGAAGTCTATTATATCTTAATCACCGGATATACAGAGGAAAAGTTGCAGGAAGCCATTGACAAGAAGCAAATCAACTTCATTATAACCAAGATAATGAAGAATCAGTGGTTTTCAGCAACTTCCCCATTTTACAGAACCTACAAGAAGCCCAACACCAAGAAAGTGCCGATGGACCAATATAAGGAGGAACCAGATGAAGAATAAGAAAGAAGAATACACCCCGGAAGAGTTGAGAAGGCTATTAAGGGAATACAGCGACAAGGAAGAAGATATAATGGAGGACGATGACGAAACCCTGCAGGTATTTGACGCTGTTAACAAAATCCCGGAGGCAGACAGAATAATTCTCTACCTGTACGCAGAATTAGGTTCATTGAGAGCCGTAGGAAGAACACTGGGCGTATCATACTCAACAGCAAGGAAAGCCGTACAGGAAATAAAAGGAAAAATATTTGATAATCTTTATGGTAATACTTAATCTATTCATAATCAGCATAATATGGGTTTTAATCCTGGATTTGAGTGGTTTCGCCCGTACCATAGACAAATTATTTTACAAAATATTCTACCCAGGCAGACCATTCAGGGAAGACGCACACTTCAAGCCATTTGATTGTTCATTATGTATGTCTTGGTGGTCCTCCCTCATTTATTTAATCATAGTCCATTCCCTCACCCTCCCCAACATAGCCATAGCACTATTATTCGCCTGGGGCACAACAATAGAGAAAGACATTTTCATTATGGTAAAGGATATGGTTACCAAACTGATAGACCTCCTTTACACCCTTTTCAAACTATAAAGATATTTAATAACAAATACAACGATATGTTTTACACAAGAGAACAAATAGAGAAACTGGAAAAATACAGGAAGACCTTTGAGACAGCCGTACGAAGCGGTTTTGCAAGGAATGTAGGTTCAATAGCCCTCAAAGAGATAGAGGAAGTGTATGATGAAGCACTCGGCTCCCACTACTCCTACAATAACGGTTGCAGTGTATGTGTACTTGGTTTCTTAAAAAAAGTTGGTGAACCCTTCCTCAAAGAAGCCGAGAAATACAAGAGACTGGATGAGAAGGAAAAAGAGGAACAGGAGGCAAACACTAACGATAGCGAGCCTCCAAAAACTAATAAAAGGACAAGAAAGAAGAAGGAAGATGGCACAGAACAATAAACCAATCTCAATCTTTGACAGACCGGAACAGATAGATGCAGTAATCAACGCCAAACTTGCAAATATGCCACAAACCGGAGGAAAAGCAAACTCAAAAGCAAATGCCTGGAAACCGGAAGAGATGGAGTTGAGGAACGGTGTCATTATGCAGTATATTGCCGAACAAGGACTGTCAAGGGAAAGAACCGCCCAGCAAATCACAAGCAGATGGAACATAACCCTGGGAACAGCAAGGAACTGGGTAGCAAGGGCAATAGATGATTTTACAAAGTCCTACAGTGAAGAAGACCAGGAAAAGAATAGAAAACTCTGGCTTGAACGCTGTGAGCAAATCCTCCAAGATGCGATAGATACCAGAGATAAGGCTAACGCATTGAAAGCCTTGGACTTAATCGGTAAATCTATGGGTATCTTCACAGAAAAGAAGGAAGTCCAGGTTGAAGGTGATGTGGATATAAAGTTTGATTTCCAGTGATAGATTGAGAAGTGGCGAAGACAAAGACATACAAGGGATTTAAGCCGTACCTCCACCAGGCAGATGTAATAGCAGAATTGAAGGATGCAAGGGGTACTGGGAAGATAGTTACGGTCAATTCAAGTAGGCAGAAGGGGAAGAGTTATATGATAAGCAATCTTCTCCTTTACTTCGCCATAAACTTCGCAAAGACAAACAATTATTGCGTCTCACCTACCTTAAAGCAGTCCAAAGCCATATACCGGGTGATTATGGACGCAATAGGAAACAGCGGGGTGGTTAAGACAAAGAACGCCACAGACCTCACAATAACCTTAATCAACAACTCTACAATCAACTTTAAGTCAGCCGAACAGAGGGACGCACTACGAGGATTCACAGCAGATTTCCTTTGTATTGACGAGGCAGCATTTATCCCGGACGAAATATTCTATCTGATTCTCCCTTGGACAGATGCGAAGAAAGCCCCAATCTTAATGACAAGTACTCCATTCGTCAAGGGCGGTTTCTTCTTCAACTATTTCAATTACGGGCTGGAAAACACTCATAACACAGTAACAATCAACTGGAGTGA
>ODAI012379368.1_pt1 | contig 14414 bp, 6 predicted proteins | sample 1539321 | NCBI WGS metagenome assembly ODAI01 (sample SAMN02144231, study PRJEB22623) | gut metagenome | biome: sheep rumen | host: Ovis aries | place: New Zealand
GGCTGGCAGCCCAGTTCGCGACAGATGGCTTCAAGGGTAGAGAACCTCACGGCCTTTGCCTTGCCCGTCTTGAGTATCGACAGGTTGGCCTGTGTCAGTCCCACGCGTTCCGACAATTCACCAAGCGATATCTTGCGCTTGGCCATCTCCACATCGAGGTTGACTATTATCCTTCCCATAGGCTCCTAAATGGTTAAATCATTTTCTTCTTTCAATTTCAGGCCGATGGCGAACACCTCCGCGATGATCAGGCAGAAGAGGCTGAAGATAAAATCGTCCATTGCATCGTTGTAGACTTTGTCTGCCGGCACATGGCCCAGCAGGTCGTATGTCGAGAATACGACTTTAGGTATCAACATGCCCCATCCCGTCCAGCGCAACAGGGGGACATTCTCCCAGACAAACACCTTGTCGCGGTTGACGTTGATGATGAATCGCACGAGTGAGATGAACGAGCGTATCAGGAGAAAGATGCAGGTAAGGCCCATCAGCGTGAAGAGAAGGTTGCTGAAAAAGTCAGAGTTGTTGGTCACATCAGCGTTTCTGCCTTCTTCCCATCCTTGCTTGAACGCCTGGGCGCCCTCGCTGAAGTCCAAGACGAAGCCAATGATAATATCCGCTGCGATCATCACCAGCATCAGCACACAAAACACATTCAGTTTCTTTTTCATATTCTTTGTCGTTTTATTGTTCCGTGCAACAATTCTGCGAATCATTATTTTAACGCGAATTACCACGAATTGAGCATAAATCATTAATGAGATGGACGAAAATCATAGATTTCTCACATTTTGAGCCTTCGTGATTTATCATTTATGCATCATTTTATGGTATTTATATGTTTTATGACGTTCGCAGAACTGTTACTGTTCCATATTGATTTGAGTCATTGGTGATTAGAAGATAGGGGCATTTATATGGTCAAATCCTGCTCTTCCTTCAGTTTCCTGGCGTCTTTCAGGATTTTGGGAATGAAGAAATAGCCGAAGATAATCCAATATGCAGGGCCGGTGAAAACCGTGCGTGCCAGAGAGGGCAGTTTCTCCGTGTAGTCGCTTTCTACGTGGTGAAACATATATTCATACACATGTCCTGCCACAGCGAAATAGATGAGGCTCGACACCCCGAGTGCATAAAACAGCCAGATGGTCCATCTGGAATACTGCTTCTTCATATAAGTGAGCAATGCCATCATGAAGACGATGCACATAAAATAGCAGATACCGATATTACTGACCAGATAGCTGAGGTTGCGGCAGTAGTTGTAGCCGGTTTTTGCCCCTTGCATGTTGCTGATGTCGCTGGCAATGAGGAGTCCCATCACACCCATTATTACCAGCAACAGAATCACCTGTGTCAGATTTCCTTTCTCTACATGACCGAAAAAGTTGTTCGTTTTCATATTCGCTTTATCGTTTCGTTTGATTAATTTATCGATTTTCGATATGCAAAAGTATGATGATTTAGGATAACCTCCAAATAAAAACGATAAAATATTATCGAAAAACGATATATTTAACTTTTGTTAAGGTTGGTCGTTTAGGGGGTTGGTCGTTTGGTCGTTTTTGGGGGGGTCGTTTGGTCGTTTGGGGGTTTAGGAGTTTGGGGTTTTAGGAGTTTAGGAGTTTAGACGATAGTCTTGCGAGCTATTGGCATTCTTGCTCTTATCAATCATGGGGACAGGTTTGTCCTCATGATTGGTTGTCGTGTCACAAGACCCGCCCCTAAGGCGTTTTCATCCGTACAGGTCAAATAAAATCAATAAAATTTGATAAAATGCCAAAATTTGTAACTAACTTTGCAAATTGTTTGTAAGTCTATAGGCTTCAAACACACTTATAGGATTACTACCTTCATTTATCAACATTTATTATTAAAGTTATGAAAAAGACTATTTTTAGTTTTGCCATCGCAGCTGTAGCAGCTGTAGCAATGGTATCGTGTGGAAACAAGGCCGACAACACCACAGGCGGAGAGGCTGCTCCCGAGGGCGAGCAGGCTACGGAGCAGGTGGCAGAGGAAGCGGATGCCAACACACTGAGCACAGATGCTTTCAGTATGAGCACTCCCGAAGATTTTGAAATCAATGGCAAGCCTGAGTATTTGCAGAAAAACCATGAGATCAGTTTCCGTACCAAGGCAGGGGTGACACCCACCTATGAAATCAAAATCAATCATGATGCTAACATCACTTTCGATGCCCGTCAGTCTGATATCGCCAAACTCAATGCTATTGATCCTATCAAGGTGGGCGACGTCTCCTTCCAGGGCGGTTGGCAGCCTGATGGCAAAAGCCTCGTCCTCTATGCTGACCTTGGCGACAAAGGAACAGCAAGAGTGTTCTTGCCCAAGCCCAGTGGCTTAAACGCTCCCGATGATGCTGCTGTTATAGCTAAACTGACCGAGCTCCTCTCTGCTCTCAAATTCAAATAAGACCATCTGAATTTTTTCATTTTCAATAGTCCAGCAACAGTATTTCATAACGTTGCTGGACTATATTTGTATTTTGCCATCAGCGGGAATTAGGTGGCAATCAAGTGGCTGCCCCCCTGATTGGTGCCCCCCTGATTGGTGCTTCGCCTGTCCTGTATGTTGCTGTACTACAGCAACATACAAGACAGAAGGCAAGAAGCCCCCCGGACATACATAAAGTATGTCCCTACAGCAAAAAAGGCATTTGCTAATCGACTGAAGGGAGAATCAATCTCCCTCTGTTTGTCGGGCCTTTTTCATGCCTTCCATGAATTTCTGTTGCAGTTGTTGTGCGAGCTGGTTGTCGGGGTTGATTTTCAGGGCTTTCTCGTAGTTTTGCATCACGTCGATGTAGTAGCGCTGTCCGTTTCTCGCCGGGTCTTGCACGATGCGCGCCATATAAAGGAATCCCCTGAGGGTGCAGATGTCCGAAGGGTCGGCCTTCTTCATCTTTTCCAATTGGCTGATGGTCTGTTCCGTCTCAGCCAACAGGTTATCCGTCTGTTCGGCGTGTGGATGAGTCACCGCGAAGTTGAGGCTTTGCAGCGCCATCTGGTATTTGGGTTGGATGCTGTCGGGAAACATGGCGTCGATGCGCTTGAGTTCGGCGATGCAGTTGAGGAACGCCTCGGGTGTGGACTGCTGGAGTTTGCCGAGCGACTGTCCGATGAGTTGCTGCATGGGTGCAGGCTCTTGGGCGTGGATGGATGCGGATGCCATCATGCAGAGAGCGATGGCGATGGTGCGGATGTTAGAAATTAGAGATGTCATAAGCTTTATTATTTTTAAGTGAAACAAAAATTCCGATGTAGAAGAAACGGTCGCGTGCCGCCGTCACAGGTGTGCCGTCAGCGTTGAAGCGGAAGATGTTGGTTCGTCCCAGGATATTGTTGAGAGAGGCATAGACGATGATTTTCTCACTGGCGAGCCAGGTGATGTTGGCGTCGATGCTGTTATAGTGAGGTGTGGTGCCGTTGGGGAAAACCCTTCCGCTGGCATACGATTCGGCCAGTCCGACGATGGTCTTCCCGACGGCGTATTTGGCTGTCAGCCTGAGGTTGTATCGTGAGGCGAAGTCGGGTGTCTGCAGGGCGGTATCGTCGCGGTAGAGCCGTTCGGAGTCATTAAAGGAGTAGGAGAGGGTAGTGGTGAGGTTCTTCGCCAGCGAGTGGTCCTCGACGAAGATGTCCAGTCCGCGGCTTGTCCCGAAGCCGTTGGCGGTGCAGGTGCCGTCCGACATCAGCGGCAGCCGGTGGTACTTCTTGTAGTAAGGCTCTATGCGTAGCAGCGTCTTTCCGGTGCTGTATTGTCCGCTGACGATGGCGTGCCGGGCGGTGCTTTGCGGCAGTCGCCGCTGGCTTATGGCCATCAGGTCGTCGTCGCCCGTCTGGCTGTATTGTCCGAGCATGGCCGACAGTTGAAAGCGGCTGTTGGGCACATAGCTCAGTGTGGTGCGTGGCATCAGCAGCCATCTGCCGTCGAAGTCGGTATGCTCGGCCCTTGCCGAGAGGCTGAGAAAGAGTCTGGGCACGATGCGCAGTTGGGCGTCTATGTGTGTGCCCGTCAGCCGGTAGTCGAGTCGGTAGCCGCCGGTGTCGTAGCGTTTGTTGCTGTGGCGGATATATTCCTCCGCGCCTGCCGCCATCTTCAGCACAGGCGAGAAGACTTTGCGCACCTCCGCTTTCATGTGCGCCTCATTGCGCAGGTTGTGGTAGTGGTCGCCCGGTGCGAGAGCGTCGTCGATGTCGCTGAGCACCGCCGAGCCAGCCATGCCCGCAAACAGGCTGTAGCCTCTGCCGAGGCTGGTCTTGAGTGTGGCACAGGCATAGATGTTGTGCTCGCGAAGAGACAGACGGCGTTCGCCGGCGTGCTGTCCCACGGTGGTCAGGTCGTAGCCGACGTATGTCTTCAGCACGCTCGAGGCCGACAGTTCGCTCTTGTATTGCGCCTCGCCGGAGAGTTTCCTGTAAGGGTGTGTCCATTCGTAGCGGTCGGGGAAGAGTCTGTTGTAGAGCCCCATGCTCGTATAGTCGGCATTGAACGACAGACAGCTCCTCTCGAAGGCTTTCGTGCCGCCCGCGTTCCAGTTCACGAGCGAGGCGCTCACTCCCAGTTTGTCGCCTGTCGCCACGTCGGTGGTCTCCATGGGGAGCACCGCCGATAGCGCCTGCCCATATTCGCCGTCATAGCCGCCGAGCGAGAAGTGGATGCCTTTGAAGAGGAACGGTGAGAAGCGCCCGCGCACGGCGTTGTTCTCCACGTTCGTCGAATAGGGCATGAGCACGTGCATGCCGTTGACGAAGGTCTGGCATTCGTCCTCGCTGCCGCCACGCACGTAGAGTTTGCCGTTCTCGCCCACCTGCTGTGTGCCGGGGAGCGACTGCAGAGCCGCCACGATGTCGCCGCATGAGTTGCCTGCCATCACCACGTCGAGCGCGTCCATGGTCTTGAAGTTGTCGCTCTTCCCGAAATGGTAGGTGCTGGCCGTCACCACCACCTCGTCGATGGCGGTGGCTTTCTCACGCATCCTGATGAGCAGGTCCGTCGTCTTGCTGGTGGTCAGCGTGCCGTCCTCATAGCCGATATACGTTGCGCGCAGCGTCATCTCTCCCGTCTTGGAGGTGTGAAACGAGAATCGCCCCAACGAGTCTGTCAGGCATCCGTCGATAGTACCTATTATAAATACGTTGGCCCCGGCGAGAGGGTCCTTGCCGTCGGTGACGATGCCCGAGACGGTGGTCTGGCTCATCGCTTGACAGGCGGCGAGCAGAGCGAAAATGATGGTTGTCAGTCGTTGTTTCATGCCGCAAATATAGGCATGAATGTCGGAGCGTCCAAATTTCAGTGACAGACAGCTTCTTCTGCTGACAGACGACGAGTATCAAGGACGGATGACAAGGAAAAAGGACGAGTGACTAAGCGATAAATGAGCGCAGTTTAGGCACATAGGTGCGCGAGACAGGCACCGTCGCGGGGCATGTGCCGAGCTTGAGCTGATAGCCGTTGGAGTTGCCTTGCGCAGAGGTGATGTTGTTGAGGTTGACGACGAACGAGCGGTGGCACTGGAAGATGTTCTCATACTGCCGCAGTTCGTCGAGCACGGAGGAGAGTGTGGCGTGCACCTCGCTGTCGCTCACCTTGCCGTCTTTCACGTAATAGACTATCACGTTGTTTTTCTGGGCTTCCACATACAGCAGGTCGTTGATGGGCAGCCGCAGGTCATTGCCTCTTACCGTCGTGTCGTGGATGGTGACGATGATGTCTGTCTGCTCTTCCGTCGTCTTGCCGAGCAGGGTCTCCAACTGGTTGCGCAGATGGCGGTGATAGTTGAGGCCTACGGAGAAGACGGTGATGATGATGCTGATGATGAGTGTCCAGTAGAGGAACAGCAGACATAAGTCGAGGGTGATCGGAGAGCGGAATATGAAAGAGAAGACGAAGTAGTTGCTGAGGCCTATGAGCATGATGATGGCCAGCACCGACAGCGCCTCGTGCCAGACGCGCCAGGGCGAGATGCTTTTGCGCAAAGGGCTTATCGCCAGACCATGCACGCAGCAGCATCCGAAGGTCACGGCGCCGAAGATCAGCGATACAAGCAGTTTGTTCCCTCGATACATACTGAATCCGAAAGGCTGCAGCAGATAGAGGATCAGAAACACGATGGCACAATACACTAAGCTGTCTCTCAGCAAGTGACTGTCCTTGGGGAACGGATATTTGCGCGTTAGAAATGACATTGGCCTATTGTTTGCGACGACAAAGGTACATAATTATTTGCGATTATCCTCATTTTTGGGTGGTTGTTTGGTCGTTTAGTCGTTTGGTTGTTTGGTCGTTTAGTTGTTTAGTCGTTTGGTTGTTTAGTCGTTTGGTCGTTTAGTCGTTTGGTTGTTTAGTCGTTTGGTCGTTTAGTCGTTTAGTCGTTTTGGGGGGTAGGGGGTAGGAGTTTAGGAGTTTGGGAGTTTAGACATTACTTTTGCGAACGATGGGCATTATTGCTCCCCCTGATTGGTGTCCCCTTGATTGGTGCCCGCCTGTCCTGTTTGTTGCTGTATAACAGCAACATAAGAGACAGTAGGAAGGCAGGCCCCTCCATCCATTCAGTCCCAAGCCTGTAATCGACCGAAGGTCGTGTCGTGATTGGTTCGCGAACAGTTTAGTGAGGTTGCTTATGCTACACATCCGTGACTGTTGGTTCTTGCGAAGCAATTCCCATTGCGTTTGGATGGGCGGACATACATAAAGTATATCCCTACAGTAAAAAACGGCATTTGCGAATCGACCGCAGGGAGAAAGTTTTCAATCGACCGCAGGGAGAACAGTATTCAACCATTTGTTGACACTTCTTGGAAATTTGCAAAAAATGACATTTAAAGAATGTTAAACAAACAGGGGATAAATCTTAAAATTCAAAAAAAATGATATATTTGCAATCTAAACAGAAAAATCAGTAAGACTATGAAATACAAAAGAATGCTCCTATGGCTCATGCTCCTGATGGGAGCTGTGAGCGCACATGCACGAGATGCCTATGCTGTGCTCAATGACAACATTCTGACGTTCTACTACGACACAGAAAAGCCTTATCGCAGCGGCAGGATATTTGATTTGAACACAGGAAGCAATGACCCCGATTGGGATTCCTCTGCCTCTACTGTGACTCATGTGGTGTTCGACGCTTCCTTCGCCGATGCCCGTCCCACAAGTTGTTACCATTGGTTCAATGAGATGATCAACCTCACCACCATCACTGGTATCGAGTATCTCAAGACGGATGAAGTGACCACTATGCGTGGCATGTTCTTTAACTGCTCCAAACTGTCGAGCCTCGATGTGAGCGGGTTCAACACCCAGCATGTGACAGATATGGCTGCAATGTTCGGTGGCTGCTCCGGCCTGAATACACTTGACGTGAGCGGGTTCGACACGTCGAATGTGAATGACATGATGGCGATGTTCTCTGGCTGCTCTGGCTTGAAGACACTTGACGTGAGCAGGTTCGACACCAGTCATTCGAGCAACTTCGAGAGTATGTTCTTTGGCTGCTCTGGCCTGAAGAGCCTCAACGTGAAAGGTTTTCATGCAATATCACGTTATTGCAATAGCATGTTTGAAGGTTGCTCCAGTCTGAGGAGCCTCGACCTGACTGGCTTTTGGCCAAATAGCAATAAATCGATAGATATGCTTAAAGGCTGTAGCAGTCTGAATAAACTCTACGTCAATGAACACGCAGACGATTTTAATCCTGAGGCCTTCTCGGGTGTGGGTTCGATGTCATACCTCTGTGACCTCTACTATCCTGAAAATTACACACCTTATCCGACCGCCTCAGGCAGCGACTGGATTCTGTGGAAATCCGGCTACTTCAATATTCCAAGAGCCTATGTGGTCATTTATAGTGACAAGTCACAAATGAAGTTCTATTACGACCATTACATGGCGTCTCGACTTGGCAGTGCGTTTTCTCTGAATAGTGGTAGCGCTACCCCTAACTGGAAAGCCAACAGCAATTGTAATAAAGTGACAGCTGTCTATTTTGACTCGTCTTTCGCCAAATACCACCCCACTACTTGCTATCGTTGGTTCTCCGGTTTCAGTTCTCTCACATCCTTCTATGGCCTTGCGAATTTCAATACGGATGATGTGACCAATATGGGATACATGTTTGAAAATTGCTCCAGTTTGGAGAGGATCGACTTGAGCCATTTCGATACCGGGGATGTGACCGACATGAGCTACATGTTCTCTGGCTGCTCTGGCCTGAAGAGCCTCAACTTGAGCGATCTCGTTACGGAAAATGTGGAAAACATGCAATACATGCTCAAAAACTGCTCCGGCCTGACGAGCCTCGACCTGAGTGAGTTCAGCACTTCAAGAGCCCAAAATTTGGAGGGTATGTTCTCCGGCTGCTCTGGCCTGACGAGCCTCAACCTGTCAGATTTTTATATCTCAGAGGAAAATAATACATCTGGGCTCCTTAGCGGCTGTACCGGCCTGAATACCCTCGAAATCAGTCTCAAATCAAGTGATTTGGACTCCGACGCCTGCACGGGTGTGGGGTCGGTGGATGCTCCCTGCACGCTCATCACTGAGTGGGACTCTGCGCCAAGTGACTGTGAGAACCTCAGCGGCGGTTTGTTCCGATGGAAGTCCGGCATTTTCAAAGAAGAGGCAAAACCCTATGTGTTGCTGACGCAAGACGGTAAGACATTGATTTTCATGTACGACTCTTTTTCCAGAATTGCTGTAGGCACGTTGTATCGCCTCAACTACATAGAGGATGAGCCCGATTGGTGTGATATTTACGGACCCTACAAGACAATCGAAAGAGTTATTTTTAACCCCTCTTTTGCCAATTACCATCCCTATCACTGTTATCAATGGTTTGACGGATTGTGGAATGTCTCCGACGTCTATTACCTCGAAAATCTCAAGACGGATGAAGTGGTCAGCATGCACGAAATGTTCCATGGAATAGCAGATCCTAGCTTAGATTTGAGCGGGTTCGACACGTCGAAAGTGACCGACATGGGAGGCATGTTCCGCGATTGCCAAAGCCTGCTGAGCCTCAACGTGAGTTCATTCAACACGTCGAAAGTGACCGACATGGAATGTATGTTCTCTTACTGCAGCAGCCTGCTGAGCCTCGACGTGAGCAATTTCGATACGTCGAATGTGACCGCGATGAGAGAAATGTTCTCTTACTGCCGCAGCCTGACGAGTCTCGACCTGCGCAGTTTCACATTCAACAGCGGCTGTAGCACGCACTATTTCATGAGGGACTGCAGCGGCCTGAAGAAACTCTTCATCCCCTCCACGGCAGACAATCTCCATGAAACCGCCTGCATAGGCGTGGGCACGCAGGATGCCCCCTGCGAACTTTACTGTCCTCCTGGCTTTAATCTTGTGAAGGAAGCCGAGGGCGACGGCTGGTATATGTGGAAGGGTGGCTATTTCAAAGATCCCACACCGGTTTCTTACGTTGTGCTCGATGGCACTACGCTGACGTTCTACCATGACGTGCTGAAGACCACACGCCCCGGCATGAAGTTTTATCTGAACTACGGCGACGAAGTCCCCGAATGGTCTGAGTATGCCTCTACAGTGACGCGTGTGGAGTTCGACCGGTCCTTCATTAAAGCCGCCCCCTCAAGTTGCTTTGCTTGGTTTAATGGCATGAGCAACCTCACCACCATCTCAGGCATCGGAAATCTCTTTACAGGTATAGCGAACAACATGGCTTCTATGTTCGCTGGCTGCTCCAAACTGGAGAGCCTCGATTTGGCAACGTACTCCTTCATCACTCGTTATGTCACCGACATGAGCGACATGTTCAAAGACTGCTCCATGCTGACGAGCCTCAAGGTGGGTTGGTTCGACACGTCGAGAGTGACCAACATGAAAAACATGTTCTATGGCTGCTCCAGTCTGGAGAGCCTCAATGTGAGCAGTTTCAACACTGCGCAGGTGACCGACATGAGTTCCATGTTCTATGGCTGCTCCAACATAACGAACCTCAACCTGAGCAGTTTCACATTCAATTCCACCAGCAGCACGGCGTCGCAAAACTTCCTGCAAAATTGCAGCGGTCTGCGGACGCTCACCATCCCCGAAACCGCAGACAATCTCAATTCCAACGCCTGCACGGGCGTGGGCACTCAGTCAGAGCCCTGCATCCTCATCTATCCTGATGGCGTCTTGCCCCACAGCGGCAGCGGATGGTACCGGTGGAAGAACGGCTATTTCAAGGACGCGCCAAGAGTTTATGCGGAACTTGTCGGCTCTACACTGACATTCTATTACGACTATTTGAAGGCCTCCCGCACCGGCACGTTGTATGAACTGAACACAGGAAACGGTTTCCCAGAATGGAAAAGCAACAACACCTCCGTGACGACAGTGGTGTTCGACGTTTCCTTCGCTGATGCGCGCCCCACAAGTTGCTATTATTGGTTCAGCGGTATGGGGAATCTCACCACCATTACCGGCATCGAGAATCTCAAGACAGATGAAGTGACCCAGATGAGGTCCATGTTCTCTGGCTGCTCCAAGCTGACGAGCCTCGACGTGAGCGGGTTCAACACCGAGAAAGTGAAATCCATGGATTTCATGTTCGATCACTGCTCCGGTCTGACGAGCCTCGACGTGAGTGGTTTCAACACTGCGGAGGTGTCCTCCATGAGGTCCATGTTCGATCACTGCTCCGGTCTGACGAGCCTCGACGTGAGCAGGTTCAACACCGCGAAGGTGACCAACATGGAGTCTATGTTCGAAGGCTGCTCCGGTCTGACGAGCCTTGATGTGAGCGGCTTCAACACCGCAAACGTGACCAGCATGCCCCTCATGTTCTATAATTGCTCCAGTCTGACGAGCCTTGATGTGAGCGGGTTCAACACAGAGAATGTGTTATACATGCGGTCTATGTTCTGTGGCTGCTCCGGCCTGACGAGCCTTGACTTGAGCAGCTTCACATTCAATGACGTCAATATGATAGATTATTTCCTGAGTGATTGCAGTGGTCTTAAGACACTCACCATCCCCGCGTCTGCAGACAAGCTCTATTCCAACGCCTGCTCGGGCGTGGGCACTCAGAGAGCCCCCTGCATACTTCTCTATCCTAATGGTTTCCCCCTCAACCCCGAAAACACGGGCGGCGGCTGGTATAAATGGAAGTCCGGCTACTTCACTGACGCGCCAGAAGCCTATGCGGTGCTCGACGGCTCCACGCTGACGTTCTATTACGACGGTAGCAAGGCCTCTCGCACCGGCATGGTGTATGAACTGAACACAGAAAGTAATATCCCCGAATGGAATAGCAGCAGAACTTCCGTGGCGAGTGTGGAGTTCGACGCTTCCTTCGCCGGAGCCCGTCCCACAAGTTGCTATCGTTGGTTCGCCGGTATGGCCAACCTCACCACCATCACAGGCATCGGCAACCTCAAGACGGATGAGGTGACCAACATGGCCAGCATGTTCGCTGGTTGCTCCCATCTGACGAGCCTCGACGTGAGCGGGTTCGAGACCGCGAACGTGACCAACATGGCCAGCATGTTCGACGGCTGCTTCTGTCTGACGAGCCTCGACGTGAGCGAGTTCGAGACCGCGAACGTGACTGACATGGGCTCCATGTTCTATGGCTGCTCCGGCCTGATGAGCCTCGACGTGAGCAGGTTCGACACTAGCAAAGGGACCAACATGTTCTTCATGTTCTTTTGCTGCTCCGGCCTGACAAGCCTCGATGTGAGCGGGTTCGAGACCGCGAACGTGACCAACATGACCAGCATGTTCGCTCGCTGCTCCGGCCTGACGAGCCTCGACGTGAGCGGGTTCGAGACCGCGAACGTGACCAACATGGCCAGCATGTTCGAAGGCTGCTCCGGCTTGACGAGCCTCGACTTGAGCGGGTTCGACACCGCGAACGTGACCAACATGGGCTCCATGTTCTTTGGCTGCTCCGGCCTGACAAGCCTCGACCTGAGCAGTTTCACTTTCAACGAAGGCATTCAGACAGACCAATACCTGTTTAATAACAGCAGCCTGCAGACACTCACCATGCCTGCATCGGCAGTCAATCTGAATGTATCTGCCTGCACCGGCGTGGGCACGCAGTCAGCCCCCTGCACATTCATCTATCCTGAGGGCTTCACGCTTGTGCCCTCCACCACGGGCGACGGCTGGTATATGTGGATGGGCGGCTACTTCAAGGATCTCACCCCGGATGCCTACGTTGTGCTCGACGGCTCTACGCTGACGTTCTACAACGACTATGATAAGGCCTCTCGCACCGGCATGGTGTATGAGTTGAACACAGGAACCCAACCCCCTGAATGGAATAGCAGCAACACCTCCGTGGAGACGGTGGTGTTCGACGCTTCCTTCGCCGGTTTCCGCCCCACGAGTTGTTTCCGTTGGTTCGAGGGAATGTCCAACCTCACCACCATCACCGACATCGGCAACCTCAAGACGGATGAGGTGACCAATATGTATGGCATGTTCATGAACTGCTCCAAGTTGGAGAGTCTCGACGTGAGCGGTTTCAACACCGAGAATGTGAGCGACATGAATTGTATGTTCTATAACTGCAGAGTCTTGACGAGCCTCAACGTGAGTGGGTTCGACACCGAGAATGTGACCAACATGGGAAGCATGTTCTTGAACTGCTATAACCTGGAGAGCCTTGATGTGGGCGGGTTCGACACTGAGAACGTGATTAACATGAGTAGCATGTTCCAAGGCTGCCTCAAGCTGGAGGGCCTCGACGTGAGCGGTTTCAACACCGAGAATGTGATTAACATGGGTAGCATGTTCGAAGGCTGCTCCAGCCTGACAAGCCTCAACGTGAGTAGGTTCGACACTGGGAAGGTGACCAACTTGCATAACATGTTTCAAGGCTGCTCCAAGTTGACGGGCCTCGACGTGGGTGAGTTCGACACTGAGAAAGTGACCGACATGGGAAGTATGTTCTCAGGCTGTTCACTGCTGGAGAGCCTCGATGTGAGCAGCTTCAGTTTCACCGGCAGCACGGTATCAGAAGACTTCCTGAAAAATTGCAGCGGTCTGCAGACACTCACTATCCCTGCCACCGCCGACAATCTCAATGCCACCGCTTGCACGGGCGTGGGCACGCAGGCTGCCCCCTGCACGCTCATTCCAAAAGACTTCATGCCTGAACCCACCGAAATGGGCGACGGCTGGTGCCTGTGGAAGGGCGGCTACTTCAAGGATTTCATCCCAGACTCTTATGCAGTGCTCGACGGCTCCACGCTGACGTTCTACTACGATTTTGAAAAGGCTTCTCGCACTGGCACAGTATATGAACTGAACACAGGAAGCAATGTCCCCAGATGGAATAGCAGCAACACCTCCGTGACGACAGTGGTGTTCGACGCTTCCTTCGCCGATGCCCGTCCCACAAGTTGTTATTGTTGGTTCTACGGTATGACCAAACTCACCACCATCACCGACATCGGCAATCTCAAGACGGATGAGGTGACCAATATGTCCAATATGTTCACAGACTGCCAAGTCCTGGCAAGTCTCGACTTGAGCGGGTTCAACACCGCGAAGGTGACAGATATGAGTGGCATGTTCTCAAGCTGCTTAGAGCTGACGAGCCTCGACTTGAGCGAGTTCGAGACCGCGAAGGTGACAAATATGAGTGGCATGTTCCGTCGCTGTTCCAAGCTGACGAGCCTCGACTTGAGCGGGTTCGAGACCGCGAACGTGACCAACATGTCGCAAATGTTCAGAGGATGCTCTAAGTTGGAGACCCTCTACCTGAGCGGTTTCAACACCGCGAAGGTGACCAACATGTATCTCATGTTCTCTGAATGCTCCAGTCTGACGAGCATCGACGTGAGCAGGTTGAATACCGCAAAGGTGACTAATATGAGATCCATGTTCCAAGGCTGCTCCAAGCTGGAGAGCCTCGACCTGAGCAGCTTCACATTCAACTTCAGCAGTAGCAATCCCGATGCGTCGGTCAACTTCCTGTATCTCTGCCGCAGCCTGCAGACACTCACCATCCCCGCCTCCGCAGGCAATCTCTATTCCTACACCTGCGCGGGCGTGGGCACGCCGGGTGCCCCCTGCACACTCATCTATCCTGCCGGTTTCACGCCTGAGAAGACCTCCGAGGGCGACGGTTGGTATGTATGGAAGTCGGGCTACTTCAAGGATAACATCCTTCTCGGCGACGCCAACGGCGACAAGGACGTGACCGTGGCCGACGCTGTCGCTGTGGTCAACTACGCTGTCAAGGGTGAACGTCCCGACTGGTTCGCCTTCCAGAACGCCGACATTGACGGTAACAAAGAGATCTCCGTGAACGACCTGACGGGCATCGTGAACCTCGTGCTTGGCAAGGCTTCCTCCGCCCCGTCGAACGCGCTGTTCAGCTACACCGACGCTGTGGCGCTGACGGGCAGCGGCAACGAGTTGAC
>ODAI013603819.1_pt1 | contig 14414 bp, 9 predicted proteins | sample 1539321 | NCBI WGS metagenome assembly ODAI01 (sample SAMN02144231, study PRJEB22623) | gut metagenome | biome: sheep rumen | host: Ovis aries | place: New Zealand
ACTATCTGGAGTTTGAATTCGTTACTGTATTTTTTCTTTCCTGACATTTTAAAACCCCTTTCATTAGAGTTTTTTGTCTAACGAAAGGGGTTCACTTCAGTGAAGGGGCTTCATTGGTATTATCATGCTTTTTCCAGAAGGACGGATGCCTTGAAGAGGTCTCCGTCAATGGTGATCTCGAAGACGCCGCCCATAAGGTGGGTCAGGTCTTTTGCTATTGCAAGGCCCAGACCGGAGCCTTCGGTATTTCTGGATTCATCGCCTCGCTTGAATCTCTCCATGAGTTCGTCAGCGGGGATGTTGAGGGCGTCCTTACTGATGTTCTTTACTTCGAGAAGTGCGTGGCCCTTTCCCGCAGCGGGATTTGTGGTTGATTCAGAGAGATTGATATAGACTCTGCTGGAATCCTGAGCGTATTTGGAAACGTTTGAGAGAAGGTTCTCTATAACTCTCCAGAGAAGCTGACCGTCAGCTCTTACCATAGGGCTTTCGAGATCGTTCTTCACGATGACGTTGAGGTCGTGCTCGTTAAGTCTGTCCTCCATCTCGGCCAAAGCCTGGTTTATGATGGTTGAGATGTCTACGTCAGTGATCTCGCAGGGAATGTTTCCTGAGGAAGCCTTGGCAGCTTCAAAGAGGTTTTCTGTGAGGTTTTTGAGACGTTTGGTCTTCTCATCGATGATCTCCAGATATTCAGGAGCGCTCTCCGAATCCAGCCCCTCGGTCTTGAGAAGATCCACATAGGTTATCATGGACGTGAGAGGGGTCTTCAGGTCGTGAGATACGTTTGATATGAGGTCAGTCTTTAATCTCTGGTTCTTGAGCTCGTTCTGAACGGCCAGGTTGGTGGCTTGAGAGATCTCGTTGATATCCTTTGCCAGCTCATCCAGGTCTGTCACAGGACCCTTTTCATCCGTTTCAACGGGAATCTTGTAGGTGAGATTGCCGGATTTCACTTCCTGTACGCCGTCTCTTATACCCTGATATTTCTTAAGAAGCTTGGGAACCAGGATAAAGATGAGGACCAGGTCGATTATGGCGCCTACCCAGGTCATGGCTAAGATTACCATGCCGATTCCGATAAGGATATATCTTTTGCTGGCCTTGCCTGAGCGGAATACAGCCCGGAAAGCATATCTTAACCCTTTGAAAATGGCGATCAGGATGATCCCGCAAAGGGACCCCTTGAAGAACTGTCTTGCCTTGAGCTTCTTTACAAGGGTTACTGCGCAAAGAACTGTTACAAGAAGTGCAAGGTAACAGCCGGCCAGCACCAGGAACATTACAAGCTTGTTGGACATTCCGTACAAATAATCATCCGGCATATTCGGAGTATATCCTTCACCTGAAACGGCAGGCCATAAACCGTATAAGGGGGTGAAGATAAATACCGCACCCGTACCTGCAGCTATTCCCAGTGCAAGATGGATCTCGGTAAAGAGGCGGTCAAACCAGTTAAGATTAGGCCTTCCGTCTTCTCCTCTGTCAAAGCAGCCTGTCATGGCCATAAGGCCGATTACGCAGGCCACTGCCAGGACCCCGAGGATCACTGCGATAATTGTATATTTTCCTATGAGATCTGCCTGGGTGTGCTCTCCCTGGAAGGCTACACTCCAGAAGTTTCCGAGATAATTCTCGTAGACTTCTTCTGGAGTATCCGGCTGCGGTACGAAGTTACTGATATCGTTCATTGAAGCAAGGGACGCAGCCTTTGATCCGAAATATCCGCAGCCGGTTCCCAGGGCCGGAGCCAGGATCCATAAAAGTGACGCCAGCGGCTTTAGTTCATTTCTGTTTCTCTTATTCATTTCCCCTTTTCCTTTCTTTCCCCTTAGTGTTTTTCAACCTTGTAGCCTACACCCCAGACAACCTTGAGATATCTGGGATTCTTGGGATCAATCTCGATTTTTTCCCGGATGCGTCTGATGTGGACGGCTACGGTGTTCTCCGGATTGTAGGCCGGTTCATCCCAGACACTCTCATAAATCTGCTCGATACTGAAGACCTTTCCGGCATTCTTTGTGAGGAACTTAAGTATTCCGTACTCTGTCGGTGTCAGCTGCACGTCTTCTCCGTCGATGGTCACCTGCTTCGATGTGTCATCTATCACGAGGCCCCCTGTCTGATAGATGTCCTTGTCAGCGCCGGACACCATGCTTCCCAGATTGGTGTAGCGCCTGATCTGGGACTTGACCCTTGCCACCAGTTCCAGCGGATTGAAGGGCTTTGTGATGTAGTCATCAGCCCCCACATTGAGACCTGTGATCTTGTCATAGTCCTCGGATTTAGCCGAGAGCATGATGATGGGAATGTTTTTTTCTTCCCGGATCCTCATGGTAGCCTGCATGCCGTCTAATTTTGGCATCATGATGTCCATGATGATGAGGTGCAGGTCTTCTTTCTCCGCCACGTTCACGGCTTCCAGCCCGTCATAAGCCTTAAAAACATTATACCCCTCGTTTCTAAGGTATATCTCGATGGCCTGTGCGATTTCGCGGTCGTCATCAACTACAAGGATATTTATATTTGAATTGGAATTCTGCATATTTGCACCTTCCTTTCCCCTTTTCATCTAAGTTTATATACCCCGATGATTACGAAAGGCTGAACATAAAACTTAAGAAATTATTAACATTAAACGATTATGCCGTATTTGTGTATTCTGTACTGAAGGCTCTGACGTTTGATATCAAGAGCTGCGGCGGTTTTTGAAATGTTACCGCCGTACTGGTCAAGTGCGTGTCTTAAGACTTCATTCTCATAACGGTCCATGACGGACTGAAGTGTTTCTTTCCCCCAATCCGGGTCAAAAAACCCGTTGCCATCCGTATTTGGCAAGACAGAAGCGTTTCCTGCAGGATCAGAGTCTTTATTATTGAATAAATGCTTTGGAATATGTTCCATCTCTATGGTATCACCGCTTGAAATATTCATGGCATAGTCCACGGTATGGAAAAGCTCTCTGACGTTTCCGGGCCAGGAATAGTTCGTAAAAAATCTCAGAACATCAGGAGAGATATGCTCGATTTTGTTTACAAAGTGGGGATTGGCATTCCTTATTCTTGCCCACATCAGAGTTTCGATATCTTCCGGGTGCTCGCGGAGTGGAGGCAGATTGATCATGACTGTTGAAAGTCTGTAGAACAGATCTCTTCTCAGACGGTTTTCACGGATAGCCGTAAAGGGATCTTCGTTGCATGAAGATATGATTCTGAGATCGATCTTTATATCGTCAGATCCGCCTACACGTCTTATGGTCTGCTCCTGAACCGCACGGAGAATCTTGGACTGCATGGCAAGACTCATGGAGTTCAGCTCATCCAGGAACAGGGTTCCCCCGCTTGCTTCTTCCATATATCCGACCCTGTCCTCAGAGCCTGTGAAGCTTCCCTTGACGGTCCCGAAGAGCACGCCTTCTATGAGATTCTCGGGAACGGCTGCACAGTTGATAGCCAGGAATTTGCCGGTTCTTCTGGAGCTCTCGTGGTGGATAGCCTGGGCGAAAAGCTCCTTGCCTGTTCCGGTTTCTCCCACGAGAAGCACGCTTGCCTCCTGGGGAGCCACGCGGCGGGCGATGGAAATAGCTTCCTTCATGGCTTTTCCCTTGCCCAAAATGTTATCGAAGGTATAACCGGTGAAAGCCATTCTCGGGTTGGGGTCTTCATAGGAATCGAGAGCTTTCTGAATGCTTTTCATTCTTTTTATATGATCGGATACTACCTTGCTGTTCTGTTCAAAAACCACTGTGCCTATGACATCTCCGTACTTCCTTACGGGAACCGCTGTATAGGCAGCGGCAACGAAAGTGCCGTCACTCGTGTTGTAGTGGTCAACTCTGTTGATTACAGGCTGTTTGGTTCTGAGAGATGTAAGGGTGGTGCTTACGTCTTCATCAAGAGGATACATGTCGAGAAGGTGTTTGCCTTCAATCTTCACATGTTCCGGAATATCTGATATCCTTCGGCTAACATCGTTCATAAAGACACAGTAGGCATTTTTGTCATATATCTGTATACCTTCATCCACCTGGTTCAGAGCAGCGCTTAAGAAGTATTCCTTATCAAGATCCTGCTTCATAAGAATAAGCCTGGACTCGCCGTTAATGAGAAGGTCATAGCTGAAACGGTTATCTTCCCATATAACGGTCCCGTGAGATTCCTCTGAGAAACCTTCAAAAACATTTGTAATGAGATTGCCTTTGCGTCTCAGCCATATAGGTCCGAAAAGTTTCTCCAGGTTATCGTTATACCAAAGGATGTTTTCAATTCTGTTTCCGTTCTTAAGTTCTATTATTACATCGCAGACGCTCATAACGGGCTCCTTCCCTACTATTATTAATAAAGAGATTTGCTGTCTGTATTATATCACAGATACATCTCAATGCAAATATAATTTGCATAGTGCAAAATCATTTTGCGGTTTTCGGCAATCAGAAAGGACCAAGCAGAAGAATGATTTTTTTGCAAAAAAACAGAAACCCTTGATTTTCAAGGGCTTCAGCTTTTTTTGATGCGAATTCCGGCATGTGGCACGTCACTTGCTTAATACTTTAGCATAGAAAAGGAGTAAAGCAATGGATAAACTACAGACTAAAACCATAATTCTTGGGGAGCCTCTTGACCTTGACAGTTTCATGGCCATCGTAAGAGGCGGAGCTACGGTAGAATTCTCTGATGAATACGTAGAAAGAGTCAACCGCGCAAGAACGCTTGTGGAGAAGTGGACTGAAGAAGACCGCGTTATGTACGGAGTGACAACAGGCTTCGGAAGCCTCTGCACCAAGGTCATATCAAATGAAGAAGCTGCCAAACTGCAGCATAATATTATAGCAAGCCATTCCACATCTGTGGGTAATCCCTTAAGCATAGAGTCCGTAAGGGCCATCATGCTTATGGTACTTCAGAACCTCGGAAGGGGAAACAGCGGAGTGAGAATCGAAGTTCTCGAGAGGTACAGGGACTTCCTGAATATGAACATTACACCCTGGGCACCCGGAGACGGTTCTGTTGGATATCTTAGCCCGGAAGCCCATATGGCGAGAGTTATAGAAGGATACGGAAAGGCTTATTATCAGGGAGAACTCCTGGATGCCACCTGGGTTCTGGCCAAGGCTGACATCAAGCCGCTTCCTCTGGCTAGCAAGGAAGGTCTGGCTCTGATCTCGGGCACCACTTCAACTACTGGACTTGCAGCTATTGCAGTCTACGACATGATAAATGCAGTTAAGAACGCTGATCTCATCGGATCCCTGACCCTTGAAAATCTGAAAGGCGTTCTGAGAGCCTTCGATGAGAGGGTCATGAAGGTAAGACCTCACAGCGAGCAGGCTGAGACAGCCTATACTGTCAGGAGGATCCTTGAGGATTCTGAAGTGCTCAGGGCATGTCAGGGAGAACGCATTCAGGATGCGCTTTCAATAAGATGCATACCTCAGCTCCACGGAGCGGTAAAGAAGACCCTTTATGATGCGAAGGTTACCATCGAGATTGAGATGAACTCATGCTGCGACAATCCCATGATCTGGCCTGAAGAGGGTAACGAAGATGTTATTTCAGCTTGCAATGCGGATTCATCCTATGTGGGAATCGAAATGGATTCTGCAGGAATAGCGGCTACGGCTCTGGCTAAGATGAGTGAAAGAAGAAACAACCGGCTGATCGATGAATCCATAAGCGGATACCCGTCCTTCATGGTAGCGAACCCGGGACTCAACTCAGGACTTATGATCCCACAGTATACACAGGCAGGGCTTCTGAATGAGATGAGAATACTTTCCTCTCCTGCAACCATAGATAACACGCCTACCTGCTGCAACCAGGAAGACTACGTGTCCATGGGATACAATTCATCCAAGAAAGCGCTCTCCATTGCGGAGAAACTCGAATACATCCTGGCTATAGAACTTCTTTCAGACTACCAGGCTCTGAATTTCACAGAAGACTGGCCGGAAAGAAGCACCGTATCAAAGGCTGTCTATGAGGAGATTTCAAGAAGCCTTCCTCTTATGAAAGAAGATATGTTTCTTTATGAGCATATAGAGTATCTAAGGAGTCTCATCCACAGCGGGCTTCTCATCAAGAGGACGGAGGAACTGATTGGGGAAATGAAATAGTTTAATATTATCGGAAATCAAAATATATCATTTTTATTGGAGGGAAAACATGGAACAAACCAAGAAAAAAGTGACGATACGTAAACCCGTATTCATCTCTATGAGCGTGATTTACATCTTTATCATCGTCCTGGGTCTGGTAGCACCCGAAAAGTTCGCTGCCGCTGAAACAGCTATAGTAGACTTTGCCTGCATCAATTTCGGATGGGCATATCAGATCCTGACCGTTGTGCTTCTGGCTTTCTGCTTCTGGGTACTTTTCTCAAAGAAAGTCGGAAACATTAAGCTTGGCGGAAAGGATGCACAGCCTGTTATGTCCCGCTGGGCATGGTTCGTAATCTCCCTTTGCGGAGGTATTGCAACAGGTATCGTATTCTGGGGAATTGCAGAACCTGTTACCCACTTCATGGACGGTATTCCTCTCTTCACAGATATAGTTCCCGGTTCAGCCATGGCTACCAAGATGGCGCTTTCAACGACCTTCCTTCACTGGGGACCTGCTGAGTACTGCTACTACTGCGTTGCCGGTATAGTTATCGGTGTAGCTGTATATAACCTGAAACTGCCATACAGAATCAGCTCCTGTCTGTATCCTCTTCTTGGGGACAAGGCCATGGGATGGTTCGGAACTGTGATTGATGTGCTTTGCGTATTCGGACTTGCAGGAGGCGTAAGTTCATCCCTTTGCGAGGGCGCCCTTCAGATCGGCGCAGGCCTCGGCATTGTTACCAGCATAAATCCCGGAAAGGTTACCTGGATCTGCATCCTTGTTGCAGTTGTAATCACATTCCTTCTTTCCAGCTATACAGGTATTTCCAAAGGTGTAAGATTCTTCTCGGACATGAATGCCAAAATCTACATGGCGCTTCTTGCTTTCGTACTCTTCTTCGGGCCTACCACCTACATCCTGAATCTGGGATGTGAAGCGCTGGGCTTCCACTTCAACCATGTTCTTGAGCAGGTGACATACACCGGTTCCTGGAATGAGGGAGACATGTGGCCTACATGGTGGACGGTTAACTACTGGAGCTGGATGATTGCATATGCACCTCTTATGGGTATCTTCTATGCCAAGATTGCCAGAGGAAGAACTCTCAAGGATTTCACCGTATTTAACTTCCTTCTTCCCGGAGGATTCGGGATGCTCTGGTTCGCAATCTTCGGCGGAGCTTCAATCTTCTATGAGCAGCAGAATGGTATCATCTGGGATATCATGAGCGAAAAAGGAACAGAATCTGCAGTATTCGCCTTCTTCGAGAACCTGCCTCTTACAACGGTAATGAACTGGGTATTCCTTTTCACCATATTCATTTCCATCGTAACTCTGGCAGACTCAATGACAACGACAATTTCTTCACTTTCCATAAATGCAAAGAACGCAGCTACAGTAGAACCTCCCGCAAAGATCAAGATCTTCTGGGGTATCACTCTTTCTCTTGTATGCTTCGTAAATCTTGCAACAGCATCTGACGTGGGAGCGGTATCCGGTATCGATGCCACCAAGCAGCTGGCTATTTCAGTAGCATTCCCGCTTCTCATCGTTATGATCCTTATGGTAATAAGCGGCTTCAAAATGCTTATCCAGTATGATAAATACGACACAGTCGATCACCCTGAAACATCTGTGGTATCCATGGATCAGAGAGTTGACTACGATATCGATGACGTTTTAGATTAAGAAACTCTCCCTTAATTTAAAATAAGAAAAGTTAATAAAGGTAGGACACAGGACGGATATGGTGAAGTCCTGTGTTTTACTTGAGTAAGAGGGAACGATATGAAAAGAACTGAAAAAGTAATTCTGGACAGAGACCTGTCCCTTGAACAGCTTATCTGCGTTTCACGCTTTAACAGCCCGGTGGAATTCTCAGAACCATATCTTGAGAGAGTAAAAAGGGCAAGAAAAACAGTTGAGGACAAGGTAAGAAACAACGAGGTGGTCTACGGCACCACGACGGGCTTCGGTTCCCTGGTATCGAAGGTAATACCTTCTTCCCAGGCGGAGGAGCTTCAGAAAAACATAGTGATTACCCACGCGGTATCCGTGGGGGAACCCTTAAAGGAAGAGGCGGTGCGTGCTATTATGCTCATTGCCCTTGAAAGCTACGGAGTCGGCGTCTCCGGCGTGCGCCCTGAAACATTGGAGCAGTACAAAGAGATGCTGAACCGAGGAGTTACTCCTTATGTTCCTTGCCACGGATCCGTGGGCTATCTTACTATCGAAGCCCATATAGCATCGGTGGCTATCGGTGAGGGTAAAGCATATTTTGAAGGAGAACTGCTTCCTGCCGGGGAGGCTCTTGAAAGGGCTGGCCTCAAACCGCTTGTACTCAGTTACAAGGAGGGGCTGTCTCTTACCAACGGCAATATTTCAGTTACGGCCCTGTCAGGGCTTGCCATCTATGATCTCCTGAACTGTGCCAAGGCAGCAGACTGTGTTGCGGCAGTGTCCTTTGAAGCCCTTCACGGCCTCACAACTGCCTATGACGAGAGGATCATGAGAGTGAGAGGGCAGAGAGAGCAGACGGTGACCGCAGATAACATGCTGAGGCTCCTTGAAGGTTCAGACATCTGCAGGGATAGCATAGGGACCCATGTGCAGGACGCCCTTTCCTTAAGATGCATACCTCAGGCTCATGGCGCTGCGAAGAGGATATTGAATGATGCAGCGCGCACCATAAAGACAGAACTCACAGCCACAGGCGATAATCCCATTTTCCTTGAAGATGGCACAGCCCTCTCCAACGGCAATCCTGACGGCGGATTCGAAGGACTTGCCATGGATTCCTGCTGTATTGCAGCAGCATATCTTGCCAAGATAAGTGAGAGAAGGAACAACAGGTTCATAGACGAGAATCTGTCTGGCTATCCTGCCTATCTTGTAAAGGAACCCGGCCTTAATTCCGGCCTGATGATTCCTCAGTACGCACAGGCGGGGATACTCAATGAGATGCGTATGCTGGCGATTCCGGCGACAATAGATGATGTGCCCACCAGCGCCAACCAGGAGGATTATGTCTCCATGGCCTTCAATGCCTGTCAGAAGGCCAGAAAGTCAGCGGAGCTTCTCGAATATGTGCTTGCCATCGAACTATTCTCCGGATTCCAGGCACAGCAGTTCATCCCATCGGACAAAAAGAGGGGAAAGGGGACCGATGCCATACTGAAACTTCTCAAGAATGAGATCAAAGTCATGGATAAGGACTACTACCTTCATCCGGACATCGAAAGGATCAGAGAACTGATCCATTCAGGAGAACTGGTAAAGGCAGCAGAAGACGCAGCAGGCTTGATAAATTACAGATAGAAAAAGAAGGGTGCCGTACTTTTACGGCACCCTTTTTGTCAGAGGTGTATTTTTTCCAGCTCACCGAAGCTGACTGTATGCTTGTGTCTGATCTGCTCCCAGTTTCCTCCGCCTATGACGAATGCCGCCACGCAGAGCGGGATCCATGAAAAGGTGAATACAGGAAAGAGCAGGATCGATCTTTTCATGGCTTTGGTATCGTATGGAGAGATCCATGCCAGAACTAACGAAAATACTGTGAGTCCGATATATGATGCAGCCAGACTTCCGATTGCCATCAGGAGCGTCCACAGTGAAGTGCCCTTTACCATGCCTGTTATCAAAAGCATCAGGAAAGGTATTAGGCCCAGGACCTGAAGATAGGGAAGAGCCAGTATCATGATCATGTCAAACAGCTGATGGACCTTGTATCCTTTTTTCATTTCAAAGAAGAGATCGCTCATCCTCTCCCTAGCTACCGCCATGATCCCGCCGACCCAGCGTCTTCTCTGCCTGAGGGACAGCCTGAAGGAATCCGGAGTCTCATCATAGGTCACAGCATCGGGCACCCAGCATATCCTCAGATGATCCAGAACACAGTCTGCGTTGAACTCTGTGTCCTCTGCGATGGTTATGGTGTTCCATCCGCCCATTCCGAGGAGCGCATCACGCCTGATACCCAGGCCTGTTCCGATCAGCTTGGGTGAAAGGCCGAGTCTTGATCTGGACTCATTGAAGAACTTATTGAATATATTGTAGTAGAGCCCGTAGCAGCCGGAGACCCATGAATCATATGGATTCTTGGACTCTATCCTGGACTTGGTGACCTGTGCGCCGTTCATGAAGGCGTCGTTCATGGCTCTCAGATAGTTAGGATCCGCCACGTTGTCTGAATCGAAGATGATAAAAGCATCGATATCATGCCTCATCAGGAGCTTGCGTACGGCATAGTGGAGAGCATCTCCCTTGTTCCTGATGTTTCCTTTAACATGGATTATCTCAGCTCCTGCAGCTCTTGCCGCACCTTCCGTATCATCGGAGCAGTTATTTGGTATGGCATAGATCTTTACGAGCTCCTCAGGATAATCCTGACACTTAAGGCTCTTTATCAGGTCACCGATCACCACTTCCTCGTTCCTTGCGGGTATGAGGCAGGCAAATCTGATCGCCGGATCATATGACCTTTTGGGTGCCTGCTTTTTTCTGAAGAACAGGCACATGACGAGCATATACAGACTGGCGACTTTTAATATAATGCCGAATATGACGGCAGCCTGATCCAATAGCATAATAAAACCCCCTTTTTACCTATAACTCAAAATCCCTTTTATGTCTGAAGTGTAGCATCCTGATGTTATGAGGTCAACGGCAGGAAGACAGGTTTAAGAATTGCTTAAGAATATTGAAAGAATACAAAAAAATATCCACAGAAAACTGTAAAGATGATATAATATAGTATATTAATTCGCTAAAGTGGAAGTTTTTATATACAGGAGGATACTATGGGACTCTTTGAAAAGAAATATTGCAGCATCTGCGGAGAAAAGATAGGCCTTCTTGGAAACAGAAAGCTTGAGGACGGAAATCTTTGCAAAGACTGTGCAGCCAAGCTGTCTCCCTGGTTCAGCGAGAGAAGGTCCAGCACTGTAGAGCAGATTGCTGAGCAGCTCCGCTACAGAGAAGAAAACCAGAAGGAAGTTGAAGCCTTCAATCCCACGAGAACCGTTGGAAATTACGGAAAGATCTATGTGGATGAGGAAAAGAACAAGTTCATAATCACCCATTCTTCCAACTGGAAAACGTCCAATCCTGATGTTCTTTCCTGCTCCCAGATCACCGGAACCAACAAGAATATAATCGAACATAAGACTGAAGAGAAAACACAGGATAAAGAGGGACATTTCGTAAGCTACAATCCTCCGAGATATAAATATTCCTATGACTTCAGGCTTACAGTCTATGTTAACCATCCATATTTCGACGATATGTGGATCAACTATACTTCATCCCCTGTGGAAGATGTGAGACCCAAGGCAGATGCGGTTTCTGAGAGAAAGGGCCTTAACACGGATCCTTCACTTCACGGAGGAGAATACAAGAAGTACGAGAGGGAACTGGACGAACTGGAAGCCTTCGTTGAAAGCTTAAGAGAAGGAAGCGCAGGGCAGAGTGCAGAAAAAACTCCTGTCAAGTGCCCACACTGCGGAGCCAGCACCATTCCCGATGCCAACGGATGCTGCGAGTACTGCGGACTTCCTGTAGCCCAGCAATAATAAAAGAGGTGCAATATGAGCGCATATACACAGCACAGGATAACAGAAAGGCACGCTCTCCTTGATGAGCAGGGAAGACTGACGGAGCCCGGCTATGCCACAAGCCTCATTCTTGATTATGACAGAAAAGCCATCAAGGCAGGCAGCATGAGGATCAAGGAATGGGACTATTATCTCGTGACCTGCGATGATTTAGCGGTGGCCCTTACCATAGATGACAATTCATACATGGGCCTCGACAGCATAAGCCTTCTGGACTTCAAGAATAACCACCAGGTTACAACTTCCAAGATGGCCGCTCTGACCAGGGGCAGGAAAAACCTTCCTTCCTCATCGGAAGAAGGGGATACTGAGACCAAGGGAAAAGGATACGAAATCAGCTTCTATCACGGAGGAGATCACAGGATCCTCAAGTTCCACATGATCAATTTCTATCAGGGAAAGCCTATCATCGGAGAAATCCGTCTGGAGAATCCGGAGCAGGATTCCATGGTCATAGCGACTCCGTATAAAGAAGACCCCCTGGCCTTCTACTATAACCAGAAGATAATAGGAATGCCTGCAACAGGCTGGGTGGAATATGACGGAAAGAGATATGAATTCCCAGAGGGCGCATCCTTCGGGCTGCTCGACTGGGGAAGAGGCGTCTGGACATATAAGAATACCTGGTACTGGGGCGCAGCTCAGGGCATGGTAAATGGCCACAGATTCGGATGGAATATAGGTTACGGCTTCGGAGACACCTCTGCAGCTTCTGAAAACATGCTCTTCTATGACGGCAAGGCTCACAAGCTCGGGCGGGTGACCTTCAACATCCCCAGCAAAAACAGGCAGTACACCACCCATGGAAGCTGCTGCACTTCCGGAGGCACCACCGTGGAGACACTGGACCAGGTGGATGATTACATGAGCCCCTGGAATTTCAGTTCCGATGACGGAAGATTCGAAATGCTCTTCATTCCCATTATGGACAGGGCTTCCAAGACCGATGCCAAGCTCATCTGCTCCGACCAGCATCAGGTCTTCGGCAAATTCAGCGGAAAGGCTGTCCTTGATGACGGCACCATAATCGAAGTTCAGGACTTCCTGGGATTCGCTGAGAAAGTTTACAATAAATGGTGATAAGCACCTTAAATCAATTGCAAAACAGGCTCCCCTGTAGTAAAATTTAATTACTATGGGGGAGTTTTGGTTTATGTTTTCGTGCGCAAAATATTTGCGCCCCGGAAGGAGTGCTTATGGCTTTGGATCTTAAGAAATTACAGAATGGTTCAGATATCAGAGGAGTATCCCTGGAAGGAGTTCCGGGAGAGCCCAAGACCCTGGGAAGCGAAGAGGCAGCAGCCCTTACAAGAGGCTTCATACTCTGGCTTCAGGTGAAGACGGGAAAGTCTCCACAGGATATGAAAATATCCGTTGGACATGATTCCAGAATAAGCGCGGATGCCCTTAAACAGACCCTGATATATACCATGATGGACGCAGGAATAAAGGTCTTTGACTGCGGTCTGAGTTCAACCCCTGCCATGTTCATGTCCACCATCTTTGATGAGTACGGATGTGACGGAGCTATTATGATCACTGCTTCCCATCTTCCCTTTAACAGAAACGGATTCAAGTATTTCAGCAAGGAAGGCGGACTGGACAAGAGTGACATAAGCAAGATAATTGAGCTGGCCGAAAGAGGCGCAGCTCCTGCATCCACCACCCCGGGCTCTGTGGAAGAGACAGACCTTATCGGTGTATATGCAGATTATCTCAGGACCAAGATCAAAAAAGAAGTGGCCCATCCGGTCCATCCCGACAGACCCCTTGAAGGAATAAAAATTGTAGTGGATGCCGGAAACGGCGCCGGCGGATTTTTTGCAACAAGGATTCTGAAGCCCCTGGGAGCAGACATTACGGGATCCCAGTTCCTGGAGCCTGACGGAAGCTTCCCCAACCATGAGCCTAACCCTGAGAACAAGGCGGCCATGGCATCCATATCCAAGGCTGTTCTTGAGAACCATGCAGATCTGGGCCTTATCTTCGATACGGACGTTGACAGATCCGCTGCAGTAGACAAGAACGGAAAAGAAATATCAAGAAACGGAATCGTTGCCCTAGCAGCAGCCCTGATCGCTGTAGAGCATCCGGGAACCACGGTTGTCACTGACTCCATAACATCAGACCAGCTTACGGTATATCTTGAGGAATGCCTGGGCCTTAAACACCTGAGATTCAAGAGAGGCTACAGAAACGTTATCAATAAATCCATTGAGCTTAATGAAGAGGGCATCGACTCCCAGCTTGCCATTGAGACATCGGGACACGCTGCATACAAGGAGAACTTCTTCCTTGATGACGGAGCATATCTCGCGACCAAGATCGTCATAAAGGAAGCCCAGCTTTTCCAGAAGGGTGCAGACATCGGAGTCATGATTGAGAGCCTTGAAGAGCCTAAGGAAGCCATAGAAGTGAGGTTCCCCATTGACGGAGCTGATTTCAAGGTTTACGGAGATCAGGTTCTTGCGGGACTCAAGGTCTGGGTAAAGGCCTATGAGGACAGAGGGCTTTCCATTGTAGAGCCCAACTACGAGGGCGTAAGGATCAACTTTGACCTTCCCGAGGTTAAGGGCTGGTGCCTCTTAAGGAAGTCCCTGCACGATCCCATCATGCCCCTTAACGTGGAAGTTACCGAAGGAAAGTGTGAAACCATACTTGAGATCATGGCATCCTTCCTGGACGGATATTCGAAGATAAA
>ODAI011639073.1_pt1 | contig 14413 bp, 9 predicted proteins | sample 1539321 | NCBI WGS metagenome assembly ODAI01 (sample SAMN02144231, study PRJEB22623) | gut metagenome | biome: sheep rumen | host: Ovis aries | place: New Zealand
AGTCTAATGTTTATGTATCGCCAGACAGGTAATCTTCGGTTCATATAAATTGAAACAGGTCGGACACCGAAAGGATGAGGTAACACTTTGAGGAACAAAGGGCCTTTATTTGGCTGCTTTTATTTTGAATAGCCAAACTTTTTTGAAGAAAAAAAGCGGTCAGCACCAGCTTTTTAAGCGGTGAGCACCAGCTTTTAGAATAAGAGCAGCCTAAGAAATCCCCTTTTTGCCTCAAAGTGCCATCTCATCCTTTCTTTTCCCGATTAAATTGGGTCGAAACAGACCGAAGCAAATCTTAAAAAGATACGCGAAAAACACTGTCATACAATTAACTCCGCTTAACCAATAATACTTCGCCTATTGCACTTTTGCCTCAATTAGAGTAATTATGTACCACCATCGTACCTCGTGTGGATGAGCAGAGGGTTTACATAAACTTTCTCGTGCCTATAAAATCTTGAACTCTCAGTTCCATTCCGATGGCGATTGTGTCTGTGGGCTGTGCCTGACCCACTATAGCGACGAGGGCGAGCAGGATGGCGATTCTCCGTCCATTCTTTTGCGCTAAGACGGAAACGGTTCTGTCCAGCCTGAGATTTAATGATGTCGAATTCGGCACAATTAAAATTCGGGGGGGAAAGCTAAGAAAAACGTGATGCTTTCTCTTGCTTCCTCCCCCGGTGCATTCCGTAACGTGTATCTATAATGCTTTTCTATTGAGCGACTGACGGCCAGATGGATGTCATGGGCCAGACGTCGAGCTGGTAGTTGGTGCCTGGCTGATGGGCAAAGAGCTCGAGGGCGGTGTGGTCGTCGGCTGCGAAGGTGGCCAGCGAGAAGACGCTGGTGCCATCTTCCGAGAAGATCTCTACACAGCACTTGTCGACGAAGATGCGCAGTTTCAAGCGGCCGTTGATGGGTGCCACCTTGGCATGACAGGTATGCTCGAACTTCGTCATCTCGAAGTCGGCCACCTGCGTGCGGTCGACCACGAGCGAGTGGCTACTGGTGTCGTAGGTGACCACCAGCTTGCGACCGCCTCCGGCACAGAGGTTGAGGCCGAAGGTGTTGCTCACCGAGGTGTCGAAACTCACTTCCGCCTCGTAGACGTTCTCGAGACGGGCCACGTCTTTCACTACCGTGCGGCCCTGCTTCAGGCGGCCCTGGTAATGCTGCCTTGTGCCTCTCAGCGTCGTCAGCTCCTGCTTGGGGCGCTGCACGAGGCGCCATCCGACAGGTGTGTCGAGCAGCGACAGCTCTCGCGGCACCGACCAGAAACCCTTGCCGTAGGTCATGGGCAGGTCGCGGCAGTAGCGCCAGTTGGACATCCAGCCCATCGAGTAGACCTTGCCGCCCAGCGTGCCGTCGAAGTCTTTGAAGGTGCGCGAGGCATAGAAGTCGGGGCCGCAGTCAACGTAGACGCCCGTCTCCTGCTTCAGTCCCTCGGCATGGAAGGTCGTGCCGTCGAAGTCGCCCACGAAATACTGCTCGTTGTCCCAGTCGACCGACACCACCAGCACCCATTTCTTCTGTCCCTTCTTCGGACCGTTGTCGACGGTGAGCTGGAAGAAGTCGGGACACTCAAAGCAGCGGTAGGTGCGTCCGGCGGGACCGAAGTCGCTGAGCCATGTCCAGTGCTTCAGGTCGGGCGAGGCATAGAAGGCCGCCTTGCTCTCGAGCGTCTTGCTGACCACCATGAGCCACTGTCCGCTCTCCTCGTGCCAGATGACGGTGGGGTCGCGGAAGTCCTGATAGCCGATGTCGAGCACGGGGTTGCCGTCGTAGTAGTGGAACGAGCGCCCGTGGTCGTGGCTGACGGTGAGGCATTGCGACTGGTTCTTGCGCTCGGCATCGTTCAGCGTGAGGCACGAGATGTAGGCATCACGGCCGAAGCCAGCCGTATTCTTCGGGTCGGCCACCACACACCCCGTCCAGCAGCCCAGTCCACGGGGCACGTCTTTCTGCACAAAGCGGCTCACCTCGTTGAAGTGGATGAGGTCTTCCGACTCGGCACAGCCCCACCAGTAGCAGTGGTATTTGCCCTCGTAGTAGAGAAAGCCGCAGGGGTCGCTGATCCAGCCGCGGCGCGCGCTGAAGTGGTATTGGTTGCGATAGTGCTCATGGTAGAGCTGCGAACTGTCAGCAGGGGCCGTCCAGGGCTGACAAAAAGATTCTGATGGCAGCGCGGCTGCCATCAGAATGATTGCTGATATGATGAAATTACGTGTAATTCTCATGTCAGAAGGGGTTTAGTTTTTGTTGTCAGGTGCCGATTAGTAGGCCGACACCTTCACGTTGCTCACGGTCACATTGCCACCATAGCTGTTGATCGACCAGCAGTTCTTGTAGATGCCATAGATGCGCTGTGTGTAGCCGTAGACACCGTTGATGTACATGGTCACCACCGAGTTGTCGGTGTAGATAGACACATTGTAGACATTGTCGGCGGGACGCGGGAAGATATATCCGTCGATACCCTCGACGAAGCCCTTGCCCTCGGCGCCTTCCTGCTCGAAGTTCACCTTGCGGCGGCCGTTGGCCCACTCGGGGTTCACCACCATGGTGTAGTACTTCTTGGCATCGGTACCGCGGCAGAGCGACACACCGAACTTATCGCCCTCGCCACTGGTGGTGACGGTGAACGAGATGTGGTTGTGGTTGCCCAGGCGGTTGTAGAGCACGTAGGCACCGTCGCCCGAGAGTGTGCCGTTGGAATAGCCCTTGCTGTCCATCACCTTGGCATCGGCGGGTGTGCTGTACTTGGCAGCCATGGCAGGCACCTCACCCACGGTCAGCGTACCGTTGTCGTGCTGTACCAGACGGTGGCATACGAGAGCTCCCGACCAGTTGGGCTCGCCATTGGCGCCCACGGCGATGTTCTTGTCGTGATAGGTAGTACCTGTGCGGTAGGGGCACCATCCCCAGATGTAGCGGTTCTGTCCGTCGCTGGCAGTCTTGCCGGCATAGAAGGCACGGCTGTCGAGCACACCCTCCTTGTCGTCCTTCGGCCAGTTGGCACCGGGATCGTCGAAGCAGCGGCGCAGGCCCTCAAACGAGTCGGCCATCATATATTTCACCTTGCGGCTCCAGCTGGTGGGATAGGCCTCGCTATAGACGAGATACCACCACGAACCCATCTTGAAGACATCGGGGCACTCGAGCATGCGGTCCCACACCATGTTGAATCCGCCCTCGCAGGTCCACTGCTTCATGTCGGCCGACTTGAAGTAGGCGAAGCGGTTCTTGCTGACAATCACCATGTAGTAGGTGCCATTGTCCTCGAAGATCTGCGGGTCGCGGAAGTCGGTGTCGGAGAATCCGTAGTCGGGTCCGTTGAGACGCCACTCACGGTCTTTGGTCCATGTCTTGAAGTCGGGCGAAGTGGCACGCATGATGACCTGACGGTTGGTGCAGCGGGCATTCTCGCCGGTGTAGTAGATGTAGTAGAGGTTGTCTTTGTCGTTATACACGCAGCAGCCTGTTCCGAGGGCGGCGTCCTGCTGGTCGATGTTGGTGCCGGCAGGGATGATCTCGCCCAGCGACTCGTAGTTGGCGCCGTCGGTGGTGCGCACAGCCCAGATGGGGTGGAAGAACTCACCGTTGTTGTTGTAGTCCTGCAGATAGAGCACTTTGAAGTCGCCGGCCTTCTTGTCGTAGAACGGCATGGGGTCGCCAATGCGGCCAAGGGCATGCTTGTAGTAGGTAGAGAAAGCATCCTCGACATCGTCGTTGACCGCTGTGAAGGTCGTTGCCGTGCCAGCCCAGTCTTTCTGGGCGTCGCCAGCAAAATCGTCATCGCTACAAGATGTGAGTGTGGCGGGTGCTGCAGCGATGCCACAGCACACTAGACCGGCCACAAATAATTGCTTGATGGTATTCATAGTGGATTGTTATTTCGTTAAATAGTTGAATGCATTCTGAGTCATGATGGCTATGTTCTTATGGAAGTTCTCCACATAACCGGCCTCATAGGTGTAAGAGTACCAGTCGTAGCAGCCAGAGCCGATGCAGATGATGCCGCCCTTGCCGTTGTTGGCAGGATACTCCCAAGCCACGACAGCACCGTCGCCGCCTACGCCGAGAATCTTACCGCCTGTGCGGGCCTCCCATGCAGCATGGTCGTTGTAGCCACCCCAGTCGGCGCCAATGTGGTACTGTGCCGTAGAGTTGGTGATGTGGTAGCCACCGTCGGTGCAGTAGATCTCCTGCGGGTTGTCGCCGGCGATGAGGTTTGCCCAGATGGCATGGTCGGCATACTTGCGGAACGACCACGGACCGCCGCAGAGCTCGGCGCCATCCTCGTTCTGTCCCCAGCAGTTGTTAGGCGTGGTCCACTCGTCGTCGCCGGTCACACCGATGAACGACGGCAGGTTGGTGGCATAGCGGGTGAGCAGCATGGCACCACCGTTCTCGTAGTAGGTGCGCAGCTGGTTCTTGGCAGCCAGGGCCTCCACGGCATTAGCGGCAAAGGCATCGTGGCCGTCGACACCGCCATCCTTGTGGTAGTGCCACCAGAGCACCTTACACTCAGAGAGGTCGATCATCTCCGACTGGATGTCGGCAAACGAGGCATACATCGACTCGGGCACGTTGGCAAGCATCCACGAGCAGGCTGCGGCAGCCTCGGGATCGAGCTTCGACATGTCGGAAGCGGCACCCACGAACACGGCCTTGGGCTTACCGATAGAGTAGACGGTCACCACATACTTGCTCTCGGCGGTGTTGTTGGTCACGGTGTAGGTGACGGGCGAGCTGAAGTCGGTGGCTGTTCCGCTGAGCGGAGTGATGCTGGCGTTCACCGAATACTCGATGGTGGGAACGAGGTTACGCACATCCACTGAGCCGGGCACATAGACGGTGATGGTCTTGTCGTCCTGGTTGATGATACCGGTATAGATGTCGTTGACCACGAACGAGAGGATCTTAGCCTCATCGTGCAGCACTGAGAGGTTCCAGTCGAGATAGAGGTCGGCCATTCTCACGCGGATAGACTGTGCCGACTCCATGTTGAGCACTTGTCCCTCGGCAACGTCGGCGGTGGCACCCTGCGACACCTTCAGGCTCGTGACCTTCATCTGCGTGGCGGGCGTTCCCTCCGGCAGGCGCACCACGATGCTGCGTGTGGCCAGGTCGATGATGCCGGGATAGCCGTTCAGCGATAACTCCTCTATCATGCAGTTGCCATTGAGGTCGAGACTGCTTTCGTCGTTCTTGTCGCAAGCGGTGAAGCTGACCAGAGCAACGAGGGCACACATGATATAATTATATATTGTCTTCATTGTTATTATCGTTTTATGAAATGATTATTGATCACTTTTCGCTTATCATCCTGCTATTACCAGTTACCACAGTTTTGCTTGTAGTTGCCGTTGGCAGCAGACACCTGCTGGTAAGGAATAGGCAGATACTCGTTCTTGTTGGGAGTGAACTTAGCCTCCTCGTAGATGTTGCACTTCGATTTCTCGACGGCATAGTAGGCGTTGAGCACGGTGGCTGCCTCACCCCATCTGACGAGGTCGAGGAAACGCTCCGACTCCATGGCCAGCTCCAGGCGGCGCTCCATCTTCACAATCTTCATGGTCTGCTCCTTCGAGAAGGTGCCCGAGTAGTTCTTGCAGTAGAACTTCACGCCATACTTGCTGGGATAGTTGGAGATCATCTGGGTGGAACCGGCGGCACGTGTGCGGATCTGGTTCACCAGGTTGATGGCCTCGGCGGTGTTGCCCAGCTGAGCCTCAGCCTCGGCACGCATGAGCAGCACGTCGGCATAGCGGAACACGATGCGGTTCATCGATGATGCCCAGAACGAGCTCTTGATGAGATAGCTGCCGAGCAGGGCGGGGTCTACATTGTGCTTCAGGGTGACATAGTATCCGTAGAGACCTCCCGAACGGCTCCAGCTCGACGAACGGTCCATCATGAACTTGGTGTTGAACATATAGGGCAGGCCGGGCATACCGACGGTCAGGAACAGACGCGGGTCGGCATTGTCGGTGGCCATGTCGTAGTCGGCCTTGTTGTAGTCGTCGAGCAGGGGCAGACCGTCGGCACCGGTGCGGAAGGCGTTCACCAGGTTCTGCGAGGGTTTGTAGAAGTCGCAACCACCATCGGTGACGTTGACAATGTTCGGGCAGATGAGTCCGTAGCCCAGGTTCAGGCTGCCGTACTTCGTACCGTCGTTGCGCGAGTACTGGATGGCCCAGAGCGACTCGGGTCCGTTCTCGAACTGCTCCTCAGGACGGAAGTTGTTGTGGATGTCCTTCTCGAGGGCGTAACCTCCGGCAGAGTAGATGGCAGGAGCGGTATACTCAATGACCTTGCGCAGGTCGTCCTCGTTGATAGAGGTCACCTCGTTGGTGTTCTCGTTGTCCTGGCGATAAGCCTTGTAGAGATACACCTTGGCCAGGAAGGCGGCACAGGCAGCCTTGGTGGGACGGCCCTTGTCCTCTTGTGTGACGGGCAGCACGTTGTAAGCCCACTCCAAGTCCTCGGCAATCTTGGCCCAGCCCTCGTCGTTGGTGAACTCGGTGTTGGTGATCTGGCCGTACTCATCGTAGGTCAGGTCGGTGCGCAGCACAAACGGAATCTTCTTGAAGAGGCGCTTCAGCTGGAAGTGAGCATAGGCGCGGAGGAACCGCAGCTCGGCCATGCGCTCCTGCTTCAGCACGTAGCTGTCGTCGCAGCTCTCAACGGCATGGATAGCGGCGTTCACACGAGAGAGTGAGTTGTAGAGGCGCACCCAGATATCGTTCAGGTTCCAGCTGGTGGAAAGGATACCCTGCGACACTTCCAACTGGTGGAACACGTCACCGTCGTTGGTGGTAGAGCCACCCTTATAGGCATCGTCGCTGCGCACATCGTAGTTCCACAGCGAGAACGAGGCGTTGATGTCCTCGGCCGAAACGAAGATGGCATAGGCAGCTGTCACTTGCTTGTCAACATAGGCAGGGGTGTTCACCTGCTCATCAGAAAGTGTGCCTTGAGGTACCTGCTCGTTCAGGAAGTCAGAGCATGAGCTTGCGGCGAAGGCAAGCGTCAGGGCAGCGAGTGATTTTATAATGTTGTTGATAGATTTCATATTCTTGCAGCTTGATTTAGAATGACACATTAATACCGAATGTTACATTGAGTGGGATAGGATAGCCGAAAGTGGGAACCTCCGGGTCTACGCCTGAGTAATTGTTGCTCTTGATGCAGAACAGGTTCTGTGCCGACACATACATGCGGATACGCTGCATATAGAGTTTCTTGGCAAGGCTATCGGCGAAGTTGTAGCCGAACTGGATGGTGCGCAGCTTCAGGAACGAGCCGTTCTCAACATAGTAGGAAGAGACGCGGGTCTCGTTGTTGGTGTCCATCGTGGTCAGGGCGGGGATGGTAGAACCCGTGTTGGTGGGCGACCAGGCGTCGAGCACGCGGATGCCCTTGTTCAGGTTAGGCACGTTCACACCGGCCCAGAGGTCGGTCTGGCGCTTGTAGTCGATGGTGATCACGTCGGAACCCTGCACACCCTGCCAGAACATGGTGAAGTCGAAGTTCTTGTACTGCAGATAAACATTCAGACCGTAGGTGAAGTCGGGTGTCGGGTCGTAAATCCAGTCTTGGTCGGCCTCGGTGATGACACCGTCCTTGTTCAGGTCGAGGAAACGCATGCGGCCTACGCCTGCTCCCTCTTGCACGGCATGGTTGTCTACCTCCTCCTGGTTCTGGAAGATACCGTCGAAGATGTAGCCCACCTGTGCGCCCATGGGATGGTCGACAACGCTCATCACACCGTTTCCGCCGAAGGTACCGCGGGCAGCGATGGTCTCGGGCAGCTTGGTGATCTTGTTGCGGTTGGTACCGATGTTACCGGTGATGTCGTACTGGAAGTCGCCAGTGCGGCCACGGTAGCCTACCGAGAGCTCAATACCGCGGTTGAGCATTTCGCCGGCGTTGATCCACATGGCACTGCCTTCACCCATCACGCCTACGCCAGGCATGTTGACAAGGATGTCGGTGGTCTTCTTGTGATACCAGTCCAAACTACCATAGAGCGAGTTGCCGAAGAGACCGAAGTCGATACCGAGGTTGATCTGTGTGGTGGTCTCCCACTTGATGTTGTCGTTACCAATCTGGTTGCGCTTGAAACCACTGTCGAGCACGCGGCCGCCGTTGGTTCCCTGAATGTCGTAACCGGTGTTGTAAGAGTCACCGCCGAAGTTCAGGCTGCCGGTGGTGGTGTAGAGGGTGTAGCGGGCATAGTTGTCGATTTCCTGGTTACCGGTCTGTCCCCACGATGCGCGCAGCTTCAGGTTGTCGAGCCATGAGGCAGTGCTCTTCATCCACGACTCCTCGTTGACGCGCCAACCGAGTGACACTGAGGGGAACGTACCGTATTTGTTGTTCTTACCGAATCGGCTCGAACCGTCGTGACGAACGGTCAGCGATGCCAGATAACGGTCGGCATACGAGTAGTTCAGCTTGCCGAAGAACGAGACGAGCGAGAAGCCTGAGCCCGAACCGTAGGCCTTATCGGTGCCTTCTGTTCCGGCGCTGGGCCACATATAGTCGGTGTTCAGCACGGCATAGTCCTGGCGCAAGCCCGAGAACCATACGTCGTCCTGACGGTTGAGCTCGATACCGGCCAGTGCGTCGGCACGATGCTTGCCAGCCTCGAAGTTGTAAGAAGCCACGGCGTTCCACATCCACTTCATCCAGTGCTCCTGCTTGGCCTCCACACCGTTCTCATCTCTTGCCACGTTACCGTTGGCGATGGGGTAGGTGAAGATGCGCTGCTGCTTCTGGCTATAGTCGATACCGAAGGTGGTGCGGAGGTTGAAACCCTTGAACAGGGCCAGGTTCACGTGCACGTCGCCGAAGGTACGCCAGTAGGTGTAGCGGTTGTCGCCATTGCGCGAGAGCGTCGAGCGCGGGTTCTCGCGGTCGGCATAACCACCGGTGAGGTTGGCATACTCGCCAGCCGTATTATAAATAGGATAGTTGGGGTTGAACTGCAGGGCATTCTCGAGGAATCCGCCGGGGGCACCCACCTCGCTGGTGCGGTTCAGGGTGAAGTTCTCACCGATGGTCAGCACGTCGCCGATGAGCTTGTACTCGGTGTTCATACGGGCTGAGAAACGCTCGAAGTCGGAGGTCTTGATGATACCCAGGTTCTTGTAGTAACCCAGTGAGAAGAACGATGAGCCGCGCTCGTTGCCGTTGCTCACGCTGACGTTGTAGTTCTGCACCAGACCCGTACGTGTCGACTCGTCGAACCAGTCGGTGTTGGCAGCCTCAACGGTGTTCGAGGCATCGAGATACTTGCTCATGATGATTTTGTTGAGCTGCGGATGACCGTTCTGGTCGTAGCCCCAGTCGAACCGGTAGCCCAGGTTGTTGTTGTTGGGATCGAGGTGGTCGTTCACGCGAGCCTGCCAGAAAGCCTGGCCCCACTGCTCGGCGTTGAGCACCTTCATGCGGCGCGCATACATCGAGGCGGCGATGCTGGCGTCGAAGTCGACACGCACCTTGCCGTCCTTACCCTTCTTCGTGGTGATGATGATCACACCGTTGGCGGCACGAGAACCGTAGATAGAGGCCGAGGCGGCATCCTTCAGCACCTGAATCGACTCAATGTCGTTTCCGTTCAGCTCGTGCATACCGGCCTTCGTGGGCACACCGTCGATGATATAAAGCGGGTCGTTGTTGTTCAGCGTACCGTTACCACGGATACGCACGGTGGCGGCACCCGAGGGATTACCGTCGGCCGAGATGTTCATGCCCGGCACACGACCCTGCATGGCCTTGATGGGGTTGTTTTCATTCTGCTTAGCCAGCTCAGAAGTGTTGACCACCGAGATAGCGCCGGTCAGGTCGGCCTTGCGCTGGGTCTGGTAACCGGTCACCACCACTTCGTTCAGCTCTGCGGTGTTGTCTTTCATGGTCACTTGCATGCCGGGGGCTGCAGCCACCTCTTGTTTCTCGAAACCGACGTACGAGAAGACGAGGATGGTTCCTGGCTCCACCTTCAGCTTGAAGTTACCGTCGAAGTCGGTGATGGTTCCGTTGGACGTGCCTTTCTCCATGACGGTAGCACCGATAATGGGCTCGCCAGTGACATCGACCACGGTACCTGTGATTTCCGATTGCGCGCACACGAAAGATGTACCCGCAACCATGAGCACTAGGCTCAATAGGAATCTCTTCAGTTTTTCCATGTTGTTTTTTTCGTTTTAAGTTAGTACTATTCTAAGATTTCTGCTGCAAAAGTAGTAACCCAAGTCTCAAAAAGCTATCAATAATCGTTCATAGACTAATAAAAATGTTGCGTGAAACAATCGTTGAATAGAAAGTTCGTTTCGTTGAATACTTTATTTTAAGAGAAAGCTTTCTTCGAATGGATAATTGAAAATGGAAAATGGAAAATTGATAATGACTGCCTATTGGCTTGTGGGGTATCTAGTTCCTCCCCTCATAGGGGAGGTTAGGAAGGATCTTCTCACCTCTCAACTTGTTTAAAGGGTCTGTGGACAATAAAAAAATATGGGGTTGTTGGAACAAGAAGGCAAATTATTTTGTATCTTTGCAACAGAAATGGCTACCAACACCTTTTAAAAGAGTCGTTCTATCAATGAAAAAGACAATTATCACAATACTGACCGTGGCCTTCCTGCTGACCGCCTGCTCGCAACAGGAGAAGGTCTATCGCATCGCTTTCTCACAATGCTCGTCGGGGCAGTGGCGCGAGAAGGTGAACCGTGAGATGCTGGCTTCCCAGCATTTGTACGACCATAATGCACGTGTGTCGATAGCTATTGCCGGCGACGACCCCGCGCTGCAGATACGTCAGATAGACTCGCTGGTGGACGCTGGCACCGACCTGCTGGTGGTGGCACCCGCCGAGTCGGCTCCCATTGCGCCTGCCATCGCCCGTGTGAGGGCCAAGGGCATTCCCGTGGTGTTCTTCGACCGTAAGGCCGAGACGCAGGACTACACGGCGTTCATCGGCGGCGACAACGAGGAGGCCGGACGGAGCGTGGGCAGCTATGCCGCCACGCTCGCCCAAGAGACGGGCGCACGGCTGAAGCGCAAGCCCATGGTGCTCGAGGTGACGGGCTCGCTGACCACCTCGCCTGCCCAGGAGCGCCACCGCGGCTTTGCCAGTATGATGGAGGGCAACGGCGCGTTGGACTATGTGATGATGGAGGGTGACTGGACCTCAGAGAAGACCAGTCAGCTGGTGAAGGACCAGATTGCGCAGGGCCGCTGTCCCGACATCGTGTTCTGTCATAACGACGGCATGGCCACCGGTGCCTATCAGGCCGTGGCAGACGCCGGCATGGAGGGCAAGGTGCAGATCCTGGGCATCGACGGACTGCCCGGCGAGGGACTGGAGTATGTGCGGCAGGGCCACCAGCGCGCCACCTATGTCTATCCGACGCACGGCGACCGCATCGTCAAGCTCGCCCTCGACATCCTGACGGGCAAGGACTATGAGCGCGACAACAAACTGCAGGGCATGATGGTGACGCCCGAGAACGTGGAGCTCATCACCCTGAACAGTACCGAGCTGATGGAGCAGCAGACCGACCTGGTGACCATTCACGATAAGCTGGAGAACTATTTCGGACTCTACAACGTGCAGCACAAGATGCTCATCGGCAGCTTTGTGTGCATCGCCCTGCTCATCGTGGCCGCCCTGATGGCGCTGCGAGCATATATCCAGACGCGCAAGACCATCCGCCAGCGGCAGACCATGAACGAGGAACAGACGCTCTTCTATACCGATGCCAGCCACCAGAAGCTGCACCAGTTGTTCGACAACCCGCAAGACGACCTGCCCGAGCCCAACTCGCAGGACATGCTCTTTGCCCAGCAGCTGAACGAGGCCATCCGCCGGAATATGTCGAACCCCAACCTGAAGATGGACGACCTGGGCGACGAAATGGGCCTCAGTCGCGTGCAACTATATAGAAAGGTGAAGGCGCTGACCGGTCAGTCGCCAGTCGAACTGCTGCGGCAGATACGCCTGCAGCGCGCCTACGCCCTGTTGGGCAGCACCACCAAGACCGTGGCCGAGATAGCCTTCGAGGTGGGATTCAACACGCCAGGCTACTTCTCGAAATGCTTCCGCGAGCAGTATGGCAAGCTGCCGATGGACTTAAGAGCTTCATCAAGTTGAGAAGTGAGAACTGAGAGTTGAGAGGTATGATTACCTTTGTTGTTAGTTGAGAAGTGAGAACTGAGAGTTGAGAGGTATGATTACCTTTGTTATTAGTTGAGAAGTGAGAGTTGAGAGGTATGATTACCTTTATTGTTAGTTGAGAGCTGAGAATTGAGCAAAAGAATTTTTGATAATTTGTGGCCATTTGTGCCAATTTGTGTTTAATAATAAAAACAACTGAAACAACGAGAACGACTGGATAGAAGAATACCAGATGAAAACGGGTCATCATGATGTCACCAAGGTCGATGCGGAGCTTTGTCCGCACATACCTACTGCCACACAGATGGGGAAAGTTTACAAACGGCTTATCCTGAGTACCTTAAAACCGCAGGAAGATTATGCCGAAGCCATGCTCCGCGTTTATAACAATCCTATTTGCGAAGTCCTCGACAACTACAACTGCAGTGCTTACTACGAGCCTTCGCCCTATATCACACGCAGCTATTACGCCGGTGGTTTTTAATCCGCATATACCGGGCGGATGCCGGTGGAGGAGTCCGTCAGGGTGACGGAGAAGGGAAGGGTGATGTTCAGTCCGTTCCATTGGTCGTCCACGAGGATGATGGTGCCCTCGATGACATCACCCGTCTTCTTGCCATATTGCTTGCAAAGGTCGCCGTTGATTCTCCACTCGAGGTTGAAGGGATTCTGTGCCTTTATCTTCTCGGCATTCTGCTGGGTGCAGGCAATCCACTCACCGCCGATGAGCACCTCTGCACCAGGGATATTGAAGATAATGCCCTTATAATAGCCCTTCTCTAAAGCAACCGTCTCGTTAGACTTCACCTCTGTGGGCAAGTTCTCGGGCATCAGGTATTTCTTGATGAAGCCGGCAGGATTGATTAACTGCAACGGCTGAGACTCAGGCTGATCATCCACTATATCATCCGTATCTCCATCTCCATTTAAATCAAACCTGATATAATCTGTAAGAGCTGTAGACCTGATCATATCTAGGAGTTCATCTACATCTTTTACATCTGCTCTCATTTGGAAGCACAAACCTGTAAGAGCTACATTAAAATAATTAGTATCAGATGTTGTATATCTTCAAGATGGTCAATAGATTACACCCTCTGTATGTTCAGGAAATCAACGTCAAGAAAATAAGACATTGTTTGCAAATCAAACTGGAAATTTACTACTCTCGTGAGTTATTCATGTTTGATTTATATCCCCATTTTTATTTGTGGCAATGGTTACTAAAAAATGGCAGTTTGGTCTAGTATTCTTATTTGAATTACTAAACGAAGCTAAAGAATAAATTCCATGTTCATCTGCATCATAGTCTCCATTATAGATTTTATTTATTGTTCATGTGCTAGGATTTTTAATATTAGTTCAGGCTATAAATAAAATAAAATTTTTTGAATTTCATAAATCAAAAATATTTTTATTAAAACTAGTATAATAAGATTTATCAGCTTCTCGAAATGATGAATTTCAGAAAACATTTATACTATTAGGATGTTTATTTACAAAGTCTATTAATATTTCAAACCAATTGCCATTATTTCCACTTGGGTCAACAATTTTTAGATTAGCATGGTTTAATAACGCATCCATTATACTCCATTCTGTATGTGCATGCTCACTTGGATTTTCATCACTTAAATCTCATATTATTTCATAATTGTCGTATCATTTAGGTATTTCTAATGTCATTCCTATATTGATCCTATTCATAAGGTGTTGGTACTCTTCCTTTGAATAATCACCAGCACCATATTCCCACATCATATCTCTGATTCTAGTAGCCTCAGCTACTCTCAGATGTTCAATATGGCTATATACATTTTTATCTCATGCCTCTATCTGTCAGATGATAGGTAGAATGTCTACCGGTTTGATATTGCTAATCTGCAACGCCGTGTAGCTGACGGGGTTCGATGTGGGAGCCTTTACCTGACTGCTACTAGCCTTAGGAGACTGCCCATGAGGTTCGCTGACAGCCAAATCATCTGCACCGCTACATGCACTGAGCAGGGCTGCTGGAACAGAGAAGAAGATGATTGACTTGCGGAGATAATGAATGATTCAAATCATAGCTTTGTCGTTTTTTAATCTGCATACACCGGGCGGATGCCGGTGGATGTACCCTTCAGGGAATATGTGATGGAAACACTTACGTCAGGAACGACCTGTGCCTTAGTGTCAACAAACTGAACGACGATGGTGTTAGTCTCCGAGATTCCATATTCAGTG
>ODAI012500545.1_pt1 | contig 14412 bp, 13 predicted proteins | sample 1539321 | NCBI WGS metagenome assembly ODAI01 (sample SAMN02144231, study PRJEB22623) | gut metagenome | biome: sheep rumen | host: Ovis aries | place: New Zealand
ATGAAATAAAAGAACTTGAAACAACAATTACTTTTATCATAAAAGAAAAATTACATATTACTGCCCCACAAAACATTGATATTCAGCGTGATTATATTGAAATTTATTCACAATATATAACATTAAAAAGAGAAAAATCACTTGCTTGCTTGAATCCAGAATTGATAGAAGAATGGGATTTTGAACGAAACGGCAATTTGACACCTGAAAAAGTAACGACAGGTAGTGGAATAAAAGTATGGTGGAATTGTAAGAAATGTGGTTTGAAATTTCAAGCAGTAATTTATGATAGAGCAAGATGTCAGTATGGATGTCCAAAATGTAGTAGAGAAGTTGCACATGAAAAATATATGCAACAAGTTTTAAAAAAAGCAAAAACTTTACAGGAAGAATTTCCTGAAATTGCAAAAGAATGGAATTATGAACGAAATAAAAAACTCACACCTGATACAGTTGCAAGCAGAAGCAGTCAAAAAGTTTGGTGGTGTTGTCAAAAATATCATCATGAATTTCAAACAATCATTAGCAATAGAACGACAAAAGGAGTAAATTGTCCTTATTGCTCTAACAAAAGAGTATTAACAGGATTTAATGACCTTGCAACTACTAACCCAGAATTATTAGAAGAATGGGATTGGGAAAAAAATTCTAAAATAACACCATACTCTGTAACAGCAGGAAGCGGTAAAAAAGTATGGTGGAAATGCAAGAAATGCGAATTTTCTTGGCAATCAATTATTGCAGACCGTAAAAAGCAGGGGTGTCCTTATTGTGTGAATAAAAAAGTGAAAGCAGGATTTAATGACCTTGCAACTACTAACCCAGAATTATTAGAAGAATGGGATTTTCAGAAAAACAATTTATTACCTACGGAAGTTACTTTTGGCAGTAGAAAATTGGTATGGTGGCTTTGTCGAATAGGACATTCTTATCAAAAAGTAATTTCTAAAAAAAAGAAAGATAATTGTCCTTATTGCAATAATCAAATAGTTTTAAAAGGATTTAATGATTTACAAACAAAATGTCCAGAAATTGCATTAGATTGGAATCAAGAGCGTAATAAAGAAATAACACCTGATAATATTTTATTTTGTTCTTCAAAAAAAGTATGGTGGAAATGTCAGTGTTGCGGTTATGAGTGGCAAGCTGATTTATACAGACGAATACATGGAAGTGGCTGTCAAAAATGTTCCGTACAAAAAAGAGTTCAGACAAGGAAAGAAAATCTTCCTTTTGAGAAAACATTAGCTTATCGCTTCCCTGAAATCGCAAAAGAATGGAACTTTGAAAAGAATATTGATACAATTCCTGAAAAAGTTAGCTTTGGCAGTGATAAAAAAGTTTGGTGGACTTGTTCAATATGTCATTATGAATGGATTGCAACTATTGGAAGTCGTACAAGAGGAACAGGTTGTCCTGTTTGTGGAAAAGCGAAAGCAAATAATTCTAAAAAGAAAAAATTGTAAAGGAAAAAGAGAAAAAGCAGGTGGTTATCATTGGATTTTTTTATGATAATGCGTAAATTTCACATCAATAGAAAGGAAATAGTATATGGAAGAAATATATTTGTCAAAATTTTTGGAGCAATGTGCAGAATATCCTTATGGACTGTGCGACAGATTCAGTCCGGAAAGCTTTGTTTCTAAGGAAGAAGCAGAAGCTTATCTTCTGAAAAAGAAAAATCCTGATTTATGTATTTTTCCTGCAAAATGTGCAACTGACAAAGACACGTTGGAAAGACTGAAAAAAATGGGAATACGGCATATTGAAACATTATACTATGTTGGAAAAGCTATTCATGATTCCAGAGGAAATGCAATATGTGAAGGTGACAAGCTGTATGTAAAAGGACACAAAGAAGATAGATTTGCCGGAACAGTAGATTCTATCTTTCAGGGACTTGGATTGTATTTTCTTGAAGAAAAATACTATAATAAAATTGGCACTGTTCCTGCTAAGATTGGCTTTATTAGCCGTACTTCTGTTATTCTGAATCTGCCAAAAATATTTCCGTTTGATAATCCTATTGCAAATTTCAATTTCAAAACTCCTGAAGTTTACCCTGAACAGCAGATAAACTTTCAAAAGCAAAGAATATTGGAAATAAGCGATTTACAGAAATATTATTACAAGAAATAGCTTTTACACAAAGCATGGACTTGTATATAGTTCATGCTTTGTTTTAGACAATAAAGCTGTAAAATATATTGACAAATTTAGATGAATATGATATAATATAAAAAGAAAGGAAAAAAATATGAATGTATGGACTTACTGGAAATGTCCTGCCTGTCATGCAATCATCAGAGGTGACAGCAGGACTTGTCCTTCATGCGGAACACCAATTCCGGAAGGTACAAAATATCTGATGCCGGATAATCCGGAAGTTGTCAGTGCTGTACAGAATGGAACAGTTCTGATACAGGAACAGGCAGAACAGCAGACTGTAACAGATGAAAAAGGAATTAAAGCAGAAGTGGTATCTGATAAACTGAAAAGTGATAAGCCAAACTGGAATTGCCCTTACTGCGGCTATCAGAATCGTTTTGAAAATACAGTATGTGAAAGCTGCGGAGCAGGAAAAGAAGAATCTGAACATGATTATTTCGGCAACCGTCCTGTTATGAATCAGCAGAATCAGGAAGAGTATCAGGAACGTACAGGACAGGCGTATACACCTCATACAGAGCCAACGCTACCTTCACCGTCAAATGATACGCAAGATACTGTGCAGGGGCATAGAACGCTGTCAGAACGCTTAAAACGATATGGTATCATTGCCATACCGATTCTTATAATCCTGTTTCTGATATGGCTGTTCATTCCTGTTACAAGAAGTTCTGTCATTACAGGTTTTGAGTGGGAACGAAGCATTGCAGTAGAAACATTTACCTGCTGTCATGAAAACGGCTGGTCTTTGCTGGAAGGTGCAGTACTGACTTCAAAGAAACAGGAAATTCACCATTATAATTCTGTTTTAGACCATTATGAGAAAAAATCAAAACAAGTTGCAGAACAGGTGCTTGACGGATATGATGTCAGCTACCGTGATTTAGGAAACGGACAGGCAGAACGAGTAGAAACACCAAGATACAGGACAGAATATCGTACAGAATACTATGATGAACCTGTTTACAGGCAAGTACCTGAATACCGTACAAAATATTATTACGACATAGGGCGGTGGAAACAGACAGACACGCTTGTAACATCCGAAAGAAGCCATACAGCATATTGGTACAATACAGATATTCCTGCTTCTGTCGGTTCTCCTGATTATGGTGACAAAAAACAGGGTAGCAAGGCAGAAGAATACTATGCTATTATCGTGGATGAAAACGGTGAAGAGCAAAGAAAAGAATACAGCTATTCAGAATGGCAGAATCTGTCTGAAAATGAAAAAATTACTTACAAGACTTTCAGATTCAGCCAGAAGCCATTATAACAACTGCAAATTGGAGCAGGAAGCATTGGACATTTTCTGAAACAAAAAATTGAATCATTTACAAGGCAGATGCACGATAATGTGTATCTGTTTTTTTATTTATTTTATAATAATAAAACAAAATGATAAAAATGATAAAAAATACTTGACAAAATAAATAAAATATGATATAATAATATTATAGAGAAAGAGAAAACATTTTCCAAAACAAATACAGAGAGGAAAACAAACATGGGAAGAAAATTAAATAGAATTGCAGTATTATCTGTGATTGCAGTAACCGCACTGACAGCAGTGCCTGTCGTAGCTGAAGCAGACAGCAGCGACACTTTATTGATTAAGCAGATTGCAGACGAATATGCACTGCCTGTTGTTCTGCTTGACAGTCTGCCTGATGAAAGCGGCATATGTGAAGCTGACCTGTATCTGAATCATTGTTTGTATTGGAACTGCCGACTTTTTGCAAGTAATCATCATATCTGCATTGTCAGCCGTCAAACAGAAAAAGGAGAATTAACATGATGAAATATCAGAGAAAAATCTACCGCATTGTGGATGCGGAAACACTGGAAGTTGTTTTTATCGGCTTTACAGAAGAAGTAATAAAGGAAACGCTGTATCAGACATTGTACAGAATCAGATGCTGTCATAAGGAAGTAAAAGATACAGACTGTTATCTGCTTGAAGTTGCAGAACCTCTGACTGACAGTGAAAGACTGCGTTTTTTCATGGAATACAGACCGAAATTCAATTTCCGTGACAGAGAACGCTATTTGAGTGAAGCATTTCTGAAATCAGACAAGTATGCAAATTTGAAAAAATTTACAGATGAAGAGAGAAAAAACTGGAAGCTTTTCAGAAGTATAGGTGATGCTCTGACAAGCATAATGCATACGGAGATGCTGAAAAAATATCTGAAACAGGCAGACTGTTCCTGTAAAAATCCTGAAACAGAAATTACAATGCTTATTAACGGAATCCATGACGGAACAATTCAGAATCCTGCCTTGTACAAAAACAGTGAAGAACAGTTTGAAAAAGAACTGCTGACAGAAATGTGGAAAGAATTTCTGGTACAGACAAAAGCAAATTTTCATTTCAGAACTGTAAAATTTATTCTGAATGATGGTACAGAATTTGTTCCTGATTTTTATGTTACACTTGATAATTTTGATAATCTCTTTAACATTCAGAATTATATATTCCAGATTGAAGAAACTGATGCGGCATATCAGTTATTTCAGGAATTTCACATTCCTGTCCTGTTCCTGAAAGATTTTCCGGAAACAAAGGAATTTACAGCTTGTTCCGAAAAAAACAGACTGGAAATGTACCGCAAACTTTCCGAAATTGTATTTTATTCAGTGGACGGTGGAAAGCACACACTTGTCTTTGATGGTGAATCGCTCGATATTACTGTACCGTTTAATGCACCTGACAGTGAAGAATTTCTCAAAGAGGAAAGCATGAGAACAGAAGAAGAAAAATTGACTTTGTTCAAAGAAGATTATATGGCTTATCAGGCATATCATTTAATCAACATGATGAAACCAATGCTGCGGAAGGAGTTAAGAAATGAAAAATAATGAAATGCAGATGAAACTGCGGACGGAAAAGAAAGAATTGCAGAAAAAAATGGAAAGCAAAGCAGAAATGTTCTGGGTGGTTGCCTGTGAAGTTCACTGCTGATGCACAGAATCGAAAATCATCAAAGCAGATGTACAGTGATGTATATCTGTTTTTACTTTTTATAACTTCTTTCTATTGCAGTTTGAAATCCACTCGGACATCTGTTCTTTATAGATTTGCCAAACTTTCTATGATTTGTCAATAAGCAAAACTAAAAAAATGAAAATTATAACTAAATAAAATAATAAAAATATTGTAAAAAAACTTGACAAAATAGATAAAATATGATATAATATTATTAAAAGAAAAAACTGAAAGGAGCAAAAAGTCAACAACCCTGACCTAAGAGGTCGGAGCTTGGAAATGATATTCAAGCTCCCTGTTGACTACCCTAAGTTCTCAGAGAACTACGTTATACAAGAATGGTGTAAGTATAGCTTATGCTAAATAGTTACCTGCAGACGTATAGCCTAATCTGTAGCTCTAAGGTCAGTGATTAAACAGCTTTGGAAGGTAGAAACAGTGTTGCTGACGGCAAACCTTGTATAACATTGGGGAAGGCTGACTTACAGCTTGTATGTGCTGTCTTACAGAGTAAAACATACAATTTATTGGAAGGAAGTGTCTCTCATGGTATATGTGTTAAACAAGGGCGGACAACCACTTATGCCTACTGAAAGGCATGGTAAGGTCAGAAGATTACTGAAAACCAGCAAAGCTAAAGTAATCAAGCGTTGTCCGTTTACAATACAATTGCTCTGTGATACAACGGATTTTGTTCAAGATATAACTCTTGGCATTGATGCAGGAAGTAAACATATCGGAGTATCAGCAACGACAAAAGACAAGGTGTTGTTTGAATCAGATGTTGAATTGAGAAATGATATTGTTAAACTGCTTTCCACAAGGAGAGAAGTAAGACGTGCAAGACGTAATAGAAAAACACGTTATCGCAAAGTGAGGTTTGATAACCGAGTGCATTCTAAGCATAAGGGCTGGTTAGCACCGAATATTGAATATAAGATAAAAACACATCTTACAGTAGTTGAAAAAATTCATAAAATACTACCTGTCAAGAAAATCGTGGTAGAAACAGCAAGCTTTGATATTCAGAAAATAAAGAACTCTGATATACAAGGTAAAGAATATCAGCAGGGAGAACAGCTTAATTTTTGGAATGTGCGTGAATATGTATTGTTCCGTGATAACCATATCTGCCAATGTTGTAAAGGTAAATCAAAAGACAAAGTTTTGAATGCACACCATATTGAAAGCAGAAAAGCAGGCGGTAACGCTCCAAATAATCTGATAACCTTATGTGAAACTTGTCATAAGGGGTATCACAACGGAACTGTAAAATTGCCTAAATCTATTAAACGTGGAATGAAATTCAGTGATTCTATGTTCATGGGTATTATGCGGTGGGCTTTTTATGATAGGTTGAAAGGAAAGTATTCTGATGTTAGTATGACTTTTGGATATATTACTAAGAATACAAGAATTGAAAACAAGTTGCCCAAAGACCACTATATAGATGCAAGGTGTATTTCGGGTAATCCAGAAGCTAAAAGTAATGGTGTGATATACTATCAGAAAAAAGTACGTTGTCATAATAGACAGATACACAAGTTCACTGTTAATAAGGGTGGAACAAGGAAATGCAATCAAGCACCTAAATTTGTTAAAGGGTATCAACTTTTTGATACGGTCAGATACAAAAACTGTGAATATTTTGTTTTTGGAAGACGACTTAGTGGCTACTTTGATATACGCACTTTAGATGGCACAAAAGTCAATAAGGGTTCACTAAGTAGTAAGAATATACAACTTATCAACCACAATCATGGTTGGTTAATCGAAAGGAGGAAGGTGCATTCCTCCCCAACCTAAGAGGTTGGGGTATCTTGCACCGAATTTTAGATGAAATACCGTATTTACAGACTGGTAGATGCAAAAAAAGGACAGGTTCTTTACATTGGTTCTGAAAAACTTGAAGAAGAGGAAGTTTTAAGCAAGATTCATCTGGAAGGAATTCTGCGTTATCTGCAGGAAAAAGTGTCTGATTTCAGTGAAAGGACATCAGGCAGAATTTATGCAGAGGGATTTGTACTCAATACGGATTCAGCGGAATATGCGGAAGAAATTGCTGAAAGGTATGTCAGAGCATATCAGCCGATTATGCAGGAAAACGACTACAACGAACACTTGATTGTTTCTGCACTCACAAGTGCGGACAGAATCAGGTGGAAACCGCTTGACACGTTTCAAAATAAAGAAGTACAGGCAGAAAATGCCTTATACGGAGCAGAAGCATTTGCAGACTATTTTAGCAGTGAATTTCTTGAAATCGCCAGAACTATTGACAAAGCACTTGCGTATGACTGGGTGACGGCAATGCAGGTAAGAGAACGTCTGTGCCTGTATCTGGACGATTACTATGCAGGAAAAGAACTGAAAGAATGTTTTTCAGAAAAAGAAATCAGAAAAATCGGAAGAGCATCAAAATTTCTTGCAAGTGAAACGACAAATATCAGCAAGATGTTTGCCTGTGAATATCTGAAAAACAGAGGTGATTTTGATGGCGAAAGAAATCAGACTGACAAAGCCGGAACGTGATTTCTGCTTTGAAAACGGAACTGTCAGAAAAGCTGAATATCTGATTGTGTTCAGCTATTCCGACCATATCGGAGAGATGCAGAAAATTCTGGACGAATACTGCAACGAAGAAAATCAGGGAATCAGAATTGCTTTTTACTCTGCCTTGTTTGAAACGGTAATCAATTCTGAATACAGCAGAACCGCAGTACCGAAAGAAAATATGAAGCATTTACAGGCTGCCCTGAAAGAATTTGCAGATACCATGAAAGAGAAAAAAACAGTATCAGCAAGTCCGGAGAAACAAAAAACATTTGCTGAAACGCAGACAGAAGAAAAGAAAGAATGCAGGGAACTGCTGTATTGCCTTTAAAAACAAGAAGAAAGAAAGGAAAAGAAAAACATGAAAGCACAGAAAACACCAAACCAGACAGGGCTGTACCGTATTATCAGGGCTGATGATTTTCACATTATTGATGTAGGATATTCTAAGAAACTGAATCCTTCATTTTTGAAATTGCTGCATACAAGAAAACGAATTTTTGATGATTCTGAATCTACCAGTTTTCTGATAGATATTCTGCCAATGGAAGATATGTCTATGGCAGTAGGAGAAAGAGGAAAATGGGAAAAGATTTTTTTGACTGATGAAAAAATTTCCTCTGAGGAACTGCGGAAATGGAAACCATTTTCCTGTTATGGAGATGCTCTTTCCCAGACAACAAGTTTCAGAAACCTGCTGGATAATTTACAGCAAAAAAATATTGAAAACCTTGAAATTGCAGAGATGAAAAAAGCTCTCTGGCTGTCAGAAGAATCAGAATGGAAGATTCGCAAAGCTGTCTGCAATTTTGTAAATCAGAAATATCTGTAAATACAGAAAGAAGTTTCAGGACGGTGACAGATTTGCGGAAAAAGTATATCAGCGGCATTTACAGAATTGCAGATGTCAGAACGCTGAAAGTGGTATTTGTCGGATGTTCCAGCAAGATTTCTGCCAATACCCTGAACGAAAAAGTAAAGATTTTTCAGATTATAGACAAACAGGCGGACAGCAGAAATTATCTGCTTGAAGTGAATACAGAATTTCCTGCTTCCCCTGCCATACAAAAGAAATTTTGCCTGTGGTATCAGCCTGTTTTCAATTATGTTAATTACAAAAATATTTCGGGGCTTGAACTTCCGGAACTGAAAAGCATGGCATGGTGCGGATTTCCAAGTGAAAATGATGCCCTGACAGATTCACAGAACAGAAAAAATGTGATTGCACAGTTGAAAAAATACAGTTTTTTCAATGATTCCATGCTGAATCCTGAAAGCGGAGACGATACCATCAGGGAATATTTCAGTCAGATGATAAATCAGGCTTACACTCTGTTCGGTCTGAAAAACTATGATGAAGCATTTTGCAAAGCAGATGTGCAGTAACGTACATCTGTTTTTTATTATTTATTCTATTATAACAAAATAAAATAATAAAAATAACAAAAATTGCTTGACAAAAATATTAAAATGTGGTATAATAATAACATAGAAACCAATAAAACGAAAAAAATGAAAGAATTGAGTTTTCAGTAACGGAATGCTGAAAAGCAAAGTGAGTGAGAATATGGTAAAAAATGTTACAACCAAAAAGAAAAGCATCTGCTATGAGAATATGGTCTTGCAGGACATTCCACAGAATTACAGTATGTATTTTCCTGAATATCTGCTGAAAGAAATGCGGAAAGCGACAGAGCAATATGAGATTTATATGACCGAAAATCAGGCAAAACAGCTTTTTGTATTTTTCAATCAGGAAACAAGCGGTGATTTTCAGCGTTTGACATTGATTTCAGAAGAAAAAATGTCGCCTGAAACCATTTACTGCATTTTGAAGAAAGAACTGGACAATCAGAAATTTGCAGTCAGGTATTGGACTTGCTGTAAAATCAAGGAAAAGAAACTGACCGTCATGTGGCATTAAGATATTTTTTTCTTGACATATTATATTTTTTTATGGTAAAATAAGAACAGTAAAATCTGTTTCAGAAAGGAAATCATTATGAGCAGAGTGAAAACAGAGTATGAAGTAGAAGAAATTTTCATCAATCAGCTTGAAAAGCAGCAGGGCTATTCATATATTGAAATGTCAAACTATGATGATGTGCTTGCCAATTTCCGTGTGCAGTTTTGTAAAGTAAACGCAAAGGCTCTTATGGAAGCAAAGGGTGTTGCAGAATTATCCGACAGCGAATTTGAAAAGATTCTGCTTCGTCTGGATAATCACACGGTTTACGAATCGGCAAAGATTCTCCGTGAAAAGTGGGTGCTTGAACTGGACAATGGCAAGACGATTTATGCAGAGTTTCTGACTTCTGATACAAGCAGAAACACCTATCAGGTGACACATCAGATTACTATGGACAAGGCACACAAGAATGATGTGGAATACAAGAACCGCTATGATGTAACAGTGCTTGTCAATGGTCTGCCTTTGGTGCAGATTGAGCTGAAACGTTCCGGTGTGGAGCTGAATGAAGCAGTCAATCAGATTAACCGTTATCGTACATATTCTTTTAAAGGCTTGTTCCGTTATATTCAGATATTCGTGGTATCGAACAGCGTACAGACGAAATACTTTGCAAATGCCAATGAACGAAAAGCGGACGGCACGGAACAGCTTATTCTGAAATCTCTTGTTTTTTACTGGACGGACAGAAACAACGTGCGTATCAATCGTCTGGGAGAATTTACACAGGATTTCTTTGACAAATTTTCTCTAACAGAAATGCTGACAAAGTTCATGGTTATCAAGGAGACAGAACCTGTCATCATGGTAATGCGACCCTATCAGATTTATGCTGTCAAGGAATCTATGGAGCGTATTCTCTGCAGTAACCTGAACGGCTTTGTATTCCACACCACAGGTTCGGGAAAGACCCTCACAAGCTACAAGCTGGCAAGTCTGCTCCGTGACAATCCTCTGATTGACAAGGTATTCTTTCTGATTGACCGGAAGGACTTGGACGACCAGACTGTTGACGAATACAACAGCTTTGAGCAAGGCTGCGTTGATAATACCAACAGCACGGCAACGCTTGTGAAAGACTTGTCGGATTCTGACAAGACACTTATCATTACAACGATTCAGAAAATGGCAAATGCTGTCAAAAACAAGAAGTATGAAGAAGTCATGGCTTCTCTTGCTGACAAGAAATGTGTCTTTATCATTGATGAATGTCACCGTTCACAGTTTGGAAAGATGCATGGTGACATCAAGAGACATTTTCACAGAGGAAATTATATCGGCTTTACAGGAACACCGATTTTCAAGGAAAACAAGGGAGTAAACAGCAGGACAACAGCAGATATGTTCTTTTCCGGAACGCTTGACCCCTGTATTCACCGCTATATGATTAAGGAAGCGATTGCAGACGGCAATGTTCTTCGTTTCTCTGTGGAATATATGCGTTCCATCAGTGCAGCCAGCGTACCTGTCAAGGACTTTGACCCTAAAATGATTGATGACCCTGATTACTGCAAAAGCCAAAACATTGACATTGAAGCATTGTATCACAATCCGGAACGTATTTCCATGATAGCTGACAATATCCTTGAAACACTGGATTCTCACATCAAGCCGACAGGAAAAGATGTCTATACAGCATTGTTTGCAGTGGATAGGATTCAGACCCTTATGGACTACTATCATGCTTTCAAGAAGAAAAATGACAAGGGATATAGAATCTGTGCTATCTTCACTTTTCAGCCGAACGAAGACCTCTCTGAAGGGCAGGACGAACATTCTGCAAGGTATCTGCAGGAATGTATGGACGATTATAACACTCTGTTCGGCACGAGCTTTGACCTCACGACATTTGATGCTTACAGAAAGGATATTGCAAAGCGTTTGAAACAGAAAGATATTCCACAAGTCGATTTGCTTATCGTTGTAGATATGTTTCTCACAGGTTTTGACAGCAAGCCTACGAACACACTGTTCCTTGACAAGAATCTTATCTATCATTCTCTGGTACAGGCATACAGCCGTACAAACCGCATTGACAAGCCTACAAAGCAGTTCGGACAGATTGTTACCTATCGCAATATCAAGAAAGCACAGGATGCAGCTCTGAAGCTGTTCAGCGGAAGCGGAAATCCGAATGATTATCTGCTGGAAAGCTATGAATACTATACAGCAGAATACAGAAAACAGGCAGAAGCTATCAGAAAGATTTGTGAGACTGCTGCTGACTGCGGAAATCTGATTGCAGAGGACAAACAGAAAGAGTTTATTGTGATTTTCAGAATGCTTGCAAAGGCTCTGGCTACTATGAAAACATTCAGCAAGTTTGACTGGAATGACCTTGAACTGTTCATGAATGAAGAAGAATACGAAGAATACAAGTCTTGGTATCTGACATTCTATGACGAACAGAAAGCGAAGGCAAAAGCAGGTATCAGGACGATTCTTGCTGATATTGATTTCAGCATTGAACTTGTCCGCACTGACAAAATCAATGTAGTTTATGTTCTGAATCTGCTGAAAGAAATCAACCGTGAGAATAAGGAAGAAATGAAGAAAGGCATTGACCTTATTCTGCGTGAGATTGACCGTTCTGACAATGAGAAGATGCGTTATAAGTCTGATATTATGAAAGCATTTATCAGCTCCCGATTCTTTGACCTTGACCCTGAAGAAGATATTGTCAAAGAATATGAGCAGTATGAAAAGGAAGTCATGGAAAAGAACGTAACAGAATTTTCGGAAACAAATGGCATTTCTTCCGGACTTGTGCTTTCGATTCTGAATGAATACTTTGTTGATGACAGAAGTATCACAAAGAATAAAATCCGTGAACGGCTTGCAGATATGAAACTTCCCCTTCTGAAACAGACAAAGCTGATAAATGCAATTCTGATTTTTGTAAGGGAAATGTACGATAAATTCACAGCAGAAGGAGTATAATGATATGTCTGATATAAGTACAAAATCACAGGAGCTTGCAAAACAGCTCTGGGCTATTGCAAATGATTTGCGTGGCAGTATGGATTCTTCCAAATTCAAAAACTACATTCTCGGCACTATCTTCTATCGCTATCTTTCGGAGCGTACAGAGAAGTATATGGACGAAATTCTGGAAAATGACGGTGTGAGTTACCGTGAAGCCCTTGCCAATGAAGAACTGGCAGATGCAGTCAGGGAAATGTCACTCGACCATCTGGGCTACATCATTGAGCCTGACAATCTGTTCAATTCCATTGTTGCAAAAATCAAGGGCGGTAATTTCAGCATTGAGGATTACGAAAAAGCAATTTCCTCTCTGGTAGGTTCTACTGTCGGTCAGGAGAGTGAAGCTGCATTCGACAAGCTGTTTGATGATATGAATTTGCAGGACAAGGATTTAGGCAAGGAAGTATCACAGAGAACAAAACTTATCGGCAAAGTCATCAACAAGGTGTATGACATTGACTTCAATTTTGAAGATGCTGAATTTGATGTTCTCGGTACAGCTTATATGATTCTGATAGGCTTGTTTGCTTCTGATGCAGGAAAGAAGGGCGGTGAGTTCTTCACCCCAACAAAGATGTCAGAACTTGTTGCACGGCTTGCAACACTTGGTCTGGATACCGTAAAGAGTGCGTGTGACCCCTGTGCAGGAAGCGGTTCACTTCTTCTGGAAGTCAAAAGGCATTGTTCCAATCGTACTGTCAATCACTATTTCGGGCAGGAAATGAACGGCACAACCTATAACCTTATGAGACAGAATATGCTTATGCACGGTATTCCTTACAAGGAGTTCACTGTATTCAATGATGATACTATCGAACATGACAATTTCGGAGATGAAAAGTTTCAGGTTCAGGTTGCCAATCCGCCCTATTCTGCAAAGTGGTCTGCGGATAAGAAATTTGAAAGCGACCCCAGATTTTCAAACTGCGGTGCATTAGCTCCGAAATCCTATGCGGATTTGATGTTCCTTGAACATATCGCCTATCATATGGATAAAGACGGCAGAGCTGCTGTTCTGCTCCCTCATGGTGTCCTGTTCAGAGGAAATAAGGAAGAATCTATCCGCAGATACCTGATTGAAAATCAGAATGTCATTGATGCGATTATCGGTCTGCCTGCAAACTGCTTTCACGGAACTTCTATTCCTGTTTGCTGTATCGTCCTGAAAAAGAACAGGAACGGCAACAGCGGTAACATCTGGTTCTGTGATGCAAGCAAGTATTACACTGCTGGCAAGAATATGAACGAGCTTTCTGATGAAGATATTGACCGTATCGTAAACGCCTACGAACAGAGGGCAGAGATTGAAAAGTTCTCTCATATCGCAACGCTTGATGAAATCAAAGAGAACGGCTTTAACTGCAATATTCCTCGCTATGTAGATACTTTTGAGGAAGAAGCACCTATCGACATTCAGGCAGTCCGTTCGGAACTTGCTGACATCACAGCAAAGAAGCAGGCGGCTATCGACAAGGTGAACGCAGGGCTGAAACTGCTCGGATTGTGAGGTGCGTTATGTTAGTACCGAAATTGAGATTTAAGCGTGAGGACGGAACGGATTATCCAGAGTGGGAAGAAAAAACACTTCAAGATGTATCATCTTATATCACTACAACGGGAATAGGCGAGAAATCAGTTTATGTCGGAACGGAAAATATGCGAAAAGACTGTTCAGGTGTGGTTCTTGAAGATAATAACGATACAACTGTAAAAGGCATACAGTATGCCCTAAATGATGTTTTGGTTA
>ODAI014730072.1_pt1 | contig 14411 bp, 11 predicted proteins | sample 1539321 | NCBI WGS metagenome assembly ODAI01 (sample SAMN02144231, study PRJEB22623) | gut metagenome | biome: sheep rumen | host: Ovis aries | place: New Zealand
ACGCTTACATGGGAAAGAAGGCAGCCGGCGGTAATTTCGTTTCCGGCGAAGGCCCTTACATTGAATACATGAAAGCTCCGGGCAGCGATAAGGGCTACTACTATCTGTTCATGTCCTATGGATTTTTCAATTCCAACGGCGGATATAATATGCGTGTTTTCCGCAGTGAAAAACCCGACGGCCCTTATGTTGACCAGAACGGCAACAGTGCGATCTATCCTCGCGGCGGCGACAATATAGGCGGAACGATCGGCGAACGTCTTATGAGCAATTATCAGTGGGAATGCAATGCAAAGCCGTTCAAGGCTCAGGGACACAACTCCGCACTAATGGACGATGACGGAAAGCTCTATGTCATCTATCACACAAAGTTCGATGACAACTGGGGCGCACATGAGGTACGAGTTCATCAGATGATAATGAATCAGGACGGCTGGCCAACTGCTGCTCCCTATGAGTATTCCGGCGAGTCGCTCTCCGCAAATGGACATTCAATGACAGCGGTCACAGGAGATTACGACTTTATCTTCCACACTCTCGATCAGAAATTTGTAAACGAGCAGAGTGCAGATGTAGAGAAGCCACATACTATCACACTGAACGGTGACGGCACGATATCCGGCTATATCACAGGTACATGGTCTATGGCGGCAGGAAGTCCGTATATGTCGCTGAATTTCGGCGGAGTTACTTACAAGGGAGCGTTTCTGGTTCAGGCTGATGAATCCGCAGCTCAGACAGTCCGCATGACATTTACAGCAACGGGCAATAACACCTGTGTCTGGGGCAGCAAAAGGACTGCATACAATGCAGCTGACGACATCTCCGAGCCTGTAACTATCGACGAGGGAAAATATACTCTCCGCAGCGTAAACAGCGGACTGTATATCAGTGAAAAAGACGGAAATGTTATTCAGTCAGCGGCACAGGCGTGGAATATAAAAAGTGTGGGGAACGGCGAATACTCCATAATTGACGACAGCGGAAATGCACTGACAGTAGTTAATGGTTCATCTGAGGACGGTGCAAATATCGCAGTTTTGCCTTCGGACAACAGTGCAGCGCAGAGGTTCAGACTAATAGAAAATACGGACGGTTCCTACTCGTTCATGACAGTTAGCTCAGGCGGTGTACGCTGCATTGATGTATATAATATCAGCTTGGAGGACGGTGCTAATATCTGCCAGTGGGAGTTCTGGGGCGGAAACGGTCAGAAGTTCATTCTTGAGCCGTTCAATGAGCCGGAGCATATCAAAGGTGACGTGAATGCCGACAAGCAGTTCAATGTTGCAGACCTTGTGATGATGCAGAAATTCCTCCTTGGAAAAGGTTCACTTACAGATTGGAAAGCGGGAGATTTGTGCGAAGATGAGAGAATAAATGTGTTCGATATGATCGTTATGAGAAAGCTGATAACAGACTTAAAGTGAATTGTCCGGGCAGCGCCGTAATGAAGATGATGAAATACCGGATAAAGACATGGATTCATTGGCTAATATATGGATTTTTGCCTTGAAAAATGTAAGCACCATTTATAGAAGGTTTTGCTTTTATTGAAATGCCCTCGGTTATTCGGGGGCATTTCTCCCTATAAAAGCACGATCGTTCAAGTATTGAGCGCAAATTATCATTTACTTTTTTTCTGAATATTGATATGATAAAACAAAAAGGGGGATCATTATGAATATCAGATTCAGAAAAAAGGCATCGGTGCTCGCAGCAGCTGTTCTCGCAGCGACTCAGCTGACTTTCATGCAGCCGGCAGCAGTATTTGCTCAGGGCACTGAATATATCACAGCAGTCTCCGCATCAAATGAAGCTATAACGCTCTGCGGAGGCTGGTTCGAGGCGGCTTATGCTGAATGGGACAGCAGCATTATCGGTCAGAACATCAGCGTAAGCTATGCAGAAGCTGGCAGCAGCGACTTTACGGCTGTTGACACCGAGCTTATAAGAGGCGAAAGAGTTGATATTCCCGGCTTGAAGGGCAATACGTCCTACACACTTAGAATAACCGGTGACAATGGTTCTGCTGAGTGCAGTGTGAGAACATCCGCGTTTGATCGTACAGGCTACGCTCATTATAATTTTGAGGGAATCGGCGCTTACAATGACGACGGTACGCTCAAACCAGATATCACGGTTATTTACGTCACCAACGAGAACAAGGACACTATTACCTACAACGGCAAGGTGGGACTTTACAACATATTTTTCAGTGCCAAGCCCAAGAACGTTCTGTTCAGATTTGTGGGCAGACTGGACGTCCCTGCCGGAACTGTCCCCAACGACGGAAGTCATAACGATGGCTCCAATATGCTTTATCTCCAGAACAGCTCAAATGTGACTATTGAAGGTATCGGCGACGATACGGATCTTATCGAGTGGGGCATCGAGATGAAGCGCTGCACAAGTTGTGAGGTCCGCAATCTGTGGCTGGGAAATTACCCTGACGACGGTATTTCTATGACCGGTAACATCGATATCCGCTCAGAGCATATCTGGGTGCATAACAATACTATCGAGAAAGGATATAACGCCTTTGCGGGCGGAGGTCACGTTGATGCTGACAAGGCGGAGGGCGATGGTTCGGTTGATATGAAGTGGTCAAACTATGTTACTGTTTCTTACAATGAATTCAGGGAATGCCACAAAACTTCTCTCGTTGGCGGACGTGCTGATCAGATACAGGACTTCATAACCTACCACCATAACTGGTTTAACAATACCCAGTCAAGAAATCCCCGCGTGAGAAATGCTCATATCCATTCATTCAACAACTATTTTTCTCAGAACGGCGAGTATGGCATATGTGCGTCCTATAACTCAAAGATATTCTCCGAGTCCAACTATTTTGAAAATTCCAATTCGCCACTATATGCCATAAATATGGGCAAGGATCAGTATTCCGGCACTATCAAGTCCTACAACGACAAGTTCGTAGACTGTGCTCCTGATGAGGGACTTGCATACAGGATCATCGACAGTCGCAGTGATGCTCCCCGGATTGCAAACCTCATTGAGGGCGGTGATGACTATGATAACTTTGATCTCGATATTTACAGCTATACCGCTCAGTCACCCGATGAGGCTAAAGAGAGCGTTTTGCAATATGCAGGACGTATGAGGTGCGAAAACAGCGGGAAATCCGAGCCTGTTATCGAACCTGTCACAGAGCCGGCATCTGAACCTTCGGTCACTGCCGGAGACGTAAACGGTGACGGCGAATTCGGCGTTGCAGACCTGGTGCTGTTCCAGAAATGGCTGCTTGCATATCCTGATGCAGTTATCTCAGACTGGAATTCTGCCGACCTGTGCAAGGACGATAAGCTCAACGTGTTCGACCTTTGCGTTATGCGAAAAATGCTTGTAAACACTGTTAACGGCTGAAAACAGCCGTTTATAAGGCTCCTGATTATCTATGGGTATCAAGCTCCTCCGATTTGTTATACCCCTGTCAGCCATAAATTATTGTATCATATGGATTTATGGCACAAAATGATATACCTGATATGTACATAGTTTTCAAGCTCTCTGCTGAATGTCCGGCAGGGAGCTTGTTATTGTTTATTACTTACAGTAAAACAGTACATCTTGAAAAGTTATGATGAATATTCGATAAAAATATATAAAACGTCCACCGTTTATGCAAATTATAGGTTGTAAAGAAAACTTTAATGTGATAAGATATCTGTATAAATAAATATAATGTTCATAATATCATCATATATCTGGGAGGAAATCTTATGAAGAAGATTCTTTCGGCAGCTATTGCTGCTGTGACCGCAGCTTCAGCTTTCAGTATTACGATCCCGGAGACCGCAATTGCTGAGAACCCTGTTGTACAGACTTCTTTTACGCCTGACCCTGCTCCTGTTGTGTTCGGGGATGAGCTTTATGTTTTCACAGGCTGCGACCGTGACGGCGACAACGATTTCTACAAAATGACCGGCTGGCAGTGTTTCTCTACAAAGGATATGAAGAACTGGACTGACCACGGCAGGATACTGGAGGATACCTCTTTTTCATGGTGCGGTGCAAACGATGCCTGGGCTTCACAGTGCATCGAGCGCAACGGCAGGTATTACTTCTACTTCACCACAACAAACAAGTCCGGCGGCGGAAGAGCCATAGGCGTTGCTGTGGCTGACAGCCCGGAGGGACCCTACAAGGACGTTCTCGGAAAGCCCCTCTGCGGTCCTAACTGGAACTACATCGACCCGACCGTTATGATCGACGATGACGGTCAGGCGTGGCTGATGTTTGGCAATCCGACCTGCTATTACGTCAAGCTGAAGGACGATATGATAACACTTGACGGCGAGATAAAGTCATTCGATATGACAGAGCAGGCGTTTGGTCCGCATACAGCTGCAAATTCCGATGACAAAAGGACCTGCGCTTACGGCGAGGGTCCGTGGATATGCAAGCATGATAACCTTTACTACCTTGTCTATGCGGCTTTTGTCGGGAAGGATTCCGGAGAGAGCATGGCTTATGCGACAGGTCCGTCGCCGACCGGTCCGTGGACCTACCGCGGACAGATACAAAAGGGCTCAAACTGCTATACCATTCACGGCGGCATTGTCGATTACAAGGATCATTCGTACTACTTCTACCACATGAACGGTATTCCCGGCGGAGGCGTTTTCAACCGCAGTGCGGCGTGCGAGGAGTTCACATTTAACTCGGACGGCTCAATACCGAATCTTCCATCCACAAGCTCCGGTCCTGAACAACTCGAGGCGCTTGACCCGTTTGTAAGAGTTGAGGCTGAAACTATCTGCTGGTGTGAGGGCGTAAAGACTGAGAAATGCAGCGAGGGCGGCTTGAACATCGGAAATATCGGTGACGGAAGCTATATCAAGGTCAGCGGAGTTGACTTCGGAGAGGGCGCTGACAAGTTCACTGCAAGTGTTGCTTCTGCGAGCAATGGCGGAAATATAGAGATACATCTTGATTCCAAAACAGGTCCGGTAGTCGGTTTATGCAGGGTCTCCGGAACAGGCGGATGGCAGAGCTGGGAGGAGGTCTCGTGCGATGTTTCAGGTGCAAACGGTGAGCATGACCTTTACTTCGTGTTCAAGGGCTCCGATACCTATCTGCTGAACGTTGACTGGTGGAAGTTCAGCGGACCCGGCGGCGCTTCCTCCGGAGACAGCACCTACTTCTTCCGTAATGGCTTTGAAAACAGTACGGACGGCTGGTCCGGCAGAGGCGCGGCGAAGGTATCATATACTTCGGATGAGTCCTATGCAGGAGGTTCATCAGCCTTTGTTTCAGGAAGAACGGCTTCATGGAACGGTATAGGCAAAAATCTTGGCTATAAATTCAAGGCGGGCGAAAGCTACAGCTTCTCAGCAAACGTGAAATATTCCTCCGGTGAGCCGACAAATACCTTCCACTTCACTCTCCAGTACAACGATGCGAACGGCGAACCAGTGTACAAGAAGATCGACACTAAGACCGTTCCAAAGGGCGAATGGACACAGCTATCCAACACAGGCTTCACTATCCCAGAAGGCGCGAAGAATTGCTATATCTATGTCGAGACAGAGGGCGACGATGGAATTGACTTCTATGTCGACGATATCGCAGCAGCAGTCAGCGGAACGGTCATAGCCGGAGCAGGTTCCCCTGATGTTTCGGTGATACCGGGTGACCTCAACTTCGATGGAATTATAAACGTATTTGATATGATCATCGCCAGAAAGACCTACGTCAGCAAGTTTTCGACCGGCATAAACGACAAGAAGCTGCTGAAGGCTGCAGATGTTGACGGAAACGGTGACTATACGATCGCCGATATGGTGCAGATAGCAAACTTCCTTCTTGGAAGATCAAAGAAATTCGAGGAGACTGCTTCTAAGACAACTACGTCTGCGACCACAACTACTACCATTACTACAACCACAGGTAAAACTCCCAACGGTAACTATATGGACACTATTTCAAATGATATGCAGATCAATGCCCCGGACAGCTTTTTCAACAGCCGCAGCGGTGTTGACTATGGTAAGTCCGAGGTCGTAAAGTATTTCTCTGAGGACGGAAACTGCGAAAAAAGCATGACAGTCATTCTTCCTCCCGGATATAGCGAAAACGAGAAGTATCCCGTGCTCTATGTCCTGCACGGCATTGGCGGAGATCACAATTCAATGCCGCGGATGGGAGTACAGACGATGCTCGGCAATCTTATTGCGGACGGCAAGTCTGAAAAAATGATAATCGTCTGCCCGTCTATGCTCACAGGACAGGGCAATCCCATGGCGTTCAACCAGGAGACAATGCGTATGTATGACCTCATCCGCGAGGATATCGAAAACAGCATCATGCCCTATATGGAGCAGCATTATTCAATTAAGACAGGCAGGGAAAACACTGCGATAACCGGCTTTTCCCTCGGAGGCAGGGAGGCACTCTACTGCGGTATCACTCATTCGCAGAATTACGGCTACGTCGGAAGCGCCTGTGCCGCTCCCGGTATCTTCCCGACTGTAGATACCTTCATGACGCATGAGGGTTCCCTCAAACAGGAAAGCGAATTCAAGCCCTCTGTAATGCCCGAAATGATACTTATTTCCGCAGCACAGAACGACGGTGTTGTAGGCACTTATCCTGAGAGCTATCATAATGCTCTCACTGGCAATGGTGTTCAGCACCTATGGCAGATCATTCCTCAGGGTGATCACGGCAATGAAACTGTAAAGCCGCATATGTACAACTTCCTGAGATATGTTTTCAAGGCGGAATGATATGGACAGCCGCGGAGCAGAAAGCTTCGCGGCTTATTTTTTGGGAAGGACGGTACGTTGAATGTTAGCGAAGGCTTACCAAAGTGTTCTGAAATAACCAAATCCGATAGGAATAATCGGTATACTTTTATGAACTATCATATTTTTTTCTCTTTTGTTTGACATTGCTGCAAAATTGTGTTATAATTTCAAAAACAACATATATTAAGGAGTTGCTGAATATGGATCTTATACCAAGCTTTTCCGTTGACCATACTGCTATTGTCCCCGGCATTTTCATTAGCCGTCAGGATGAGGTGGGCAGCGGCGTTATCACTACTTACGACATAAGGCTCAAAAAACCCAACAGAGAGCCTGCAATAGATGTTGCTGCAATGCACTCGCTCGAGCACATCATTGCCACCTTCCTCAGAAATGACCCTGACTGGAAGAATGAGATCATCTATTGGGGACCTATGGGATGTCTCACAGGTTTTTATCTTATTCTCAAGGGCAGCCGTCCTTCTCAGGAGATATACGATCTTCTCCTGAGAGCGTTCAGGTCAGTCGAGGGTGTTGAGGAGGTACCAGGTGTTGCTCCGGAGAACTGCGGCCATTACCTCATGCATAACCTCAATATGGCAAAGTGGTATGCAGCAGAATTTGCCGGATACCTTGCTGAAAACGCCGGAAATCCTGCAATATTTAAGTATCCTAAGACAGAAAGGCTCATCACTGCTGACGGTCAGCATTTCTTCGATTCGTGATATGGAAACGTCGGAAGTATCAGGCGTTCAATACGTCAAAAGCTCTGCATCAGTGCGGAGCTTTTTCTTTTATCTTCCGGAAAACTAAGGCTCATGCGGCGGGATATGGGGATATATACCGGGTCCTACGGAGCGTGGATTGACGAATTGCCTGCTGTGGATGCAGACTTGTCCCTGAGGAGGCTGTCAGGGCGAAGGGGAGAGAAATGCTTACCGGCGGGCTCATGTAACAGGAGATCCGCGCGAAGCAGAAGTAACTTAAAGCTCCCGGAGTGACCCGGGAGCTTTTTGTCGGACCTTATAAATCCGATAACGCTGAATTGTTCAATATAACGAAATTTCAGAAATAGCCTGAACCTTGTTGACACGATGTCAGAATAGTGCTATAATATCTATGGTGACATAACGTCAGAACGCGAAAGGAGGCAGCATTATGCCAAAGGGTTCCCCAGAACTGACCGCTTCACGCCGTGAGGAGATCGTGAAAGCCTGCGAAAAACTTTATCAGACCATGAGCTTCAAGGACATCACCCTCAAAGAGATAAGCGTGGAGACAAGCTTCTCAAGAACTTCAATTTATAACTATTTTCAGACGAAGGAGGAGATCTTCCTCGCCCTGATGCAGCGTGAATATGAGCTCTGGGCGGCTGAGCTGAACTCTATTTCTGAGGAAAATACTGCAATGACTGCTGATGAGTTTTCATCCGCGCTTGCTCACTCTCTTGAAAAACGACAGCAGCTTTTGAAACTGCTTGCTATGAATCACTATGATATGGAGGAGCATTCCAGACCGGAGAGGCTGACGGAGTTCAAGGTCGCATATGGTGCATCTCTTGATGCGATGAGGGGGTGTGTAAGGAAATTCTTCCCGGACACGGACTGCGAGAGCTTTATATTCGTATTCTTTCCGCTGTTGTTCGGCGTTTATCCGTATGCTGTGGCAACGCAGAAGCAGCTTGATGCTATGCGCGAGGCAAAGCTCGACTTTCAGATGCACAGCATTTATGATATTGTATTTTCCTGTGCAATGCAGTTGTTAGGAGGGAAAAGATGAAGTATACTAAACTTGGAAATTCAGACCTGAACGTTTCACGGATCTGTATGGGATGTATGGGGTTCGGCGATCCACAGAACGGTCAGCATTCATGGACGATAGACGAGGAACATTCCCGTGAGATAGTAAGGCGTGGGCTTGAGCTCGGAGTGAATTTCTATGATACGGCGATCGCCTATCAGTCGGGTACGAGCGAACAGTATGTCGGCAGAGCTCTGCGTGACTTTGCAAAGCGTGACGAGGTGATAGTCGCTACAAAATTCCTGCCGAGAACTCCTGCTGATATCGAAGCGAGGATAAAAGGTCAGCAGCATATTGAGCGCATGATAAACAAAAGCCTTGAAAACCTCGGAATGGACTATGTTGACCTGTATATATACCATATGTGGGACTGGAATACGCCGGTCTATGATATCCTGGACGGTCTGAACAGAGTTGTCAAAGCCGGAAAAGCACGTTATATCGGTATTTCCAATTGCTATGCGTGGCAGCTTGCAAAGGCTAATGCTCTTGCTGAAAAAGAGGGATTTCCGAGGTTCGTGAGCGTTCAGGGACATTATAATCTTATCTTCCGTGAGGAGGAACGTGAAATGACTATGCTCTGCGCGGAGGACAACATTGCATTGACCCCATACAGCGCCCTTGCAAGCGGCAGACTTTCCCGGCTTCCCGGTGAAACTTCAAAGCGTGCCGAGGAGGACAGCTACGCTAAATTCAAATACGATGCTACCAAAGATCAGGACGAGGTCATTATATGGAGAGTTGCGGAGATCGCCGCAAAACGCGGGCTCTCCATGTCAGAGGTATCACTTGCGTGGCTGCTCACAAAGGTCACATCACCCGTGGTCGGAGCAACTAAGCTTCACCATATCGAGGAAGCTGCAAGTGCGGTCGATGTCGAGCTGACTGCCGGGGAGATCGCGTATCTTGAAGAACCTTATGTACCTCATGCTCTCGCAGGTGTAATGGCGCAGAATAAGCCGGCAAATAAGAATGAAAAGCACGTCTGGTCAACAGGCTCGCAGAAAATATAGAAGGAGGTAATTATTATGTATGACAAGATGCTCACATTATCAAACGGGGTGAAGATCCCGCAGCTTGCGCTCGGTACATGGCTGATAGATGACAGCTTGGTATCAGCCGCAGTAAAATCTGCCATTGCGCTCGGCTACCGTCATATCGACACTGCTCAGGCTTACGGCAATGAGCGCGGCGTAGGCGAAGGAGTGCGTGAAAGCGGTATCGCCCGAAAGGATATTTTCGTGACTTCAAAGGTCGCTGCTGAGCATAAGGACTACAAGTCCGCAGCGGCAGGTATTGACGAAACGCTTTTCAGGACTGGTCTGGACTACCTCGATATGATGATAATACACAGCCCTCAGCCGTGGGCGCTCGTTAATCAGTCCGACGACCGCTTTACCGAGGGCAACCGTGAAGCGTGGAGGGCTCTGGAGGACGCATACAGGGCTGGAAAGCTTCTTGCGATAGGTGTTTCCAACTTCCTTGAGGGGGATATTGAAAGTCTTTGGGAAACGGCTGAGATAAAGCCTATGGTCAATCAGGTGCTTTGCCATATTTCAAATTCTCCGCTTGCACTTATCGACTACTGCACGAAAAAAGGCATCGTAATGGAGGCATATTCTCCCGTTGCACACGGTGAAGCACTGAAGAATCCTGTGATCGCGGAAACGGCGAGAAAGTACGGAGTTACCGCGGCACAGCTCTGCATAAGATTTGACATTCAGCTCGGCATGATCGTTCTGCCGAAAACTGCAAATCCAGAGCATATGAAAAACAATGCGGACATTGATTTTGTCATCTCGGACGAGGATATGGATATGCTTAAAAACATCGACCATATCGAAAACTATGGCGCACACAGTTTCTTCCCGGTATTTGGCGGAAAGCTGTAAGGAGTGAGGCAATGAAAAAGCTTTTGTCAGTTCTCATTGCAGGTATCACAGTTTCCTCCGGCGCAGGCTTTCGTGCTGATGAGCCGGAGCAGGCGGATGCCGTTTCTGCTGCGACTGAAAGCATTGTCTATACCATCGGGGATGTACAGGAACTGCAGGATTATCTTCTTGGGAGACCGACGGAAACTGACCTGACCGGCAGGCAATATGATCTTAACAGTGACGGCAGGTGGGACGTTTTCGACCTGTGCCTGATGAGGCGAAGGGTAATGGAAAATCCCTCGGAAACTCCGTCTGACGATACGATCGTTGTGTATTTCTCACGCACAGGTAATACTGAAAAGATAGCGGAATATCTCATCGACCTGACTGGTGCGGACAGCTATGTGATCGAGGCTGCTGTTCCATATACTGATGAGGATATTGCCTATAACAATTCGTCCTGCCGTGCAAATCAGGAGCAGAATGACAAGTCAGTGCGCCCTGAGATAGCTGATCCGATAAGCTCTCTTGACAGCTATGATACGGTATTCCTCGGCTATCCGATCTGGTGGGGACAGGAACCGCGCATCATCGACACATTTCTTGAAAGCTATGACCTCTCTGAAAAAACGGTAATCCCGTTCTGCACCTCTGCAAGCAGCGGTATATCCACAAGTGAGAAGAATATCGCAGCCCTTGTACCGATCGGGGAGCAGCTCGCTGGAAAACGTTTTGCTGTATCCGCATCAAAGGACGATGTTGCTGCATGGTATGAGTCACTTCCTTTGAAAAAAGCTGAGCAGAAGCTCCAGATCACGGTCGGTGATAACGTCCTGACTGCCTCACTTGCTGAAAATTCCTCGGCACAGGCGTTTGCTGAGCTGCTGAAAAAAGGCAGCATCACGGTCGATATGCACGACTACGGCAGCTTTGAAAAGGTAGGGGAGCTCCCCGAAACCTTGCCACGCTGCGATGAGAGGATAACAACTGAACCGGGCGATATCATCCTGTATCTCGGCAATAATATCACGATCTATTACGATGTCAATACATGGGATTTCACAAAACTCGGTCACATTGACAACATCACACAGGACACGCTGAAGAACATTCTCGGCGACGGAAATGTCAGTGTTACGTTTTCATTAAAATAACGGAGGTTTTATCATGAGCGAAAAAATAGTACAGACAGCAGGCAGAGATCAGCTCGGAGAGTTTGCACCGGTGTTCGCACATCTCAATGATGATGTGCTGTTCGGTGAGGTGTGGAATGAGCAGGCGATAGATGTAAAGACTAAGTGCATTATCACGGTCGTTTCCCTTATGGCTTCTGGGATCACTGACAGCTCGCTTGCGTATCATTTGCAGAATGCAAAGTCTCACGGCGTTACCAAAGAGGAGATAGCTGCTGTAATCACACACGCCACCATGTATGTCGGCTGGCCGAAGGGCTGGGCGGTGTTCCGGCTTGCAAAGGAGGTATGGAACGAGGAGGCGCCTGCGATGACTGACAAGGACAGGTATCAGAACACGCTGTTCTTCCCGATAGGCGAGCCGAATCCTTACGGAAAATTCTTTGTGGGGCAGAGCTACCTTGCTGCTGTTTCGACTGAACAGGTGCCTGTTTTCAATGTTACATTCGAGCCTGCCTGCCGCAATAACTGGCATATCCACCACGCCAGGACCGGCGGCGGCCAGATGCTTATATGTGTCGGAGGCAGAGGCTACTATCAGGAGTGGGGCGGGGAGGCAAGAGAGCTTCACCCGGGCGATGTGGTCAATATCCCCGCAAATGTCAAGCACTGGCATGGTGCTGCGCCTGATTCATGGTTCTCACACCTTGCACTTGAGATACAGGGCGAGGACGGCAGCACTGAATGGTGCGAGGCTGTTTCGGATGAGGATTACGGCAAGCTGAAATAATTGCTTTCAGAAAAAGGATCATGATACCTTACCGGCTCATGATCCTTTTTTTATATGTATCTGACTGCGCCGCTTTTACTTTTATAATGAAGCGAGGCTCTTGTAATACTTATTTGCTGCTGCTCTTATCCTTGTCATCCTCAGGAACGTGTTTGTCTGACTCCCTGCTCAGATCCCTTGAAATGAAAAAGTCAAGTGAGAGCATTCCGATAAAAAATACTGCACACAGTATTATGATAATAATATTCATAATGACCTCCGTTTTATTTTTTAATAAAACAGAGAAGTTCCTTTATATCCGTCCTTGTCATGAATGAATTTGATGATGAATCTGCTGCTGCGGACAATTCTGCATTCAATTATTCTTATAAGAATAAACAGCAGCAGAACTGAAACAGAAAAGCTTATGCCGCAGTATGTGAGAAGCGGCATTTCATATTGCGGGTGTGTGCTGTGCCGCTGAAGGCTGGAGATATACTGAGTCTCGGCGGTGGATTCTTTTTCGTTGTAGGTGACAACGTGCAGACGGTCAGCAATGCTTGCAGATATCCTGCTGCTGCCTGAGAGCTCAGAATACTGACAGCGATCAGAGCTTTTTGCAAGATCCCCGGTCAGGAATGCTGTCAGAAGGAGAAGGACGGTAATAAGGCTGAATAAGCAGCTGTGTTTTTTATTATTCGTGCGATCTTCCCCTCCTTCTGTGTTTTGTATTATCGGATACATACATTATATCACAGCTGCATCAGAATGTCAAAATTCTCGCCGCGCAAAAAACAGTTGACAAGGCCGCGCTTAATATGTTATAATTGTACAAAGGCTTGTTCGATTTTTCACAGGAGGGATCGTTATGGGATTATTCGATAATATTAAAAAAGCCGTCGGAGCGCCGGCCGGCGGAAGCAGCACATCTTCAAACAAGTGCGTTGACGTAGTTTTTCCGAAGCTTCCTGAAACTCTGGAGGACTTCAAGGCTCTCCCGCAGGCACAGCTCACCTCGCCGTTTGACACGGCAGCGCTGACTGTTCTTGCATTCTGTTTCTATCCTCAGAACAAAGAGCTTTCACTCGATATGCTCAATTTCCTCCGCGGTCCGCGCCCGCTGAGCGGCTACGACCTTCAGTTCATACGCGACCGCTTTATGGATAAGGACTATGTTCCGCGTTCTTATTTCGTCGGAGCGACACCTGCCAACGATTATCTGCCATCTGAGCCGTATACTATAAAGGTCACTGAGAATCCCTACAGCTATGCTGAGGAGAATTATGCCAAGCTTTTTATGTCCTCAGGCGGTGCTGACAGTCCCCGATATGTTCAGCTCCGTAAGGCTAAGGACGGCAAGTGGTACCTCTGGGAGCAGTTCATCCTCTCAGACATAAGACCGCCCGAGAGCACTGACCCGTGGGCATGATCTATAAGCGTTTTTCCGGCAGACTTACCGTGACGGTGAGCCTGCCGTTTTTGTATGCCGCGGAGATACTTCCGCCTATGCGTTCGGTCAGCGTGCGGGCGATAGAAAGTCCGAGACCGGTCGAATTGTTCGCAGTATTTACTGTGTAGAAACGGTCGAACAGCCTGCCGATGTCTATGCCGGAAAGCTCGGGTGAGGCATTTGAAAAGGCGATATTTCCCTCAGTATCGAGCGATATCTCAAGATCGCCTGCGCTGTATTTCATTGCGTTGTTCATAAGATTTGACAGCACACGCGAAAGGCTCTCACGGTCGGTTTTTCGCATTATCTTTTCCTCAGGCATACTGATCTGCGGGACTATGCCACGAGAGTTCAGTGAGCCGTAATAGCCGAGTATGCAGCTTTCAAGCACCTCGTTCAGCGAAAGCTCCTCCGTGTTGAGTGCAGTGTCCGAGGGTATCACGGAATACTGAAGCAGCTCGTCAGTGAGCTGCTTCATCGCATCGGTGCGCTCACTGATTATGTCAAGGCAATGCTCTATACGCTCCGGCTTGTCAAGCGGCTTCATCATTTCAAGGTAACCGCATATCGCCGTCATTGGAGTGTGGAGGTCGTGGGAAATATTCGTGA
>ODAI011067047.1_pt1 | contig 14410 bp, 7 predicted proteins | sample 1539321 | NCBI WGS metagenome assembly ODAI01 (sample SAMN02144231, study PRJEB22623) | gut metagenome | biome: sheep rumen | host: Ovis aries | place: New Zealand
CGACTTGGGAAAATTAAAGTCATATGCCCACCAAGAGAGTTACAAGACAGCCTGGTTCCGTTTATAAAACAAGTCGACAAATATAAATTGACCATTCAAAAGTCGTTAGAAAAAACACAGCTTCTATTCGACAGCCTAATGCAACAGTATTTCGGATAAGCATTACTATAAGAAGCACTTAAGAGGTGAGACCATGGCTAATTTCACATTCTTAAAAGATAACAAACAATATCAGCTATTTGCCCCGGCCGCAATCGAAGCTGAGAAGGTCTTTGCAACCTCCCCCGCGATCTGTGCCATCGGCACCCGTAAAGCCCTGGAACTGGCCGTTAAATGGGTATTTGCTGCTGATCCGGCCGTGCAAATGCCTTATAGAGACAACTTGCAGTCACTCATTCATGAAGACAGCTTCCGCTTCCTCATGGATAATGCATTATGGCGCGATTTGCAGATCATCATCAGACTCGGGAACCTTGCGGTTCACACGGATCGTTCGGTCTCCGCAAGTGATGCTGTGTACGGCCTTCACATTCTGTTTGATTTTATTCAATGGATTGATTATTGCTATGGCAGTGATTATGTCGAGCGTACATTTGACGAACAGGACATCCCAATTGATCGCACAGAACTCGATTTTAACAAAATTCGGGAACAGGAAAGCATTATTTCACAGAAGGCCGAAGAAATCGAAGCTTTGAGAAGCAAGGTGTCAGAGCTTCAGAGCCTTTACAGTGATATTAAAGAAATGCAGATGTCCGGTCGCGCGCAGCCTGTTACTGATCGCAATGAGGCGGAAACACGGGCACGCTATATTGACATTGATCTGAAAGAACTGGGATGGAAATTTGACGGCATCGATGCGGATGTTCAAACTGAATATGAAGTACAGGATCTCCGAGGGATAATAGGCCAGAAGGGCTATGCCGATTATGTTCTATTTGGAAAAGATGGCCTGCCTTTGGCTGTTATTGAAGCGAAGCGCACGAGTAAAGATGCAAATGCCGGTAAGAATCAGGCTGTAGAGTATGTTGATTGTCTGGAACGCAGATTTGGCCGTCGACCGATGATCTTTACGACAAATGGATTTGAAACGTATTTCTGGGATGATACCTGCGGCACACCGAGAAAAGTAAGCGGCATGTTCAGCAAAGATGATCTGCAGAAATTAATGAACCGCAGATCGGAAAAGCTTGATTTGTATTCTGTATCCATAGATGAGAAAATTACGGATCGCTATTACCAGAAAGAAGCAATAAGAGCTGTTTGTGACCATGTAAACGCCGGATTCAGGAGAAATCTGCTCGTTATGGCTACAGGAACCGGTAAGACCAGAACGGCCTCCAGCCTCACAGATGTTCTGAGCCGCGGTAAGTATGTGACAAATATCCTCTTCCTTGCTGACAGAACAGCCCTTGTCAAACAGGCAAAAGATGATTTCAAGAACTATCTGCCGGATATGTCCCTTTGCAATCTCTGTGACAATAAAGATGACCGGGCTGCGCGAATCGTGTTTTCGACATATCCGACGATGCTGAATGCCATCGATTCTGTTAAATCGGAAGATGGCCACCGGATGTTCACGCCGGCTCACTTTGACTTGATTATTATAGATGAAAGCCATCGGAGCATTTTCAAAAAATATAAGGCCATCTTTGAATATTTTGATGCCATCCTGGTAGGCCTGACGGCCACACCGAAAATGGATGTTGACAGAAACACATATGATTTCTTTGAGATGGAACAGGGTGTGCCAACTTATGCGTATGATTATGAGACGGCCGTGTACACTGATCATGTACTGGTTCCGTACTATAATTATGAGGTGAAAACCAAGTTCCAGGATGAGGGAATCACGTATGATCAGCTGTCCGAAAAAGATAAAGAAAGATATGAAGATGATTTTGCCGAGGACGGGTATCTTCCGGATTTCATTCCTTCGGAGAAATTGAATAAGTTCATTTTTAATGAGAAGACGAATGATCTTGTTCTGCAGGATCTGATGGAGCGCGGAATTAAGATTGAAGGCGGAGATAAGCTGGGAAAGACGATTATATTTGCCCAAAACAAGAAGCATGCCGCCTTTATTGTAGATCGTTTTAATAAACTGTATCCGGAATATAATGGCAAATTCATTGACCGTGTTTTATGTGACGATTCAACGCCTCAGTCAATAATTGACAATTTTAAGAAGCCTGATGGCTATCCGCAGATTACTGTTTCTGTGGATATGATGGATACAGGAATTGATGTTCCGTCTTGTGTTAACCTGGTATTCTTTAAAAAGGTTCGCTCTAAAACAAAATTCTGGCAGATGATTGGACGCGGAACCAGATTATGCCCGGATCTTGGCTGCATTGATCAGATTGATGGGGAGTATGTCGGGAAGAAACGATTCCTTATATTTGATTACTGCATGAATTTTGAGTTCTTCCGAGAAAAGCCGAATGGATTTGAAACAAAGGATGTAAAAACTCTCAGCGAGAGCATATTCTGTAAGAAAGTGCGTATTGCCGTTCTTTTGCAGGAGCCTGTGTATAGTGACGATGATTACCGGGCATGGAGAAAAGATATCGTAGATGGGCTTCATCAGCAGGTTTGTGAACTTAACGGAGAACTGGTAAGTGTACGCCTTAAAATCCGTTTTGTCGAAAAATATAAAGAGCGTTCTGTGTATGACAGCATTTCTGATGAGGATAAGGGAGAACTCATGAATGAGATCGCCCCGATCGTTGTGTCTTACGATCCTGATGAGCTGGCAAAACGGTTTGATAACTTTATGTACGGATTGATGCTGGCAGGTATGGAAAAAACGAAAATGTTTGGATATGCCAAGAGGGTACTTTGTGATACCGCAAAAGCACTTGAGAGAAAGGATACGGTAGACGCTGTTAAGGCAAAGATGCCGTTGATAAAGTCGATCAGTACAGAGGATTTCTGGGCTTCAAATAACATCCTGCTTTATGAGGAAGTGCGTCGTGAATTAAGAAATCTGATCCAGTATCTGAAAGAAAATGCCGGGCCTAAACCTCCGATTATTACAAGTCTTTCCGATCCGGTACTGGAAAGTTCGGAAGGGGACGTATTGCCGCCGGCTTATGACTTTGAAAATTATCGTATGAAAGTCAACAGGTATATTAATGAGCATGGCGACACTATGGCAATTTATAAGTTAAAGCATAATATACCGCTGGGCTCTGCTGATTATTCTGAACTGGAGCGTGTACTGACTTCGGAGCTTGGCAGTGAGGAGGATTATCGGAAGGAATTCGGGGATACGCCATTTGGACTTATGGTGAGGAAAGTGGCGAGACTCGACCATGACGCTGCCATGAAAGCATTCTCTTTGTTTATCGACGACCAGTCTTTGAACCACAGGCAGATAGCATTTGTAAAGAAGGTTATCAATTATATAGAGATGAACGGATACATGGATAATGTCGGAATGTTGTCAAAACCGCAATTTGATAAACCAATCAGTTTTATGAAGCTGTTTGATCAAAAGAAAAAGAAGCAGATGGTTGAGGCGATAGAGGCGGTGAAGCGGAATGCGGTGGAGGTGACTGCGTAAGAAAAGAGGCGGTCTTCATCACATTGTAAAGGGTGTGGCACTCATCGCACATTCCCTCGCCTCGGACAGCATCGATAATCAGGCGTGGGCCATCGAACACCGGGCGATTCTCGTAACCTTCACGGCCCGACAGGATTTTCTGTCCGATACCGGCGGCACCGCCGAGCATCTTTCTGCCATCTCCTGAACAATTGCGGGTACGAGATGCTCATAATCGGCACCGAATGCTGCATAGTCTCTGGTCAGATGGATCGCGCCGAACTTACACTGGACGATATTGTAAAACAACAGAATAATGTAATCCTGACGGGGCTGTTCACATTGATTGCGGCAGCCTTGTTTAATAGTTTAGCAACAATTGTATCTTTTGAAAGAAATGGTGAGTTAATATTTACTGACTAAGTTAAATAGTGCAAATTGTTTTTAACAATTGTATGTATATGAGTTATACTTAATACAGACAGAAACGAAATTGGTATATGGCATGTTCTTCTATATGGAAGAAATATGCTTCACCAGACAATCTTCAATTGTGTAGTGATGAGGGAAAAGAAGAATGGTCAATGCAGAATTATCATATAACCCATATTTACAGGAGACTTATGTAAAGTTTAATGGTCAGCCTCCCAGAATTAACAGTCATGTCGAGAAATATCTTGATCAGAAACTTCAGGTCTGGATCAAAAAGATTCCCCGCATATTCAGAGATGAAATGAACGGATACGGGTTTGATCTGGAGTTTTCCGGGACAGATCTCGACTTTAAGAAGTTGGAAGAAGCGTTTGCGGATGCGGGAATCAGTGACAATCAGGTTCATCTCTTTCATAAGAGCATATTGAACGATCGAGATAATAAACTTGAAAAAGTTGAGCAGCTGCTCGTATGGCTTAATGAAAATCCGAACAGACGATATGATTATGAGCGTATTCGAAAAGAGAACTATGAACTGTTCGAAGGTGACTACCCCTATATAATTCTTCATGGACGAGTGAACGATACAGATGCATTTGAACGGCTTCACATTTCTGTTGAGAATGTGACAAGCGTAGATGAGCTGGCTAATACCAATCTTCACAATATTCCGATCCTATATGTCGTTGACCAGGATTCTGCGGGATTACTTAAAGATGATCTGCGTATTCTGAAGAAACGGTCGGACATCATTTCGGCACAGGTTTTCTTCCGAATCAGTCCGAATTTGAGCGAGGAAAAAGTGGCGCGTGAAATTAAGGATCTTGTTTCTGTAGAGCCTCAGATTGTTCAGTCCGCAGATGATCCGGCAATAATGGAATTCTTTGAGCTGTTTCCTTTTACCGACTATATACATGATACGCTCAGACTGTTCATGAATCAGATTCCACAGATGAAAGAGGAACTGACAGAGACAATCAACGAGACGAAAGCGCAGAATAAGGAACAACATGATCAGATAGAACAGCTCGGAATATCAATCGATTGTCTTAAAGCAGCGCTTGATAAGTTTGTGAATCCTGATAGAACAGATTTTTCTGCAAGCTTTCTTTCAATTATAGATGATACGAAAAACAGTATATTAAACTGGAGAAATAAAAAGACCAAGATTACACAGCAGGAAGAGGCTGTCAGGGTCGCCGGTGAGTTTGACAGAGAGGTACAGGATATCTATCAGACTTATCTGAGGAAAATGCATTCTGCCCTTGTTCAATGTGCAAACTCAGTTCAGACGCAAATGCGGAATTGGTATAACATGGCCCTTACCGATATGCTGTTTGTACCGACTCAGGTTCCTGTTCCTGATTTTACTTTTGATGCAGTACCGTCAATCAAAGACGGACTTCTGATGCTTAAGGAAGAGTCTTATGTAATGCCAAAAGAGGATTTTCTCGGAAGATTCTTTAAGCCCAATACAGAGAGCAATTCGGGACCCGTTTTGGAAACAACATATTATTACAATAGATGGCGTGATTATGCGCTTTATACCATTGAATCAAATATATACAGAATCTACACGACGTGCATTGAAAAAATTAATACATATTTTGACATTCTCGGAAAAGCGTATAAAGAGCATCTGCTTGAGCTGATTGCAGGGAAAGAATCCGATAAGAGTGTACTCTCTTCTCAACTCTCGGAGGATGAGCAGCTTCTGCAGATTGATAATGACTGGCTGGTACAGTTTACAGATACATTAAGGGCGATTGCGAGGGACTGATGACATGAATGAATTAAGGGAAAATACAAATAATCCGGTATCTGTGAAAGAATTGACGCTGGATAATCGCCTTGAAATTATCGGCGAAGGTCTCAGAAAAAAATATCTGAGCAGACTGAATGAGATGCAAATTGCACCGGTTGGAGATTTGCTGCCGCTGGAAGAAGATCTTATCGATAATGTGCGCCTTTATCATGTTAAGGAAATGGTATATGAGAAAGGCGAGTCTGTAACGGATAAGTTCACGACGGTATTTAATACATTGTCGACCTATAATGCGACTGTCTTCATTGTTATGGAATCGGATGGCAGGAAGAGCAATTTTTATGTCGGGGTCCGGAACAATGAGATGGATGAAGAAAAGAAGCGTTCTACAGTAACGCTGGGTGATACTCTCAAAAATGCATTGATCGGGCATTTTCCCGGTGTAAAGATTGAAAATGTAGACCGCGCTCAAATAGCTATCCTGTCTAAAAAGATTCAGGAACAGAGAAATATGGCTTCAGTCAGTGTTGTCGGTAATGTTAAGAACATAAAAGAACAGAAGAATGAGGAGTTTACGCAGGGCTTGGAAAAACTTGCTCTGGCTATGCAGGGGAGACAGTATATTGCACTGATTGTTGCGGAAAATCAACCCCCTCAGTCAGTTCAGGTCATGAGAAAAGAATATCAGGAGCTCTATACAAAGTTATCTCCGCTTCAAAAGGTCCAGACTTCAGACAGCCATTCAGAATCAAGTTCCAGAAGTAAGTCCTTTGCCGAAATGAACGGAAAACAGAAGGCAGCGATGATCGGAGGAGCTGTTGCATCATTGGCAGGGGCAATTGGAGGTGCGGCAGTTGGCGCAGCTTCAGCAGGCGTTGGGGCTGTCGGAGGCTCTATGCTTGGAGGACAGGTAGCAGGTCAGCTCAACGGTTTTATTAATTCTCTTGCTCCGAATGAACAAATCAGTAATTCTTATTCAACCTCAAAATCGACGACAATGGAGAATAAGACCATTACGGACCTTATGCATTTATTAGATGAGTCACTAAAACGCACAAACGACTTTGACAGCTATGGTATATGGAATGTTGCGGGGTATTTTATCTCGGATGATATGTCTTCTTCAGAAATTGCAGCCAGCAATTACAGGTCGCTGATGAATGGCGATAATTCCGGGCGTGAAGTGTCGGCAATCAATTCGTGGCGAAAAAATGATTTGTCAGTTCCCGGAAACTATGATGACCTTACCACGTATCTTTCAAGATTTTCACATCCAAAGTTCATATATGGACAGAATGGTGAATACAATGTTTATACAGACGCATCTACAGTTATTAGCGGAAAGGAACTTGGGTTGCATCTGGGACTCCCCCGTGCCACAATTTCCGGTTTGCCTGTCATACAGCATGCGGAGTTTGGTAAGGAAGTCATTACATACCATTTGTTTTCCAAGAAAGAAGAACTGAATCCGGAAGAGCGAATCACTCTTGGCCGTGTATTTGACCTTGGTCAGATTACTAATAAGAAAGTTGAACTCATTAACAAGAGTTTGAACATGCACACGTTTATTACCGGATCGACCGGTTCAGGTAAGAGCAATACTGTATACCAGATGCTTGCTGAGCTCCATCAGGATCGAATTCCGTTCCTCGTCGTGGAGCCGGCAAAGGGTGAGTATAAGGACGTATTCGGTAACTGGGACGATGTAAACGTCTTTTCGACAAATCCTAATATTGCTCCGCTTATAAATATTAATCCATTCAAATTCCCGGAGTCTATTCACGTGCTTGAGCATGTCGATGGACTGGTTGAAATATTCAGTGTCTGTTGGCCGATGTACGATGCGATGCCGGCCTTCTTTAAGGATGCGATTTTGCGGTCCTATGAAGAGGTGGGCTGGGATCTCGGCTCCTCGACGTTTGACGGGGAAGAACCGGAATATCCTGATTTTGAGGTGCTTGTAGAGCAGCTTAACAGATTAATAGAAGAGTCGGATTATGCATCGGATATCAAGTCGAATTATCGCGGTGCATTGGTTACTCGAGTTAAATCCCTTGCTGTGGGGTTGAATAAATTTATTTTCACATCAGAACAGACACCTTATGATGTGCTGTTCGACCAGAATTGCATATTGGATATCAGCCGAGTCAAGTCAACAGAGACGAAAGCGCTCATTATGGGACTCATAGTCTATATCCTGAACGAATATCGTGTTGATCGGAAGACAGAGAATAATAACGGGTTGAAACACATTACAGTTCTGGAGGAGGCTCATAATCTTCTGAAGAATACTTCCGGAGGAGGATCGTCTGAACTGATCGGGAAATCTGTCGAGATGTTGACCCAGACAATTGCTGAGATTAGGACATACGGGGAGGGATTCATAATAGTGGATCAGTCACCTTCATCAGTTGATATCTCTGCGATTAAGAATACAAACACTAAGATTGTTCTTCGAACACCGGAGGCAAATGACAGGGATGCGGTCGGACGGTCCATCGGTCTGTCGGCGGATCAGGTGAATGAGATAGCGAAGTTGCCGAGCGGTGTGGCTGTAGTATATCAGAATGATTGGGTGAGCCCGGTGCTGACGATGATAGATAAGGCGGATGTGGAGGAAAGTCCGTATATTGCTAAGAATACAATAAGAATAAAACCGATTAAGTTAGCCCGTACAGAGCTTATTACTGTATTGATGCAACCATGGCTGCGAAAAGAACGTATTCGAGGAAAGGAATTGGCTGATGACCTTTGCGTCATTGATTTGAATCGAAGAGATAGAAAAATTATAGATGGTTATATCGATGATTACAAATTTCTTGGCGGAGAAATGATATGGAGAGTTGAAGATATAAAACAGCTACAAAGCTGTTTGAAAGCAATTCTTAATATATCGGAAAAACAATTTATTATGTTGATTTCGAAAGGGGATCCGAACCTATTAAGAGAAGCAGTTAAAGATAGGACGATAGCTTTTACAGATAAAGACATCGATGAGATTTGTAATGTTCTTACGAAGGTAGATAATTATGCAAACGATGACGATTGACGGATTTGAACGAAATAGTTTTGATACTGTGAAATTTGATATTACAGAGAGATTATCTGTATTAAATAAACAGTTTTTTACTCATGTAAAGCCTGAGAATGGAATTTATGGAATTACTGAAATTGTTAAAGATAATGGGCTGGTTGAAAGGTTATCTATTAATGAAAACGGGTATAAACGCAAAGAATATTTTCAGGATGGTGTTTTGACGAAATGCCGAGAGAAAATAAATGATACTACGTGGGTTACTACAAAATTTGATGATAATGGAACAGCTTATCTTAGAGAATACACAAGCAAAGGCTCAAAAGGTATGCTTACCGAAGGTCACTTTAGTTTAACGCCAGGTGTTGAAATAGTAAGAGATAACTTCTCAGCAACGATTGATAATTTTGGCAGACCAATATCTAACAAGATTAAGGATTTACAAATAAGTGATGGACGTAAAGCTTTGAGTCCAAAGTTAAAAGATGCATCATATAGGGAAGGTGATCAAAGAGGACATCTTATCGCTGATATATTTGGAGGTCCTAATACAAAAGAAAATATTGTTCCTCAAATGAGTGAAACTAATTTGAGTAAGATGAAAACGCTAGAGAAAAAAATTCTTAAATTGAAACAGGAAGGACATTCCGTAGATTATGAAGTAAAAACAAATTACGTAGGACATGATTCTCGGCCTACCTCGTTTGAGATAAGCATTACAGTAGACGGAAAACCGTATACAGATATTCCCAAGGATCTGAAAAAAATATACAATGATAATCTTTCAAATACAAAAAAGATATTAACGACTGCCGGTGAACATGTCAGCAGCGCAGCTGCTAAAGTTTCTCCATTTCATAAAGTTGGTTTAGAGGAAGGTGCTGAGGCTGCCTTAATTACTTGTGCAGTATCTACCGTAGAAAATGTGGTTAAATTTTCTGACGGTGAGATAACGGCAGAAGAGATGGTGATTGATATTGCAAAAGATACAGGTACAGCCGGTGCGGTAGGTTATGGGACTGGATTTGTTACAAAAGCAGTCGCAAATACCATGCAACACTCAACAAATACTATGCTGAAATCACTCGGAAATTGTGGTGTGCCAGCTGCAATTGTCTCTTTCGGTGTGGAATCTTATGATACAGTAATGGATTTTGCACAAGGCGAAATAGATGGAATAGAGCTTGCGTACGACTTGGGAGAAAATGCGGCAAGCGTTGCCGGTAGTGCTTTTGGCGCTGCTTTGACTGGAGCGGCAGCTGGCTCTATCGTACCCGGGGCAGGAACAGCGGTAGGATTTGTTGTTGGTGGAAGTGCAAGTTTAATTGGTGGAATGGTAGGCACTGCTGTAGCAACAGGTGCGTATCATTCTGCTGTTGAATTAGGATCTGCAGGAGCAGAAGTATTGGCAGATAAGGCACATGAAATAGCATCCGGTACAGTAGAAGTTGCTAAGGAATGTATACCGGAACATGTTGATGATGTACGCAGTGCTTTGAATACTTTCTTAGCGGATAATAATATGCCGTTTTCAGTATAATGGTTATTGTACAGAGGTAGATGATATTTTGAAAAATATCCCGATTCAACTCGAACGGCAGACTCCACCACTAATAAACAGCAGGATCATGAGGTGACCTGACAGTGACGAAAAAGATCTTAACCTTACAAAAACTTCATAGTTATCATCTTAATGAATTCTGTTCGTACTGGAATTCAGGTCCGGTCAGCGACGGAAGCGAACAAAAGACAAATACCACCACAGTATTCAATGATCCTGATTATAAGCAAGGGCACTACAAGCGATACGAGCTGTCAGACGGTTGGACCATTTATGTTCATAGTTATGACGAGAAAGTTCTGCTTTGTGATGAACATGATATTATTCGGGTAAGGGGAAACACTGATGAGATAATCGGCCTGCTCTTAAATGAAGTTTTTAAAGAGAAAATGCTTCAGAGCATTCCCGATAAAAACTATGGTCTGGTACTCTCCGGAGGAGGAGCAAAGGGTGCCTTTGAAATCGGCGTGTGGAGATGGCTGGAGAGGACCGGTCTTATTCGCAGAATTACCGGAATCTCCGGCACATCCGTCGGAGCGCTAAACAGCGTTTTGTTCTCGTGTTCTACATTGGCGGAATCAGAAGAAATATGGCGATCCATAAGGCAGGATGACCTGACGCATTTAAATAAGGATGCCTTGAAGAGGGGCGCGGAGATTTTTCTGCAGACGATGGCAGCCACAACGATGGGACCTATCGGCGCCTCCATGTTAGTAAAAGATCTGCTGTCTCTTTCGGGCGGAGCTGTCTTTACTCAGGATAAGCTTTCCGAAATTGTGGACAGGGTGCTTGAGAAAAAGGTTCCTTCCAAAAGAATTGTTTTTTCCTGTCTGGCAAGGCAAAGCATTCAGATACAGACGGAACCGCCTGTTGATATCGTGCTGGGTAACTTTCATAATGCGGATTATTATTGTCTGAATTTCAGAAATCGAAAGGAAATAAATAGGATTGTGCTGGCGTCGGCCGCACTTCCGATTATTTATGACTCTGTTAAGATTAATCATTTTCAATATCGGGACGGAGGCTGCAGGGATAACACACCATACATGCCGCTTGTTAAGAGTGGATTTAAAAAGCTGATCGTTGTGCATCTGCATGAACGAGAAGATAAGGACCCTGTTATTGAAATGGTTCGCAATTCTATATTATATCACGTATATCCGACCATCCATGCAAAACAGGTGGTTGATACCATACGAATCTCTGAAGAAATGACAGATTATTGGATTAATAACGGGGAGCAGGCTGCGACGGCGCAGTTGGGACCGTTATTTAGAGACGGGGAGCTTTTCCTTCCTGAAATCATGGAAAAGCAGAGTGACAAGGAGAAGGCCATGGACAAATTTGACTTTGAAAATTTTGACTTCGAGGATGCTTTCGGCAAGGTTCAGAATGAAGTGAAAAAACCGAATATCCTGATATGCGGTGCGACCGGTGTCGGAAAAAGCACGCTAATAAGAGACCTGTTCCAACTGAGCGAGTCAGAGGGTCCGGAAATCGGAGACAGGGGACGGTCCAGAACGACCGGCATTCACGCATATAGTCCTGAAGGCTCGTCCATCACTCTTTATGATAGTCAGGGATATAATATCGGTGCAGATGAAAAGAAATTCATGAAGGATGTGCTGGGTGTAATCGGTGAGAAAATAAAGAACAGTCCCGAGGAAATGTCCGAGCATATTCATGAAGTATGGTATTGCGTGGCCGCGGCAAATAACAGATTCTTTGAAGCGGATGAAAGGATGATCTGCGAGATTCGCAAGAAATACAACATACCTGTCATGGTTATTCTGACAAAGGTTGATTGTGTGGACGAAGAGGGAATAGGTCATCTGAAGGATGCCATCCTCGAGAAAATTCCGGATATTGATATATTCACGTATGCTTCTGATGAGAAGACAGTCGGCTGGCCGGAAGATATCAGGAAACAATATGTGCAGAAAGAGGAAATAACGGAATGGGCCCTTATGCATCTGGATGAATCCTTGAGATCAGGATTTGTGCCGGCTATAAAGAAGTCTCTACAGATAAAGCGTAAATATATTTCCGGGAAAATTATTCCGAAATATGCAGGCCTTGCAGGCGCCACAGTCGTGGCAACATCTTTTATCAGTGTTCCGTTTACGGACTCGGTTCCGCTTATGGCTCTACAGGTGAAAATGTCCTATGAAATTATAAAAAGTTATGGCATTCAGACTGAAAGCCAAAAGATTGTTGCAGATATTATAGGTACATCGGCCGTCAGTATACTCGGCAGAACACTTGCTTCAAGTCTTGTGAAGGTAATCCCGCTGGCCGGAAATATAATTAATGCGACGGTGAATACGACTGTTGCTGCGAGTGTAACGGCCGTGTTAGGGTTTGCGGTTGCGGTTGTCTGCGAGCAATACCTGGCGGCCTGTGTCGATAATAATGGAGCGCAGAATCTTCCGTTTGCGCAATATCTGAATAGTGAGCGACTTAAGGAGGCAGTCGCTTATGTGAATGCACATAAGAATGAATTCAATATACAGGAAATCATAGAATTTGCTGCTTCTAAGAACACAATGAATCCAGAGGCATAACTGATTATGAGTGAGAATCTGAGCATAGAGAGTACAAACGTATTGATTATAGGCAAATCCGGAGTGGGGAAGAGCTCTCTTGTTAACTATATGTTCGGCAAGGAACTGCAGAAGGTCGGAGTGGGCGCTCCGGTCACCAAAATGGAAATAAAAGAGTTTACGTACAAATATGATGACCATTTTGAAATGCATATCTACGATACGTGGGGCTTGGAACCGAGCGTACAGAAGGCAGAGGAATGGAAAAGAATAATATTTGAAGAAATTGAGCGCCACGACAAGGAGAAGATAAGCGACTGGTTCAATACGATTATTTTCTGTCTAAATGCCAAGTCTTCAAGAATCGAAGATTTCGAAATCGATATAATGGAGAAACTGCTTCGAGAGAAGAATCACATGACCATAGCGTTGACACACTGTAATTCCAAAGAAGATCCTGATGGGTATGTCCTCAGAGAAAGCGTGAAAGAAGAGCTTGAAAAGCGGGGAGTTGAACCGCTCAGTGACAGAAATTTCGTGTTCGTCAGCAATGTAAGGAAAGCTTTACTTGGCGGATCTGTTGAGCAGTTCGGTAAGGAAGAAATCTTTACCTCTATAATAAGGAATGTTTGGGCATCTCTGAAGAGTAAGGTTCCTTATCAGGCGAGATTACGATTTGAGAATCTGTTTACATTAAAAAAAGCAGAGCTACTTAAAAAACCCGATCGGCTGAGATGGGTTGCTCCTTTTATGAAAATGTCCAGCATTAGCAGGCTGGAACAAGATATAAATAAGAATTGCGATGAGTTCGTAAATTCATTGGTTTCTCAAATCAATGGAATGTACAATGATGCGATTGAATATTATTCGGAGCTTTCAAAGAAGTACGCCATTATTGGTTTTCATATGAGCCAGGATGATTTTGAGGCATCCGCAGATATTCATTTTGATGCATTGCAGACGGTTAAGGCTCAGGTTGCGGCGGACTTAAAGCTGCTGAAAAAGAGAATCACGATTCTGAATAATTTGCTTAATGATAATAAGGTAGAGTCCTCAATTCGAGACACTATCATTGGTATCAGGATTTTTGTGAAGGACAGTAAGAAGATACGGGAAGACTTGAAGGTTGAACTGAATCGATACATGGATACGGTCTATAAGCATCTGGACAATCATTTGCTCAAAATTGAAAAGGATCTGAATGCTTTGGAGATTGATGACCTTTATATTATTCATTAAGCATCTGCAAATACACATGGAATGTGCTTGTCTTTCAGGCCATTTCCGCCTGTAAAGGCCTGCATTTTCCGAGTCCTCGCTCGTGAAGCCACAGCTTTGTGAAATCCAGAGCAAACATTTTAAAACCAAAGAACACTTTCGTCTTCAGCTTCCCTCTGACTGGCATCGTATCTACATGGTATTTTCGCCTAAGCACAGATGGTACCGTTTCGACACCGTTCCGGATCCGGCCAATCAGTTTCATAATCTCATCATCTTTCCGCCGGATGGCCTCCTGTGTGTGCGTCAA
>ODAI012587234.1_pt1 | contig 14410 bp, 19 predicted proteins | sample 1539321 | NCBI WGS metagenome assembly ODAI01 (sample SAMN02144231, study PRJEB22623) | gut metagenome | biome: sheep rumen | host: Ovis aries | place: New Zealand
ACAAATTGTCTTGCTATCTTTTTTGTTTTGAATCCTAATTCTATAATTCCATTTTCATTTGTTTGAACTTCTATATCATTATATATTTCTCTAATATCTTCGAGTGTATTTGTTTTAAATACTATTAAATCATTTGATAATGAATATTCTAATCTATCAGCAGAAAGCATTGGTGTATCATTATCTGCAATTGGATAAATATGATAGTCACAAACTTCATCTAATTCTATATTATCTCTTTCAAGTAATTTCATTATGTCTTTTGAATCTTTAATTAATGTTTTCGTCAATTCTTCTGTCGATTCTTGTTTCATATAATCACCATTTAAGAAATCTATACAATGCTTAAATGCAGGTGTTGCAATATCATGAAATAATCCTGATAAAGTTTGCTTTTTATCATGTGTAAAATTCCAAATTATTAATGCTACTGCTATTGAATGATCTAATGAGCTATAATCATTATAATCAAATAATTTTGAATAAATCTTACCACATGTAACACTTATATATTGCTGTTTTAACATTCTTTCTGTTTCAATGTATTCATCTAGCCAATCTGGATAATTTTGGGATAATATACTAAAATAATCTTTAATTAATTTGCTTGTTTTTTCTATATATTTCATTTTTTCCTCTTTCTCTTATTATTTTTTATAAAAAAGTGTAAAAATCTAAGCATAAAAAAGTGAGTATTTTCAATACATTGAGTTAGGGTTTTCTTAAATACCGATACCCCACTGAATCCTTGTACTTGGCAACTTTTGATTTTTATCTTCCATATTACTCACTTTCCTTTTATTTCTTATATTTTATATATAATTCCTATTTATATCACTTCATTAATAGTTATTATTATCTATAAAAAATCATATATTATTATCTCTTTTTTTATAGTATAAATCATCAACACAATGACAGTTAAATTCAGAATAAATACAATCACTGCAATACTCATTAATCGGAAATAGTCTTGTTTTATGATTTTTAGTTTTAATTTTATAGCCTAAAGATTTCATCACATTTTTCATATTAATATATTTATTATCTTTTATACGCCAACAACTACAATAAATAGGTTTACCATCATTTGGTAAATTTTTTTCACATTCTTTTAGCATATTTATAATTAAACCTTTATGCCTATGTTCAAGTTTTGTACATGTCCATGTTATCTCATAGCCATCATATTCGCTTTTATTTAATGGCAATATACCTGTTATAGCAACTACTTCATTGTTATATATAGCTACCATATATTTATTTTCAATATCATCTGTTGCCCCATGCTTTTCTGGAAATTTTCCAAAATATAAACATAAGATATTCTTTATTTCTTTTAAATCATCTATAGTTGTTTTTCTAATATTATATTCTTTGTATTCCAATTTCTATCACCTCATCTTTAATTGACTCTATCTGTAGTTTTTCTAAAATTTCTGTATTACACTGAATCCTTGTACTTGACAACTTTTGATTTTTATCTTCCATATTACTCACTTTCCTTATTATAACTTTTAATATAAATTTCTTTTTACAAAATCATTATATATCCACTCAGGTCCGTAGTCAAACACCTGAATTAATTCATTAATCAATTCTTGTTTTGACATTTTATTAAGACATTCAATTGCCTTGTCGTATTCCTCTTCTTGCTCTTTTTCATATTCTTCTTGTAACCTTGTTTGCTCTTCTTCAAATTCTTGTGCTTCTCTTGGCAAAGCTGTAAAATATGTTGCAACTATATGCTTACATATTATTCGTTTTCCATTAGCTACCACTTGCTAATGATATGATTCCCATTTAACTACACCTCTCTTTTTTCAAAGGTATCGATTTCGAGACCTTTAATTATTACTTTCACTTTCTTCCATCAACAAATCAAAATCTGATTTATATAACTTGTCCTGTTTTACTCTGTATTTTTCAAATTCTGTTAAAGCTTTATCACATGCAATCTCATGTGATATTTTTCCTGCATCTTTTAATATATCTCTATCATCTGCTAGTAAAAACTTATCAATTCTTGTTGCCCAATCTTCCATAGTCATTGGAATATGTCTTCTTGCTCTATTTTCTGCAATTTCTAAAAAGGCATTGACTATTCTTTCTAAATCTTCTAATTCATCCTTTGATAAATAGTTTTTAGCAATTACAACATCTGATTCTGTTATTTTTCCATTTGGTGAATTTCTCCAACTAGTCAATCCCATGTTTTCTTTTTCTGAATCAGCTCTGTCATAAATTATTTCAGCAGCTGTTTGTTTTGATACTGCATAATGCATTTTGTTTTGTACTTTTTTGAAGAAATTAATAGTTATAGGTGATTTTGAATCATAATCAATACTAGTAGCATATATGTCTGTTACCTTTTGATAAAATCTTCTTTCAGATAATCTTATTTCTCTTATATCTTCAAGTAATTTTTCAAAATAGTCTTTATCTATAAATGAGCCATTTTTCATTCTTTCTTTATCTAATACATAACCTTGTATTGTAAAAGTTTTTAAAATATTTGTAGCCCATCTTCTAAATTGAGTAGCTCTTAATGAGTTGACTCTATATCCTACTGAAATAATAGCATCTAAATTATAATAATCTGTTTGATATTTTTTTCCATCTTCCGCAGTATGTTCCATTTTGGAACATACTGAATTTTTGTCTAATTCATTTTCATTAAATATATTATTTAAATGTTTTGTAATAGCAGGTCTTTGAACATCAAATAATTCAGCAATTGCTTTTTGAGTCATCCATAAATTTTCGTTTTCATATCTTACTTGAATTCCTTTATCTTTTTCTTGAACTTTAAATGTAATAAATTCTTCCGCACTGCTTCTAATAATCAAATCTTTTGCCAATTTCTATCATCTCCTTTTTTCATTTTTATTAAAATATGTAATATGACAAAATACAAAAGTCCTTATTTATCAGCACTTTCTAAAAGTTGTCTTTAAATCGTTATATCCCAGTTAATGTTTGTACTTGGCAACTTTTCTTTTTTATCTTTCATATTACTCGCTTTCCTTATTATATCTATATTATATCTATTATTATATATTTTTTCATAGGTATCGATTTTACTACCTTTAATCATTTTTTTATTATTTTTATTTTCTGTTTCCTCCATTAGTAAATCAAAATCTGATTTATATAGTTTGTCTTGTTTTACTCTGTATTTTTCAAATTCTGTTAATGCTTTATCACATGCTATCTCATGTGATATCTTTCCAGCATCTTTTAATATATCTCTATTATCTAGTAATAAATACTTATCTAGTAAACTAATCCAATCATTCATTGTCATTGGAATGTTTCTTCTGGCTCTCGATTCTGCTAAATCTAAAAATGATGAAACAATTAATTCTAATCCTTCTATTTCAGATTTTGTTAAATAATTTTTAGCAATTACAACATCAGTTTCCAAAATTTTTCCATTTGGTGAATTTTTCCAAGAAGTAAGTCCCATATATTCTTTTTCAGAATCTGCTCTATTATATATAATTTCTGCTGCAGTGTTATGAGAGACAGCATAGTGCATTTTATTTTGAACTTGCTTAAAAAATTTAATTGTAATTGGAGATTTTATTGTCGTTTGCAGTTGTCAAATATTTTTTGACAACTGATTTTTCTTCTAATTCAAGAGTGTTAAATATATTTTTTAAATGATAGCTAACATCTTGCTTGCTAGTATCGAATAAATCAGCAATTGCTTTTTGAGTTAACCATAAATCTCCATCTTCAAATCTAACTTCGATTCCTTTTTCTCCCTTTTGTCTTTCAAAAATCAAAAATTCTGCACTACTACTTCTTATAATTAAGTCTTTAGCCATCAATTTTCATCTCCTTTTTTCAAATTTATAAAGATATGTAAAAATCTCAATGTTAAGAATTCAGTATTATCAAAGGTTTGAGTAGATTTTTCATATAAATTCCATTCCCTTTTCAAAGCTTAAATTAATCCGTTTTTCTATCATTGAATCTTTAATCCTTTTAACAAATTCATCATTATAAAAGTACTTATTATATCCTAAAGCTACAATCTTATTATAGCTATTTATTACTTCAGTTGGAACTTTTTCTTCACTTTGTAAACCATATTGTGGAGCTTTAATAATCAAAGAAATCTCTCCTACCATTTCATTAATAACATCTTCTACTTTCATAAATTCATCTTTTTTTACAAAATTCAAATAATCCTTCAATGTTATATTAAATGATGCTATTTCATATTTTTTGTCTGTTAATTCAATATTTGCAATTAATAAAGCCCTTCTTTCTTGATATGGCTTTCCAACAATTAAAAAACTATTAGGATTTAAATTGTTACTTGCTAACACTTTTTTTATATATTTATAATTCTCATATGTAGTAGTGGCGTTTGGTTCAATTAATAATTTTCTATCTGGAACATCTTCTTCCATAGCAATGTTCTTAAATCTTTCAGCTTCTGTTATTGAAATTACACCCTTCGTTCCTTTGCCACAATTACCAGAAAAAATAATATATTCTCCTAATTCTTTTTTATATAATTCTGCACATTTTTTAGGAATTAAAGTTAAAATACTTCCTAATCCAATAATACACTCACTTTTCTTAAGGTTAGTATTTAAGCATAAATAATCCCACAAAATCTGAAGATCTTCCATTAATTCTTCCATATACATTCCCCCTCATATTATTACTCATCTTTATTAAATATAAATTTCATAATAGCTTTAGCTACTCCACTTTCATTATTACTTCCTGTTATATAATCTGCCTTTTCTTTAACAATATCTAAAGAATTAGACATCGCCACTTTTAAACCTGCTATTTCAAACATTGGAAGGTCATTTCCTCCATCACCAATCACTATTATTTCATCTTTTTTTATATTCAAATAATCTGCTAATATCTTTATTGCATTCTTTTTAGTTGTCCCTTTACTTATAATATCAATATATGTTACTATCTCTTTTACACTTTTCTTAATATCTGTTGCTTTACACAATTCTGTTATTTCTATATTTTCAATTACAGTTAATTCCTTCTTCAATTCTAATAAGTTTTCTTCATCTCCAATTATAGTAAATGAAACACTTTCAGTATTATTAGCTGTAAAATACTCTAAAAGATTTTCTCTTATTTCATATTTTTGTCCTATTTTATCTAGTATTTCTTGATTTACTAATCTTGAGTTTGATATTACTTTTGAACTAATATCTACATTACATCTAAAATTATATTTTTGAACACACTCTATTATTTTAATTGTATTTTCATTAGAAATACATTGTTTATTCAAATAAATATTATTCTTAATATCTCGAATTTCGGACCCAGTTGAAGCAATTATATATTGTGATAATCCTTCTCCAACAATATCAGCAAGATGCTTTGCACAAATATAAGATCTACCTGTCGCTATAACACATATAGTTCCCTTTTCTCTATAAGCTCTATTAATCATATACGCATCTTCTTTACTTACTTCTTTTTGATCATTTAATAATGTTCCATCAAGATCAATAATTACCATTTTATACATATCTTTTTATCACTCATTTCCTTTTATTCTTTAACCATTATTATTTAAAATGTAAAAATCTCAATCTTAAAAAAGCTGTATTTTCAAATGTTTGACTGTGTTTTTAATAAATTCTCCCATGCTAACATTGCAATTTATTTCTTTCTATTTATTTTTTAATAATTCATAATCTCCTGTTTTCTTTATCACAGTATATCCTTCTTTTTTTCTTAATTCTGTCCTTTCTTCCTTTGTTAAAACTAAAACCTCATCTGAAATATCTTTATGTAAAATCCCATCTAAATGATCTATTTCATGGCATAATACAGTTGCTTCAAATCCCTCAAATTCTTTTTCAAATTGATTTCCATAAATATCATAATACCTAACTTTAATCCTATATGGTCTTTTAACTTTTCCAGTATACCACTTTTCTACACCATTTTCATACCAAGAACATGATGCACAAGCTTCCCAAAATGTTGTAAGTCCCTCTTTTGATATGATCTCAGGATTTATTAAAACTTTAGCTTCATTATAATCCTTTGTTTCTTTTTTTCCTTCATCAGTTAATCTTTTATTTAGTATTTCTAAATTAGTGTTTTTAACATATACTATTCTTTTAGGTATACCTAACTGAACTCCTGCCATAGCCATTACATCATTTTGCATGCAATAATCTTGTAAAACAACAATATTATTATGTAATTCTGGATCATTAATATCAACAGGTTCTGAAATTTGTCTTAAATATTTTTCATTATTTTCTATTGTAATAGATTTTAATTTTTCCATAATTTAACTCTCCTATAACTTAGACTTTAATTTTTTTTAATCCTTATATAAATCAATAATATTTTAACATAAAAGCAAGTGATTTTCAACTAATCACTTGCTTACAAAAATTATTTCTTGAAATATTTAGGGCGATTAAAATTGCCCCTTTAATTTCATAAAAACCGAACATTAATAATTCCTATATTGGTTCTTATCAGCTCTTTCATCATATTTTCGGTCATATTTTTCATTTTGAAAATACCAGTCTGTTTTTTTATCTTTTGGGTCTCTTCTTCTAACTCTCGCAATTAATAAATCAAAAAATACAAATAATGCTATAAGTAACCCAACAGCTGAAACCATAGCATTTTGTAAAGTTGACATACTTAAAGTTTCTCCGTTCATTAGTGCCGGCAAACAATTAATTAATAAATATCCTCCAAAATAATATCCATAGCCACCTAAATAAATAATTCCACCAATTATGTTCCTTCTTAAAACTAAAGCCATGCATATAATTACAACAAATAATAATATAACTTCAATAGTCATATTAAAAGCTATAAAGCCTCCAAAATCTTGTTCATATTGTGCCTGAAATGCAACAACAATTCTGAAAATCCAAAACATTGCCATAAACATTACTAATAACCATGATGACAAACTTTTCATTTTTTCTTCCTCCTTCATATGTATAAATATGTGAACAACTTTTCTAAGAATAAAATTAAAAAGCTCAGATGAATATCTAAGCTTTTGTTTAATTTATTATTCTGCATCATCTACAAAGTCAAATTCATCTTTAAATTTTTCTTTAAAAATATTAAATACTTGCATAAGTGTATCTTCATCATCTACACTTACATAAGATTCTTCTTCTGAATCTTCATCTGAATCTTCTACTTTTAATATAACTACTTCTCCGTCGTCTTCTTCTCCTTCTTCAAGTACTGGTAAAAGAACAACATATTGTTCATTTTCAAGTTCTACTAAATCTAAAAATTCAAATTTAACTTCGTTTCCACTTTCATCATTTAAAGTTATTATATTGTCTAATTCTTCTCCATCAAAATTTTCTTCCATTTTTTTCTCCTTTCAATCTTTTATATTAAAAATTTTAAAATCATTATTATGCCTACATGTTTTTATTTCTATTCATATAGGTTTCTAAAATATAGACAGCAGATATAGTATCTACTATATTTTTCTTTTTATTCTTGTCAACTCCTAAAAAATGCATAGTTCTATGTGCTAAAACTGTGGTTAATCTTTCATCAATATAATCTATTTTAATTTTATTATATTTACATTTTAATTTATGGATGAATTTTTCAGTTAATTTTGCTCTTTCGGATATATCACCATTCATATGATATGGCATACCGACAACTATTGTCTCAATATTGTAATTTTCAAGTATTTCATCTATTTTTTTCAAAATCGTTCTATCACTACCATTTGAATTAATAGTTTCTAATCCTTGAGCTGTAATTCCAAGTTCATCTGAAACAGCAAAACCAGTTCTTACTCCGCCATAATCTATTCCTAAAATTCTCATTAGTTCTCAAGTCCTATATAATTTTTAACTAGTTTTTCTAATAATTCGTCTCTTTCAATACTTCTAATTTTGGTTCTTGCATCATTATGGCTAGTAATATATGTAGGATCTCCTGATAAAATATACCCAACAATTTGATTAATTGGGTTATAGCCTTTTTCAACAAGAGAATCATATACTTCCTTTAATATTTTTTTACTGTCTAATTCATTGTTTTTTTCCATTTTAAAAAACATTGTTTTATCTAAATCCATTTAAAGTACCTCCTTTATATATTGTTTATTTGACTTTCTTCTTTAGAAGCTTCATCTAAGTATTTTTCCATTTTCTTTAAAACTTCTTCTATTCCAGTTCCTTTATAATATGTTGCAACAACAAAATTTAAAGATGGACTAACTTCAATATCTTCTTTTTTCTTTTTCTTTTTTGTTTTTTTCTTATATGTACCATCTAGCTCAATTTCTTCAATATTAGAATCTTTATTTTTCAAAGAAATTTTCAAGCTTTCTGTAGATGCTTTAATTTCGTTTATAAATTCAATTACACCACTAGGTTCTGCTCCTGAAAATACAATTACAAATTTGGGTCCCATATATCTAACAAATATATATGAATCAGAAATACTTTTTTGTATATTTCTGCTAACTTCAGTTATAACTTTGTTACCAAGTTCTCTAGCAATTTGATTTATATTTTCGATATTAGATATTCTGAACATACAAATACTTGACATTGTATGTTGATCTATAATTTTTTTACCATCGCCATATAAATATTCAGCTGAATTTAATCCAGTAAATAAATCTTTTCTAACAATATTTTCTAGTATTTTTTGATAATCCATTGTTTTTAAAACAGAAATGATATTCTCTTTTACTGTTTCAAAAATAACTGTGTCTAAATTGTCGAAATCATGTGGGACTCCACTTTCTATAATCCAATATCCTAAATATATATTATCTATGTATAGAGGAAAGAATAACGCCGATTTCGCTCTATCAAATTCTTTTTCTTGATATGGTAATTTTTCATTTTCATTATTTACTGTAATATATTTTGGACTCGCTGAAGTAATACTATCCCTAAATATTTCGACATTATGCAACTTTCTTAATGTATCCCAATGATCTTTGCTGACATTAGATGCTTTTATCACATAATCTGTTCCGTCAAATACAACTATAGTTGAATATTTTATTTGATATTTTTCTATTAGAACATCATTTATTGCTTTTATCTTTTTATCAACATTTAAGTCACTGCCTACAATATTCATAAAGTCTTGCAATACATTAAGATTTGTAATTCTATTGCCTTGCATTTTGAAAGCTTGTATTCTTTTATATAAAGATAAATTATATATAATAAGTGCTGAAATTGCTAAAACTAATATTATTATGACTATTATCAAAGCTATTTCCTCCAATTTTATTTTAATATTTTTTTCTCATATTATCTAAAGTATTATTCATTCCATCTGAAAAAGAACTCGAATACGATCTTTGTATTTTCTTATTATCTTTTTTTGATTTTGTTCCAGGTAAAAGAGGATAAATTGATTCTGCAAGAGCATTTAATCTTTGCTTGAACTCTTTTGGATATCTATTTATTTGAATTTCACACTCTACTAAATTACTTAAATACTTTATATATACATCTTCATCAAAAGGAATTTGTGCTGATACTTTAACTGTATTTCTATTAAATAACTCTGTCATAAATGACATTTCAGGGTCATTATAATTTGACATTCCACCAATAATATTTTTAGCGCTTACACCTTTAATTCTTAGCAATTTATTTAACACAACTCTAATTTTTCTATCTTCAAGAACATTTTTCACTTTTAATTCTCTTAAAAACTCTGTTAGAGGTTGTATTGTTAATACATCCATTGTTTGAACAAGATATATTTCTTGGGATTTATCGAAATATTCCATTGGAGTAGAGAAATCACAATCTATTAAAACTAAAGAATGATTTCTAATAAGTGTTTCCAAAATTGGTCTAGAATCTTTTATTTGTTCACTTTTACTTGGTATTGTTGTGTAAACCGTTAAATTACTATTTACCTTAATTCCCTCTGCAATTTCATTTGTTAAGTTTTCAAATGAATTTGATGCAATTTTTCTTAAATTATCATCATTTTTAGTATAAATATAATATGCATTTTTATTTGAAGTAGCATCCAAAATTGCAGTATTTATACCCATATTTGATAAAATCATTGCAACATTGTTAACTATAAATGATGTTCCATTTTTGCTTGTTCCTACAAATGATACCACTTTCTTTTCTTCTGAAAGTAATCCTTCAAATTCTTCATCATCAAAAACGTTGTCATATGTTTTCATATATGTATCATTTCTATTATTGTTTGAATATGAAGTTGTATTTTCGTCTGAATAAAAACTAGTATTATACTCTTCATAGTCTTCTGTACTGTCTACCTCTTCATCTTCATCTTCAAAACCTGGAAGCCTGTTTTCTATTGTATTATAGTTATTGGTATCTTCGTCATTTTCATCATCGTCAAATCCTGGTAACATATTATTATCCAAATCTTGAAAATCATTTTCTTGATTTTCAAAATCAGCAGATTCAACTTCTTGTATTTCTATGTTTTGCTCATTATCATCTAACTCTTCATTCTCATCTATGGTTTCTTCAATTGGATTCTTTCTAGGTCTACCTCTTCTCTTTGGTTTTATTTCTTCAACTGTTTCTTCTATATTAGTATTTTTTCTAGGTCTTCCCCTTCTTTTTGGTTTTTCTTCTAATATTTTTTGTACATCATCTTCTATTTCATCATCTTCTTCAAAATCCTGTATATCGATTTCTTTTGCTGGTTCAACTTTTTTATATAAATTTTTATCCATTGTAGTTGGTACAACAACTGGTTTAGTCAACATTCTTTCCTTTGTGTCTAGCAATTTTTCACTTGTCCCTGTTTTTGTTTTTAAAGTATTTGAAATTCCTTTTTTCCTTTTTTTACTATCATATGTATTTACATTATGAATATTAGAATCATATCCGTACTATTTTTTTGTATTCTACAGAATTTTCTTGTAATATGTTTTTAACGTTTTCTGGTAAAATTGCTATTACAACTTTCATTTGTTCTTTGTTATATTGTGAAACAACATTTCTGAAACTTTCTACATAGTCCTGTTCGTTTTTACCAAGTTTTTTGAAGTGTCTCAAAATATTTTGTAATTCCATTTCGCTAACTTCATTTTCTTTTTCTCTTTCATATTTTGCATCTTCAGAATCTATTTTATAGTATAGTTTTGCTTCTTTTTTTGTACGTGGTTTATTAATTAGTCTACAAACTTCATCTGTAGTTCTATCATCACCTAAAATAGCATTGTAAATGCTTATGCTGAATAGTTTTACTAATAGAGATTCTCCTTTATTTCTTCTCTCTGAACAAATGATAATTATTGGAATATCTACGCCATTTGTCGAAATAGCTTCGTCACTTATATTATCCAATCTATCAAAAATGAATTTATCTTTTTGTTCATAACTTGAACTTGTAAATTCTTCCAAATCTTCACTTATTACAACTCTGTCATAGCTTTTATTTCTTTGTAGTTCTTTTAAAATTGCATTAAAATAATAAACATTTTTATAAGATATTATCTCCTTATACTGTTTTTGATATTTTTTAACAATAGATGTTGAAATATTTTCATCATTTACTGCAAATAAAACTTTCATTTGTTTACTCCCTTCCAAATTTTACAACTATAGTAAATACCAGTGGTAATACTTGACATATAATTCCTAATGTTACAAACATTATCATTAGCGCTTGTCCTTTTTCTTTTGTTTCCAAATGTCTTACGCCTATTATGTAGTCATAAACAGCAGCAACTAAAATCCCTAATATTGTAAAAGGTATGCTAAATATTCTAACTCTATTTAAAATATATGCTGTTAATCCATACGAATCTGACCCATATGCTTTTTTGTAATCTTCTAAAGTGCTTAATTCTCTCTCTTTAAGTTCTACCAATGTACTTTCAGTTTTTTTATTTATTATTTTTTCATTTGCCGCATATGCACTTCTTTCTAGTCCAGCTATTGCTATTACTATGAGCATAACTATTATTGTGGCTATTACTACTTTTTTTTTCATTTTTTATCATTCCTTTCTAAGTCACAAATCTGCATTATATTTTTCGTACTTCACTCCTCGAGTTTATTTTGTATAATTCATCTCCTATATAATACAATACTATAAAAAAAATATCAAGAATTTTTTTCAAAAAAATGTATTTTATTGTTATAATTTAAAAAATATAATACTAATTATGAAATAAAACCGGTTTCTCACATCATACTTTATATTGTTTAATTATAACTATACTTTACCATATAAATATTCCATATATTTATATACACAATTTGCCCAGTTTTTATCTGTTGCATATTTTTTATTAACATCAGAAACTGTATTCCCACTATAATATTTTCCAGAAGCAACTTGTCCATCATAAATTGATGTTCCTTTTGGATTTAAATAATATTTAACAAGTACTCGTGCTAATAAATCTATAGCTTCTGAATAATTTGAAAAAGTATATGCCCCATTATATGGATTTGAATCATATGCTCCATAGCCAAATAAATTGTATTTATTTTTTGCAATTCGTGATGTTCCCCATGCACTTTCATGTATTCCTATTGAAGCTACAAATATACCATTGATACTATACTCTTCTTCTATGTAATAAAAATATTCTGCATTATTTCCAAAAATCTTGTTTACATCTTTATCATCTTGTAATACCTTTCTAAATTGTTCTAGTGAAAATCCTGATGGCTTATTTAAAGGCATATCAAAAGATATTTTCTTTAAAGTAGTCCTATCTGTTACTTTTGGCGTTTCATAGACTCTTGTCCCAACTTCTATTATCTTATCTAAAGACGACTTGGTAACTCTTGCTCCAACTTGTTCTTCTTTTATAAAATTGCCATCCTTATCATAGGTTTTTTTCATAGTGATTGTTTGTATCCCATTTCTTCCTTCTTGCGAAACTCTTGTTGTACCTATATATATTTCATTACTATTTTTATATTTAGTAATATACTCCAGTTCTTCTTGTTTTTCATAAATTTCTTCTTTAACTGTATTCTTATTGTTATTGTTTTCTATAATATCTTCAAGATTAATAGGATTTGCATTACTAATTTTTGCTACCTTTTGTGGATTATTATTTATTGCATCAGTTGCATAGATTTTTTTATTTGATATATATTTAATATATAAAACTATTAAAATCAATAAAAAAACACCAAAGATTGATATTATTTTGCTAATTTTCAAATTATCTTTTGGTTTTCTCATTATAAAAATCCCTTTCTTTTGAATTTCATCTAACTTAATTTTAAACTTCTCATTTGTTTTTGTCAACACCAATAAATAGAATTTTTTTGTATATATTTTTGATATTTGGTAATTATAATTATTGAAATCATTATGAGAAAGGAAAATCACTATATGAATAGTCCATTAGATACAAATAAAATTTATCAAGATTATGTTGATAAGAAATCTCCCAATTCACCATTATTAAAAAACTGCTTTAATGCTTTTTGGGTCGGTGGTTTAATATGTTCAATTGGACAAATAATTTTTTCTTATTGTACTTTTAGAGGATTAGACGAAACCTCTGCAGGTACTGTTGTATCAATTCTATTAATTGGATTGAGTGCTTTTTTAACTGGTCTAAATGTTTTTAATAAAATAGGAAAAATTGCAGGAGCAGGTTCTTTAGTTCCTATTACAGGCTTTGCCAATTCAATTGTAGCACCTGCAATGGAGTATAAATCTGAAGGATATGTAATGGGTGTTGGTGCAAAAATGTTTACAGTAGCAGGACCTGTACTCGTTTACGGTATTTCTACATCTATAATTGTTGGACTTGTATATTTTATATTTAATGCCAATGCAACATTAGTTTAAATATTTTATAGATTATGACTTTAAATATATTATTTTTCAATCCCTTGGTGTCGAAATCTTTATGTACCTGTAATTTTTCTAACGAAAAATTCAGCTACGATGTCGATTTCTCCAATCGCACTTCGCTTACGCTACGTTTGTTCGACTTACGCGGGATTTCAAAATAATATATTTAAAGTCTAAAAAATTAAATTTATTTTTTATATAAATAAAGTAATTTATTACAAGGAGTTAATCTTATGCAAAAATTAGGTAAACAAACAATTAAATTTGATAATCCCCCAACTATTTTAAATACAGCAACAATAGTTGGTCCGAAAGAAGCAGACGGGCCTCTTGCAAAATACTTTGATAAATGTTTAGAAGATGAAATGTGGGGAGAAAAGAGTTGGGAAAAAGCTGAAAGCAAAATTGTAAAAGAAACAGTTAATACATTAGTTTCAAAATCAGGTATACCCACCAATAAAATCGACTATTGTTTTGCTGGTGATCTGATAAATCAATGTATCTCATCTACTTTCGGATTAAGAGAATTAAATGTACCATTTTACGGAATTTTTGGCGCTTGTTCTACTTTTGTAGAAGCAATGCA
>ODAI010835782.1_pt1 | contig 14409 bp, 10 predicted proteins | sample 1539321 | NCBI WGS metagenome assembly ODAI01 (sample SAMN02144231, study PRJEB22623) | gut metagenome | biome: sheep rumen | host: Ovis aries | place: New Zealand
ACCTTGTAAAGCGGCGGCTGAGCCAGATATACATGACCCTGCTTGATGAGTTCCGGCATAAAACGGTACAGGAATGTCAGCATCAGGGTAGCAATATGCGCTCCGTCGACGTCGGCATCCGTCATGATAATGATCTTGTCATAACGAAGCTTAGAAATATCGAAATCCTCATGAATACCGGTTCCGAATGCCGTGATCATTGCCTTGATTTCAGCATTTCCGTAAATTCTGTCAAGACGGGCCTTCTCAACATTCAGGATCTTGCCGCGAAGAGGTAAGATAGCCTGTGTCGCACGGGATCTTGCCGTCTTGGCGGAACCGCCGGCGGAATCTCCCTCAACTATGAATATCTCACAATTTTTAGGATTCTTATCTGTGCAGTCTGCCAGTTTTCCGGGAAGAGCCATTCCGTCGAGCGCTGACTTTCTTCTTGTCAGGTCACGCGCTTTTCTCGCTGCCTCGCGGGCACGCTGCGCTGTGAGGGACTTGTCGACCGTCTTTCTGCCGACCTCCGGATTCTGCTCAAGGAAAATCTTCAGCTGCTCGGAAACGATTGCGTTCTCCGCGCCTCTGGCCTCGGAATTTCCGAGTTTCTGCTTTGTCTGACCTTCAAACTGAGGGTCTTCAATCTTTACACTGATGATGGCTGTCATACCCTCGCGGATATCCTCACCGGAGAGATTCGGCTCGGATTCTTTGAGCAGCTTATTGGCACGGGCGTAATCGTTGAACGTCTTCGTCAGGGCTGCACGGAAACCTTCCACATGCATACCGCCTTCCGGCGTAACGATATTGTTGACGAATCCGTAGGTGTTTTCCTTGAACCCGTCGTTGTGCTGCATGGCCACTTCCACATAGACATTGTTCCGGATACCCTCGCAGTAAATGATCTTATCGTAGAGGGCGGTTGAGGAGCGGTTAAGATATTTTACAAATTCAACAATACCGCCCTCATAGTGGAACATCCTTACCTTCGGCTCCTCCTCGCGTTCATCCGTGAACGTGAACTTGAGTCCTTTAGTCAGGAATGCCATTTCGCGGAAACGCTGCTTCAGGGTGTCGAAGTCAAATTCAATATCGTCAAATATCTCCCGATCCGGGAAGAACGTAACTTCCGTACCATGCATTTCCGGATCGCAATCGCCGACAATTTTCAGCGAATACATGGTCTTCCCGCGCTCGTATCTCTGCTGATAAATCTTTCCCTCTTTGAAAATGCGGACCTCCAGCCACTCGGAGAGCGCGTTGACGACCGACGCGCCTACGCCGTGCAGGCCGCCGGATACTTTGTAACCTCCGCCGCCGAACTTGCCGCCGGCGTGAAGGATCGTGAACACAACTTCTACGGCCGGGATTCCGGCCTGATGATTTATACCAACGGGAATGCCGCGTCCGTTGTCACAGACGGTGACGGAATTGCCCTTGTGAATTGTCACTTCAATATGGTCGCAGGTACCTGCAAGAGCCTCATCGACCGAGTTGTCCACTATCTCATAGACGAGATGATGGAGGCCTCTGGTAGAGGTGGAACCGATGTACATACCCGGTCTCTTGCGGACTGCCTCAAGACCTTTGAGAATCTGAATCTGATCGGCGCCATACTCTTCATTTTTTTCTTCTAAGCCCATATTCTCTCCTGTCTTATCACATTATAAATCTATATCGTAATCTATAACCAACGTGCCATTCAGTCTTTCCATATTAACCTACCAACTGAAGTCACGATAATTCTAAACAACTTAGAGTTTGAATCAGCATTTATGATTTAAATATCTCTTCTCACATTAATTTATCAACTGAGGTCACGAGAATTCTAAATAAATCAGAGTTTGAATCAGAACTTTATGATTTAAATATCTCTTCTCACATTATTTTTCAACTGAAATAACAAAAATTTTGAGTCAGAGTTTAAATCATCACTTTATTATTTAAATACTTCAACAGAGCTTTATCTCCATCCCCACCGTAATTTTCTTGTATCCTGGATACTTGGCTCAGTCTTCTCATTAATACTGCAAATCGGCGTGGCGTCGTCGAGCGGCCGGTACTTTAAAAATTCGAGCTTTAGCGATGAATTTTTATTAGTACCGCTGCCAGCGAGACCGAGCGGGAGCGTCCCGCCGATGCAGTATTTTATGAGAAGACTGTCGCTATAATACTAAAGAAAATTAATGCTTTCACTTTTTATTAGTACCGCTGCCAGCGAGACCGAGCGAGAGCGTCCCGCCGATGCAGTATTAAACGAGAAGACTGTCACAATATTTATCTTAGAAAATTTCTCCACTTACCACCCGAAACGTCCTATCCGCCTCAAACCTATTCTGCACAAACTCATCCAACCCCGTACACGTTATCAGCGTCTGTATATCCCTTATATTCCCGAGAAGATAATTCTGTCTGTCCCGGTCCAGCTCCGACAGCACATCATCGAGCAGAAGCACCGGCTTATTCCTTATCCTCTCCTCAATAATGCGGATCTCCGACAACTTCAGCGAAATCGCCGTCGTCCTCTGCTGCCCCTGCGACCCGTAAAGCCGCAGGTCCATATCGTTTACCTTTATGCAGACATCATCCCGGTGCGGCCCGACCGTCGTACTCTTGATCTTGCGGTCCGCATCCCTGCTCCTTGCGACTTTATCCGCAAATTCCTCCACAGTCACATTCGGCTCATAGACCAGCGTCAGCTTTTCCTTCTCACCGGTCAATTCCGTGTGGATCTCGGAAGCTATATCTTCAAGCATCCGGACAAATTCTTCCCGCTTCGCAATGATGCGGCACCCGTAATTCACCAGCTGCTCATCCCACACGGGAAGCTCGCTCTCAAGGGAAGGATTGAAATACAAGTCATGGAGAAGACGGTTTCTCTGGTTGAGGCATTTTCCATACTGCGTCAAATCAGACATATAAATGCGGTCAATCTCACATAGGATTCTGTCAACCAGCCTTCTTCTCTCGGAGGGACCATTTTTAATGATATTCAGATCTTCAGGCGAGAAGAAAACGATGTTCACGATTCCGAAAAGTTCTCCGGCCCTTCGGATGGGAACGCCTCCGATCGCAATCCCCTTCGATTTATTTTTTCGAAGATGCATATCGATCCGATAATCGCTGTCGTTCTTATCCACATGCATACGAATATGCGCTTCGCTCTCACCCATTCGAATCATATCCCGGTCTCTGGTACCGCGATGAGATTTGGAAGTGCCGGCGAGATAAACGGCCTCGAGAATGTTCGTCTTTCCCTGAGCATTTGCCCCGTAAAATATATTGATACCGGGATCCAAAGTCAGGGAGAGCTTCTCATAATTCCTGAAATTCAGAAGATCGAGAGATTTAACGTACAACTTTTATCTCCGTTCCGTCAAACTCGACTACATCTCCTATATGCAGCTTCCTGCCGCGGCGGGTATCCACCTCACCGTTGACCTCTACCTCTCCCGACTGGATGCGGATCTTAGCTTCCACGCCGTCCGATACGAGAGATTCAGCTTTGAGAAGCTGTCCGAGAGTAATATATTCGCCTTTTAAGTGTAATTCTTTCATAATCTACTCATTCTCTTTCTATCCGGTTTCATTTCAAGACTCGTGCGCGATACCCGGCACGGAATTCTGGTCAATATCAATCGATATAATTCTTATTCGAAATCGTTATCTTGTAAAATTCACCGGAAGCACAAGATATGTATAGTTATCTTCATCATCTCGGATGAAACACGGTGACTTGGCATTTGTCATATACAGGGTGATGTCCTCATCCTCTATCGCCTTAAGAGCATCGATCATGAAGCGGGGATTGAATCCTATTGTAAGATCCTTGCCATCCTTCTCGATATCAATGTCCTCATTCATCGCACCGAGCGGTGACTCTATACTGAGGTTGCAGTTCCCCTCCGTAAATTCAAGAATAATAGGCTTCTTGTCACCTTCCTTCACAAAGAGGGTAGCGCGGTCAATACAATCCTGGAAAGTCTTCTTATTGATTTTGACTTTTGACTCATAATCTCCGGATATCATCTGGTCGACTGCGAAATACTCACCGTCAATCAGGCGGGACACGATTGTCGTATCCGGCATTTCAAATAAAATATGATTCTCGGTTATGTATATATTGACCATATCATCGTGATCGCCGGTCATGATCTTACTGATTTCCTGCAGAGTCTTGCCGGGTACAATGACCTTATTGTTCGTGTTGGATTCCTTGATATCCACTCTGCGAATAGAAATTCTATGACCGTCCAGTGAAATCACACGAAGCCTGTCATTTTTGATTTCGAACAGTTCACCGGTCATGAGCTTATTCGTTTCGCCGCTCGCTATGGAGAAAATGGTCTGCAGAATGACCTGGCGAAGCGCTAACTGGGAAATGGTCACGCAGGTGTCCCTCTCAACAACGGGCAGATAAGCAAAATCTTCGCCTGACTCACCGCCAATTGCAAATTTCGCCTTCTCGCAGTTGATTCTGACATTGTAATTCTCATCAGAACTGATGGTTACATTATTATCCGGCAGCTTCCTTACGATATCGGAAAGCATCTTGGCGTTGATTGCGAGTACTCCGGGTTCGGATATTCTTCCCTGAACACGGGTCTCAATTCCCATCTCCATGTCGTTGGTTATGAATCGAATGTCCTGATGTGTGGCATCGATCAAAATGCATTCCAGGACAGGCATGGTAGAACGGACAGGAACAGCTCTGAGAGCGATGTTAATACTTTTTAAGAGTTCCGATTTTAAGCAGGTTATTTTCATCTGAAGGAAGCGCCTCCCGCGCTAAATAAATATATAATTATTAAGAGATTAGAAGCAGTCTTAGTATTAAGGGCTGTGGATAAGTGCCTTCGGATGAACATACACATGTCGTGCACAGGTTATCCACAGCATTACTAAATGTCTGAGCCTTATATCTTACAGGCAGCCGACGCTTCCAACTTATAATATTCCGGACAACATTTTCATTTATAAAATAGCGGTTTTCCGATGATTTTGAATTTCTTCGGAGAGAAATATCGGAAATAATTGTGGGTGGTTTTATGAGAGATCTCGTCTGCATTTGCACACACATGTGTATTACGATTTATCCACACAAAATCTCGTGGACAAGTATGTAGTCAGGCCTTCGAATAGGCTGTGTACAAAATGTGCTTTAATCCGGAAACACATGCTGTCCACATTCTGTCAACGTGGACAGTGTGGATGAATGCCTCAAACAGGTGAAATCTTCTTTCTTATTATATTTACATTCTGTCTGGTCTCCTCGGAAGTCCGCATCTCCTTCTCAATCTTGCGATGCGCACTCATGACAGTTGTGTGATCCTTCTTATTAAGAAGAGATGCGATCGTAAGAAGAGAATCTTCCGTCATCTCGCGGCACAGATACATCGCAATCTTTCGCGGGTAGACGAACTTGGCGTCTCTCTTGGAGCTCCGAATCTCAGATGTTGTGATGTGGAAATGCTCAGCCACAACATTTATGATCATTTCGGAGGTGACGTTCCGGCTCTCCTCGGGAGATATGAGATCCTTGAGAATCTCCTCCGCCAGCTCCAGCGTTATAGTTCTCTTTTCCAGTATACTCTTGGCACGGATACGATTAAGGCACCCTTCCAGCTCTCGAATGTTGGAATTTATATTCTTTGCAATGTAATCCAGGATTGCATCATCGATGTGATATCCGTCGGCCTCCTCTTTCTTTCGGAGAATAGCCATTCTTGTCTCGTAGTCCGGAGAGGAGATATCGGCGATGAGGCCCATCTCCAGGCGGGAGCGAATGCGCTCTTCCAGAATATCCAGATCCTTCGGAGGTTTATCCGAGGAGATGATGATCTGCTTTTTGGCTCCGTAAAGAGCTTCAAATGTATGGAAGAATTCCTCCTGCGTACTCTCTTTACCGATGATGAACTGAATATCGTCGATCAGAAGCACGTCGATGTTGCGGTATTTCTCGCGGAACTTGGACATTGCCATGTTGTTGCCGTTGCGGATGGAGTCGATCAGTTCATTTGTAAAATCTTCACTGGTGACGTAGAGGACCCTGGCCTCCGGATTGTTCTGCAGTATAAAATGAGCAATCGAATGCATCAGGTGTGTCTTTCCGAGTCCCACTCCCGCGTAAAGGTACAGCGGGTTGTAGATTTCACCCGGAGATTCCGCTACTGCGAGGGAGGCTGCGTGTGCGAACATGTTATTTCCGCCCACGACAAATGACTCGAAGGTATACTTCGGGTTCAAATGTGCCTTTTCCATCACACTGCGCAGAGGATCTTCCTTTTTCTCCTCGATAGGATTAGTCTGATCCGGCGTGAGGTATCGTATATTCAGGGAAAGACCGGTGATTTCGGCGATGGCTACTTTTATTGCAAGCGTGTATTTTTTGTTGAGAACATTGATCCCCATGATTCCGGAGGGAACTATGAAAGTGATGTTATGATCGTCGACGCTCTTTATTTCCAAAGGCTCGAGCCAGGAAGCGAAAGAGACCTGGGAGAGCTCATGATCAACCTTGATCTTGCTTAGTATTTCCGGCCATTTGTCTTTTACCAGTTGAAAATTGCTCATATAGATTTATACTCCGTCCGTGCTGTTATGTGTGCTCTGTCAGAAAGCCCGATAGTAAGCCCATTCTATGAACACAATCATACTATTATATAATACTAAAAAAGCGCTATATTTACAATAAAACTTGGCAAAAAAGAGTGTGGACAAACTCGAAAGTTATACACTTTATACCCATTTTTATCCACATTGTACCGTGTGCAAGTGCGACAGGTTACCATAACATATGTGAATTCGGCAAAATAATCCAAAAGAAGTTCTCCAACGTATCAACATAGCCGAAAATGGCTTAGTTTCAAGTAAAATGGGCAGATGGCCCCGGAGATGACCACTTACATAAACACAGAAATTCGTGAACTTATCCACAACTTGTCCACATTTTGTGGATAAGTTTATGTAAACAAAGGTAACGGGATGCCTATGTATAAATATGAGAAAAATTCGCTTGACACGTATAGAAGCCAAAAGTATAATGATAGGGCACATTTGGAAAAAAGTTCCTGTTGGCAGAAAGGAAGAGTGTTATTATGAGCAAAATGACATTTCAGCCTAAGAAAATCTCAAGGTCCAGAGTTCATGGTTTCAGGGCCCGCATGAGTACAAAAGGCGGAAGAAAAGTTTTGGCTGCCAGAAGAGCAAAAGGAAGAAAGGTTCTCTCAGCCTGAAAAAAAGAAGCCCAAGACCACATGTTATGTGGTCTTTTCTTCTTTTTTTCTTTATTTCGCGTTGGAATAAGGGAAGTACCATATGAAATTTACCGAGAGTCTAAGAAAAAATTCGGATTTCAGCAAAGTATACAGACAGGGAAGATCCAAAGCGAATTATACGGTTGTTCTCTATGTCAGGGAGAATGACAGCGAACAAAACAGACTCGGCATCTCAGTCAGTAAGAAGGTGGGCAACAGTGTTGTCAGACACAGGGTAAAGAGGCTTATCAAGGAGGCCTACCGCTTGAACGAGGATGCATTTGTATGCGGGTATGATCTTGTCTTTATTGCCCGCGTCTCATCAAAAGATAAAAATTTCAAGGATATAGAAAAATCAATATTGCACATTGCGAGGAAGATGGATATCCTGCGCAAGGCGGAAGAAGATGGGAAAGAAGATTGTTAAGGCGGCCATCCGCTTTTATCAGAGAAACATTTCTCCATATAAGGGTACGAAGTGCCCTTATATCCCTACCTGCTCGAATTATGCACTTCAGGCAGTAGAAAAATACGGCGTAATCCAGGGAGGCTTGCTGGCTCTCTGGAGAATTTTGCGTTGTAATCCGTTTTCGCATGGGGGGTATGATCCGGTTCCTTAATTAACTAAAACTTCCAATTTGACAAGTATGTACAGTCTCATCATAAAAAAATGCATCGTCGGGACGCTGCACAGCATAAGTTCGATCACGGAAATCGAAGATTTCCTATCTCACTTATCCCGCTCGGTCTCGCTGGCAGCGGTACTAATAAATTTTCTGCGCCGTTGGCTTGAAAATTTAAAGTACCGGCCGCTCGACGACGCCTCTCCGATTGCATTTTTAATGATTCGACTGAGCCTTCAGTGTAAGGTGGAAGTTTGAGTTAATTGAAATGTTTTAATATCGTCAGTATTGGGCAGGTAGTCCTGCTCTTTAAATGCGGTATTTACCGCCTGAAAACCACGAAAAAGAAAAGGAGGAAAAAACGTGGGAATTGCATTAACTAAGAGTAACTGGATCTTTTTTCTGAATTGGATCCCGGAGTTACTCGGATTCCTGATGAACGGAGTGTACGGTTTTATCAGCAAAATCGGTATTCCGAATGTTGGTCTCGCCATCATCCTGTTCACAATCGTCATGTATCTGCTCATGACGCCGCTTCAGGTCCAGCAGCAGCGTTTCACAAAACTGAATGCTGTCATGAATCCGGAGCTCCAGAGAATCCAGGCCAAGTATAAGGGGAAGAACGATCAGGTTTCCCAGCAGAAAATGGCGGACGAAACGAACGCCGTCTACGCCAAGTATGGCGTCAACCCGATGGGCTCATGTATCCAGCTTTTGATTCAGATGCCCGTACTCTTTGCACTGTATCAGGTTATTTACCGCATCCCGGGTTACATCACTTATATCGGTGATGTTCTGAGAAAGGTTGCTGAGGACAGCGCATTTGTAAAGTTCTTTACAGATTATATCACAAAGCTTGATAACAAAGCCCTCTCTGCTGCTCTCGGACTTAACAGCGAAGTCACAACAGAGAGAGTTATGGATACGGTCTATAAGCTCAATACCGAGCAGTGGAAAGAGGTCCTGAAACTCGGAGAGGGAAAAGAATTTGAAGCCACACTGCAGAGTGTACACGAGTACATTCACAGAGCTACATCTTTCCTCGGTCTGAATATTTCCGATTCACCGATGAATATCTTTCAGTCTGCTCTGAAGACCGGAGCATACGGTCTTGTAGTTGTAGCTGTTATGATCCCGATTCTCGCGTGGGTCACACAGATGATGAATATCAAGCTCGCTCAGGGCGTATCCGGAAATAACAATAAGAAGTCCGATGACACCATGAGTCAGACTATGAATTCCATGAATACATTCATGCCGATCATGTCGGCAGTATTCTGCTTCTCTCTCCCCGTCGGTATCGGTATTTACTGGGTCATCGGTGCCCTTGTAAGAAGTATTCAGCAGCTCCTGATCAATAGATATCTGGATAATCAGGGAATCGATGAGATTGTTCGCAAGAACCAGGAGAAGGCAAACAAGAAACGTGAAAAGAGAGGTCTTCCGCCTCAGAAGATTACAAATACAGCCAATACCTCCACAAGAACCATCGCCTCTGAGGAGAAGCGCCTTGAGGAGAGCCAGAAGGAAAGAGTCGCCAAGGCTCAGGCTGCCATAAAGGATTCAACCGCATATTATAATAAAAATGCGAAACCCGGATCCATCGCTTCAAAGGCAAATATGGTGAAGCTGTACGATGAAAAAGTAGCTGCAAATAAAGGAAAGAAAAAGTAAGAGGGGTGTCTTAACAAATGGATTATCAGGAATTCAGGGCAAAGACAGTTGACGAGTGTATCACGTCGGCCACCGTAAAATTCGGTGTACCATCTGACCGTCTTGACTATGTTGTAATCGATGAAGGAAAAGCCGGATTTATTTTCGGAATAGGAAGCCGCGATGCGGTCATCAATGCCCGCATAAAAGAGAAAAAGGTCGTCGAGAAAGTCAAGAAGACTGTCGAGGAAATAAAAGCAAATGTTAAGCCTGCCGCAAATCAGATTCAGAAGAAGAGCGACAGGAAACCGGAAAAGAAGGTAGAAAAGGCTGTCGAGAAGGCAGTTGAAAAGAAAGTACAGCCTGCCGAAAAGGCGGAACCTGCAAATGTAAAAGCCGAAAAGAAAGCTGAGAAAAAAATCGATAAGCCGTCTAAAGCTGAGAAGAAGCCGGTAAAGAATACCGAGGAGAGAAAGGCGGAGGCATTTGAAAAGAAAGAAGCTTCTGCTGAGGCAGCTAAGAAGGCTGAAAGCAAAAAGTCTGTCGGCGGTATCGTGACTGCCGATGAAATCGAAAAGAGAGCTGCGGCAGCGGCCGCTCGCGCAAAGGCTGAGGGCATTGATCTGTCCGACAACAGCGAAAATGAAGAGCGTCCGAAAAAGAGAGACAGACGCGACAGACGTGACCGCAGGAATCGTCGTGACCGCGGTGAAAGAAAAGGCAGAAAGTTCAACGAACGCGTTGAGAGTGCTCCTGCCGAAGTTCCGGAGAAACAGCACAAACCGTCACAGCCGAAACCGGATCGCGTAGTTCTTCCGAAGACTGAGGAAGAAGTCGCTGAGATGATGGAGAAGGCTCGCACATTCCTTGAGAATATATTCCGTTGCATGGGTATCAATGTTGAACTTACAATGGAATATGATCAGAAAGAGGGCTGCCTGGAATGTACATTCTCAGGTGATGAGATGGGCATCCTGATCGGCAAGCGCGGTCAGACACTGGATTCTCTCCAGTATCTCACAAGCCTTGTCATTAACAAGAATAAGAATGATTACACGAGAGTTAAGCTCGATACCGAGGACTATCGGGCACGCCGTGCGGATACGCTGGAGAATCTCTCCCGCAACATCGCTTATAAGGTAAAGAGGACCAGAAGGCCCGTCGCCCTTGAGCCGATGAATCCGTATGAAAGAAGAATCATCCACTCTTCTCTTCAGGGAAATCGCTATGTTGAGACTTACTCTGAGGGTGAAGAACCGTATCGTCACGTAGTTGTGGCACCAAAGAGACAGTGAGAGAGACGATCGCAGCAATTGCAAGCGGAATGACAGCATCAGGCATCGGAATCATCAGGATTTCGGGGCCTGATGCTTTTCGCGTCCTCGGAAAAGTTTTTCGCTTTGCAAATAAGAATAAGACGGTAGAAAATGTAAGGCCAAATACGATTCATTACGGACATATTATTGATTATGAAGTAGGAAGTCGGTTTGACGGAAAGATTGTAGATAAGAGTAACAGATATGTAAGGAATGAAACGGTTATTGATGAAGTCCTGGTCATGATTATGAAAGGTCCGCATACTTATACCGCGGAAGATACTGTGGAAATAGACTGCCATGGCGGACCGTTCGTCATGCAGAAGATTCTGACGAGCGTACTTAAGGCCGGTGCCCGTGCAGCGGAACCCGGAGAGTTCACGAAGAGAGCTTTTTTGAACGGACGTATTGACCTCACTGAGGCAGAGGCTGTCATGGATGTAATCAGCAGCGGCTCCGAGGATGCTCTGAAGAGTTCTCTCATGCAGCTTGACGGCTCTGTACGTCGGGAAATTGAGAGACTCAGGGAGAGAATTCTCACTGAGATGGCTTATATTGAGGCGGCTTTGGACGATCCCGAGCATTATGATCTGGAGGGGTATCCGGAGGAACTGGATGAAAAGCTTGTGAATCTCCTTACGGAGCTTGAGAGGCTGCTGGCTTCATTTGACGAAGGAAAGCTTATAAGGGAAGGCATCTTTACAGTCATTCTGGGAAAACCGAATGCAGGAAAGTCTTCTCTTCTCAATTATCTCACCGGCGAGGAAAGGGCTATTGTCACGGAAATAGCCGGAACGACACGGGATTCTCTTGAGGAGACTGTGAGGCTCGGCGGCTTAATCCTTCGAATTGCCGATACGGCGGGTATCCGTTCAACCGGCGATATCATTGAGAAAATGGGCGTCGACCGCGCTATGTCTCTCGCTGAGAAGGCTGATCTTCTTCTTGCGGTCTTCGATTCCTCACGGCCTCTTGATGGCGATGATACAGAAATCCTTTCGTTCATTTCGGGAAAGAAGGCCCTTATACTCCTGAATAAATCTGATCTTGAAACTGTGGTAGACGAGGCAGAGATTCGCAAGTACAGTAATGCACCGATCGTGGTCATATCTGCCAAAATGAATGAAGGTCGCGAGCTTATAGAGGCTCAGATTCGGGATATGTTCTTCAGTGGCAAGCTTCATATGAATGAGGAAATCATGCTTACAAATGTGCGTCACAAGGAAGCTTGCGAGGAGGCGTTGGCGTCGCTCAGGCTTGTGCGTGACTCGATAGAGAGCGGCATGCCGGAGGATTTTTATGTCGTGGATCTTATGGATGCGTATGCGGCTTTGGGAAGAATCATAGGCGAGCAGGTCGGGGAGGATCTGGTTGATATGATTTTTGCGAAGTTTTGTATGGGTAAGTAAGTATGGTAGCATGGGAAAGAAAATATAACTGTAGGAGATAAATGTATGCCTGTCATAGAAGAATTTTGCGATGTAGTGGTAGTCGGTGCGGGACATGCCGGATGCGAAGCAGCGCTTGCCTGCGCGAGACTTGGTCTTGAGACATATATATTTACGGTCAGTGTTGAGAGTATTGCTCTCATGCCCTGTAATCCGAATGTAGGAGGGAGCTCGAAGGGTCACCTCGTGAGAGAACTTGATGCACTCGGCGGGGAGATGGGAAAGAACATCGATAAGACCTTCATACAGTCAAAGATGCTTAATAAGTCGAAAGGCCCTGCCGTTCACTCTCTCCGTGCTCAGGCAGATAAATCCGACTATTCTCTGAGCATGCGTAAAGTCCTGGAAAATCAGGAACATCTTACAATCAGACAACAGGAAGTCGCAGAAATAATAACTGAAGATGTTGCGGATGATTCCAATAATGGAAATATTTATAAAAAAATCGCAGGTGTTAAAACCGTTTCCGGTGCTGTTTTCCACGCGAAAGCAGTTGTACTTTGCACAGGCGTTTATCTTACGGCTCGCTGCATTTACGGCGATGTAAGTCAATATACCGGTCCGAACGGACTGATGGCGGCAAATCATTTGTCGGATTCTCTCCGTGCGAACGGTATAGAACTGAGGAGATTCAAGACCGGAACTCCTGCCCGAATTGATAAGAGAAGTATTGATTTTTCAAAAATGGTTGAGCAGAAAGGCGATGATAGAGTCGTTCCATTCTCTTTTTCCACAAATCCGGAGGATGTACAGATTGATCAGGTGTCTTGCTGGCTGACCTACACAAATGAGAATACGCACAAAGTAATTCGGGAAAATATAGACAGGTCTCCGCTTTACGGTGGTGTAATCAAATCAACAGGACCGCGCTACTGCCCTTCCATTGAAGATAAAGTTATGAAATTTCCGGATAAGGACAGACACCAGGTCTTTATTGAACCGGAAGGCAGATATACAAATGAAATGTATATTGATGGAATGTCAAGTTCTATGCCTGAAGACGTGCAGTTCGCAATGTACAGATCCGTTCCCGGACTTGAAAATGCGAGAATTGTGCGGAATGCTTATGCTATCGAATATGATTGTATTGCACCTAAGCAGCTGAAAAGCACATTGGAGTTCAAAAAAATCAGCGGTCTGTTTTCCGGAGGACAATTCAACGGAAGTTCAGGTTATGAGGAGGCAGCAGCGCAAGGACTTATTGCCGGTATAAATGCGGCTCAGTATATTAAGAAAAAAGAACAGCTTACTCTTCTGCGCTCTGAGTCATATATCGGAGTACTGATTGATGACCTGGTCACAAAGGAAAATTTTGAGCCTTATCGAATGATGACAAGCCGCGCAGAATACAGACTCCTTCTGAGACAGGATAATGCGGATCTTCGCCTTAGAAAATACGGTTATCAAGTTGGTCTGATTTCCCAAGAGCAGATGGATTATGTGAATTTCAAGGAAGAGGCTATACGAAAGGAAATTGAGAGAGTTTCAGGAGTAAATGTATCCCCTTCCGCTGAGATAAACGCTTTTCTTGAGGGTAAAAACAGTACAATACTTGAAACAGGTGCTAAGCTTATTGAATTAATCAGAAGACCGGAGCTTTCTTATCAGGAACTTGCTTTTGTAGATAGAGGGAGACCTGAGTTATCGGAAGATATTATAGAACAGGTTAATATAGAGATTAAATATGATGGATATATTAAACGCCAGAAAAAGCAGGTTCTTCAATTTGCTAAGATGGAGAAAAAGGCTATACCGGACGATATAGATTATGATGATGTGAAGAGTCTGAGAATTGAAGCGAGGCAGAAACTGAAGGAATTCAGGCCCTCAAGTATTGGGCAGGCTTCAAGAGTGGCAGGTGTATCTCCGGCTGATGTCAATGTGCTTTTGGTGTATTTGAAACAAAATAAGATGTGAAAATCCTCGAATGTTTCACGTGAAACATTTTAAGCTTGTTAAATTCGGAAGGATATATCGTACATGAAGGATTATAATACTCTATTATTCGATGAAACGAAGAAAAACGGTATGGAATTGAGTGATAAGCAAATTGCTCAGTTTAATCTGTACTATGAACTGTTGACTGCAAAGAATAAAGTAATGAATCTGACCGCAATCACAGAATATA
>ODAI011294799.1_pt1 | contig 14406 bp, 7 predicted proteins | sample 1539321 | NCBI WGS metagenome assembly ODAI01 (sample SAMN02144231, study PRJEB22623) | gut metagenome | biome: sheep rumen | host: Ovis aries | place: New Zealand
GAAGCTTCTGGACAATAACTCTTCGACCAACACCCTGGAGCTTGGCAGGCAGATCCTTGACGATTTCACCATGGCCTCCGCCCGCTCCAATTCCAGGTCCCAGACCACGCTTTCCCTGATTGACCTGTCGGAGCTTGACAGCAGCGTGCTCAAAAGCCTGACGGCGTTCGGAAAGGGCCTGACGCGGCAGCTGAAGAGCCAGGATTTCCAGTCCGTGGCGACAGCCAGAAACGGAAGCCGTGAATTTGCTCAGAGCAATCATCTGGACCAGATCGACGTCGTGGACTTCTGCAGCCGTCTCGGTACGGAGGAAGGCGCGGCTCTGGCGAAGGCGATCCGCTCCGCGGTGAAATATAACCGTGTGAACAATATGACCGATGCCTGGGGGCTGAGCATCTATTTCCCGAACTCCAGTCTGAAGTCCATGAATTCCATGATTCAGATCTATGAGAATATCGGTATGGACAACGACTGGTCGGAGAGTGTCCGGACCTATGCGACCCTGGAATCTTCCGGGCAGATCGCGGCCTCCTCGGGCGCCGCTTACGGAAGCGGCTCCGGAAGTCTGATCGATATCCTGCTCGGGCTGTCTGGCGGCTCTTCTGATTCCGGCTACAGCTCCGGCTCCGGCCAGAACTCGGGATACGGCCAGAACTCCGGCTCCTCTTACGGCTCCGATTACGGACAGAATTCCGGCTCCGGTTACGACTCCTACGGCGGCTATTCGAGCCTGTTCGGGAACAGCTACGATTCCTACGGCTCCATGTCCATGGAGGACATGCTCGCCCTTCTGACCGGATCTTCCTACGGTTCTTCTTATGGATCTTCTTACGGATCCTCCTACGGCTCGTCCTATGGTTCCCAGAACGGAAATTCTTCCTGGGGAAGCTACGGCGGCAATACATCCTCCTGGGGCAGCGGCAGCTCCTCCTCATCCGGCGGACTGGCGGACAGCCTGCTCTCCCTGCTTATGGGCGGCTACACCTCCACGGACGGCATGAACTACGGCGGGACGAGCTACTCCTCCGTTCTGGGCGGATCGAGCGACTATGTCTCCTCAGACCTGCTCAGCCTGGCGGCACAGCTTCTGTGCGGCAGGCCCATGGTCGGTTCCGAGACCCTGGTTCTGAGCGAGAAGGATGGCAGGCAGGTCCTGCATCTGGATGAGGACCGCTGGGACCAGGTAGTGGACGCGGAACTGGAAGTGTTCGCGGACGACGGGAACGGCTACCTGGATCTGGGGCTTGACAATGTGTTTGAGTTCGACGATGACGGCGACATGATCGTCGACTGGGACGGCACCTGGCTGACGCTCGAAGGACAGCCGGCAGCGGTCTACCCGATCAGCGATACGGATGATGACGACGACGGCCTGTGGATTACAAGAAAATACATCCCGGCCATGCTGGAAGGAAAACGCGTGAACCTCATCGTTGAGTTCAACGAGGAGACCGGGGAAGACAAGGTTCTCGGAGCGCAGAGCGTTCTGGATACGGGCGTGGTAGGCAAAGGCTACATCGAGATGGAAGCAGGCGACGAGATTAAACTCCTCTGCGACTATTTCACCTACGACGGCAATTTTGAGTCCCAGTATGTACTGGGCAGACCGATTACGGTGCCGGAGGACGGCGTCCTGACCATGGGCAACATGGAGTTTACGGCAGGTTCCGGCTACCAGATGCTCTACACAGGACGACTGACCGACATCTACCAGGCGCATTACTGGCTGCCGGTGACGCGGGTATCCTGATCTGATCTCCGTCTGAATCAGTCATTGAAATGATTGAAAAAATCCGATATACTTGTTCCTGTCAGTGAATCATTCCGGCCTGTTAAGGGCGGGCCGGAGGATGCGGATCTTCGGTGCAAAAAGTCCCGGAGCAGCTGTCATGTCCCTGTGAACAGACTTTCGGGACATGCAGGCTGACAGGAACAGGGGATCGGATTTTTATCATTACAGGGGAGAAAGATGCAGATTTGCAGAAGGGGGAAGGGCCTGAAACGCGCGGGCTCTGTTTTGGCAGCTCTGCTGGCGCTTGTTTTATCCGCGCAGACGGTATCTGCCTATAATGCGGGAAAAGCAGAAAAGTACGGACTGATCCGGGGGGATCTGTCCACATGGACACAGAGAGGGAGCAGTTTTTCGGAGAACCGGCAGGTATCCGTCAACGGTTATTCCGCTCTCTCCAGCATGGGATGCAGTTATTACGCGACCTTTTTTATGCTCTGCCGGATGGGGCTGAGGAATCCGCTCACCGATACGGCCTGGGAACTGGCCCTGGAGTGCAGGGAGAAGGGGCTGTGCCGGGACGGGACAGGATATTTTGACCCCAGGTCCATCGCGAAGGTGACAGACGGCAGGGCCGTATTTGTGGAAGAAGGCAATTACGGCAACTATTACAGCGGGCAGAGGGGCATCGAGAGATGCGAAAACCATGAGGATGTCACAAAACTGCTTCGGCGCCTTATGGAGGAAAAGGGTTATTTCTGCGTTGCCTGTGTGGTCGGAACCGTGACCAATTATCAGGGTCTGGAGTATAATTCCGCCGGTCATTATATCTTTATCGACTCGCTTCTGTCAGATGACTGGCTGATCGGGGATCCGGCTTTTCCCGGAACGAGGTGGTCGGACAACTGGGGGCAGCATGGAGGAGAGGTTGTGAAGATCTACGCCTATCAGCTTCTCGATGAGAACGGGGACCAGGTCTGGCCTTCCGAGCGGCAGTCCATGTATGTGGTCCGGAGCTTTGATGAATACTGAAAGTGAATTGATCGCCCTCCGCATCTTTTGCGGGGGGCTGTTATGTCCATATACAAAAAAGACCTGTGAACCGGGATTCTGCTTCGCCATGCCTGCGGGGCTGAAACCGCTTCTGCAGCGATGGGATTTACGGCTGATACTTGCTGATATTTTTACAGAAGGAGACTGACTGATATGCCCTGTACAACGATTCTGGTGGGAAAACTTGCAAGCTATGACGGTTCAACAATCATCGCGCGCAATGACGACGCGGGTGCGGACCATTTTATGCCGAAAAAGTGCTGTGTGATTCATCCGCAGGAGCAGCCGCGTGTATACCGCTCTGTTCTTTCGCATGTCGAGATTCCGCTTCCGGAGAATCCGATGCGCTATACCTGCGTGCCGAACGCGCTGACCGGGAGAGGCGTCTGGGCGGCTTCGGGCGTGAATGAGGCCAATGTGGCGATGACCGCTACGGAGACCATCACGTCAAATGCGCTGGTACTGGGAGCGGATCCTCTGGTAACTTATGTCCCGGCTGAGAAAAAACGGACTGTCTCGGACAGGACGGGCGATATTGACCGTTCGGATGCTTCATTTAAAGAGGAGAGCGGCGCCGCTGACGGGAAAGAAATACCGGGCGGGATCGGCGGGGGGGGTATCGTCGTTCTGGTGCTTCCCTATATCCGTTCCGCCGGGGAAGGCGTGCTCCGGCTGGGTCAGCTTCTGGAGCAGTACGGGACCTATGAGATGAACGGCATCGCCTTCCAGGACGCAGATGAGATCTGGTGGCTGGAGTCGGTCGGCGGCCATCACTGGATCGCCAAAAGGGTGCCGGATGACCAGTATGTCGTGATGCCCAACCAGCAGGGGATCGATGAATTCGATCTGGAGGACGCCTTCGGGGCGCAGAAGGAACACCTCTGCTCGGCGGATCTGAGGGAATTTATCGCGGATAACCATCTGGATCTGTCGATGGACGGAAGCTTCCACGCGCGTTACGCCTTCGGAAGCCGTGATGATTCGGATCATACCTACAACACCTGCCGCGCGTGGGCGATCGAGCGCCGGCTGAACCCGCGTTCCTTCTGCTGGGACGGCCCGGACGCGGACTACACGCCGGAGGATGATGATATTCCGTGGAGCCTGCGGCCGGAGCGGAAGCTGACGGTTGAGGAAGTGAAATACGTGCTTTCCGGACATTACCAGGGAACGGATTACGACCCGTACACGAAAGGCGGCAAGGGGGGAATGTACCGGCCGGTCGGTGTAAACCGCACGAATTTCCTCTCCATTATCCAGATCAGGCCTTACATGCCGGAAGCGGTCCGGGCGCTGCAGTGGATTGCCTTTGCTTCCAATGTATTCAACGCGATCGCTCCGTTTTATGCCAATGTGGAGGAACTGCCGGACTATCTGACCTTCACGGAGGACACCGTATCCACAGACAGCTTTTACTGGAGCAGCCGGCTGATCGGAGCGCTGGCGGACGCGCATTTTGCGAAAAATGCCATCCATATCGAGCGCTACCAGAATAAGGTTTTCAGGAGAAGCCATGAACTGCTTGCGAAGCTGGACCGCGCATATCTGCAGGAGGGACAGGCTCTGGAAAAGGCAAACCTGGAAATCGCAGACATGCTGAGGGAAGAGACCGACAGGGCGCTTGGCAATGTGCTTCATGAATCCACGAAAGCCATGATCAATGCTTTCTCCCGCGCAGATGCCTGATGTGTGGGGGTCAGTGAACAGTAATTACAAGGGATCAAATCAATGACTACTGAAAAGACCAGTCCGAGCCTCTCAGCCTTCCTGGAGGAGGATCGGGAACATATCCTGTCGGAACTGAAATCGGATCCGTCAGAAGGCCACGCCAGAGAAGTCCTGTCCAGAGAACTGGATCGGCTCATGTACCGCGCGGCGGAAGCGGATATGGGCGAGCCGGCCCAGAATATGCTGGTGACCGCCCGCAATACACTGCCCATCATGGAATCCGTTTCCGATGTGGAGGAGTGGAGAAGGACAGAACCGGCAAAGCGCGGACAAGGTATCACAGCCGCCTGCGCCGTGCTGCTGGCGATGGGCGCCGCTTTTATCCTTCTGGGAAGGGGGACGGCGCTGTCCAGTATTCTCCTTACGGCAGGCGGATGCATCGAGCTTGGAGCAGGCGCTTTTCTGGCCGGGAAGAACAGCAGGAAAGATATGCCTGCAGAAAGCCGCGCTTCTGCGGATGTTGAGAGAAAGTTTCTGGTGGATCCGGAAGATGCCTATCATGTGCTCGCCGCGGTGACCCTGGCAGCGGACCACAGCCTGGAGCTGGAGAGGGACCGGATGCTGCTGGAGGATTCAGCCTCCGGGGATTTAAAGACCGCCCGGCGGACGGAGACAGAATTCTATTCAGAGCTCCTGGAATATGTCTACAGGCAGCTGCGGTCGGGCCGGGAGGCGGAAGATGCCAGGGAACAGATCGACTATATTCGATATTATCTGCACACGATGGAAATCGATGTGACCGATTACAGCCCGGAGCACGCGGGCTGGTTTGAACTGCTGCCGGGCGGGCAGACGGTCACGATCCGGCCGGCCCTGACCCGGGACGGAGCGGTTCTGAGAAAAGGGATCGCTTCCGTGTGAGCGGCAGCTGTCCAATATCTTTGTAAGGAAAGCGGAAAGATGGAACGATTTTTTGGATTTGATCTGGGGGATGCGGAGAGCGCGATCGCCCGGCTCGCCAGGGAAGAAAAAGGCGAACCGGCCATTGTGCCCGTATGCGATGCGCCCAGTTTTATCACAGCTTATGCCAGAGCGGCGGGAGGCGGCCTCCTGATCGGGGAGAGCGCCTGCTACAGCGCGGATACGACTGTGCGGCGAATCCGTTTCAAGAGCAGGTTCCTCACGGATCCGGATACGGAGAAGGATATACAGACCTTTGCCGCCGGCGTCCTGGGGGAACTTTATCAGTCGGGAAATCTGGTTCAGAATGAAGACTGCTGCTTTTATATCGGCTGCCCCGCGGGCTGGAATGCCGCCCAGAGGGAACGCTACCGTGAGATATTTGAGCGGATCGGCTATCCGCCGGTCAGGATTGTCTCGGAGTCCCGGGCAGCCCTGATTTCAGCCTGCCAGTCCAGGCACCTTCAGGTCGGTTACGATATCATGACAAGACCGGTCCTTGTGGTCGACGTAGGGTCCTCCACCACCGATTTTGCCTATATTGAGGGCGGCCATGAAGTGGAGCTGAAGACCGCGGGAGAGGTAGTTCTGGGCGGCGGGCTTATGGATGAGCTTCTGCTGGACTATGCGGTCGCGGCAAGCCCGCGGGCGGATGAGATCCGGGAGATCTTCTCCAGGAGCGAGGCATGGAGAAATTACTGCGAATTTGCCTCGAGAAGGCTGAAGGAGAAGTATTTCTCAGATGAGGCCTACTGGGAGAACCAGCTCTGCAGAAAGAGCGTGGAGATCCTCTATGACGGAAAACAGATCCGGCTTCCGATCGAAATAAACCCGGAAATCGCTGACCGGCTCCTGTACGGACCCGTCCCGAAACTGGAGGGCGCCTCCTTCCATGATCTGTTCTGCGGGAGCCTCAGGCAGCTTAAGGAAAAGATTGAAGGGAAGATGCCGGAGCTGCTCTTTCTGACAGGCGGCGTATCAAATCTTCCGGTGATCCGCTCCTGGTGCCAGGAAGCCTATCCCGATTCCGTGGTGGTGACGGGACCGCATCCGGAATTTTCGGTAGCGAGGGGTCTCGCCTACAGCGGCCGGATCGATGAGGACATGAGAGAATTCCGCCGGGAAGTGAGTAATCTGATCGATTCCGCCGTGGTGGAACAGCTGGTGGGGGAACATCTGGACGAGCTTTATGACGCGGTGGTGGACGCCCTGGTAGGGCCGCTGATGGAAAATGCGGTTATCAACGTATTCGACAGGTGGCGCAGCGGGGAGATCGAGCGGCTGTCAGAGATCGATGAAAAACTGAAGGAAGAAGTCGAGGACTACCTGAGAGGACCGGAAGCCCAGAAGCTGCTTGTGGGCGTGATCTCCGCCTGGCTCAAGCCGGTCGCCTACGCGCTGGAAGAATATACGATGCCCATCTGTGTGCGGCACGGGATCCCCTACAAGGCTTTGAATCTGACCACTTACCTGTCCGTCTCCGATCTGGATATCCAGATAGACGCAAAAGATATCTTCGCGGTGGATGAATTCACCTGGATGATCAATGCGATTCTGTCCGTTATCGTAGGACTGATCTGCGGCGGAAACGGGATCGCCCTGATCGCGGGCGGCCTGAAGGGCATTCTGGCGGGGACCATCGTCTCCCTCTTTGTCCTGCTGATCGGCCAGGAGCATATCGAGGCGAAGATGATGGATGTCAATCTGCCGAAGACGCTGCGGAAACTGATCCCGAGAGGCCAGTTTGCCGCCAGGATGAAGAAGATCGCGCCGGAAGTGGAAGCGAACTTCCATAAGAGCCTGGAAAATGAAAAAACCGAAGAGATCTCATCACGCCTTGTCGGCGAAATCTCCGGCCAGATCGAACAGTGCCTGAGCCGGATGGCGGAGGTAGTGGAGATTCCCCTTGGCTGAGTGAAGAAAACACAGAGAGGAAGGAGAGGGCAGATGTCAGACCGGAAGATCTATACGGACCAGCCGATTCCGCCCCGGCCTTCCTCATCCGAAAGCGGCCGGCGGCAGCCGGCAGGAGAAGGATCCGGGCAGTTCCCGGAAAGCGAACGATCCGGATGGCAGCCGGCAGGAGAAGGATCCGGGCTTTTCCCGGAAAGCGAACGATCCGGATGGCAGCCGGCAAAAAAAAGATCCGGGCAGCTGCCGGCAGCCGAAAGCTTCGGGCAGCAAAGAGGAGAATACTGGAAGCAGAAAGAAAGCCGGAGGAGGCAGGATTCCGACAGGAACGTCTCCCCTGCGGGGCAGCAGGGACGGTCTCCCTGGAATTATATTACAGAGGAGGAACTCTTTTCCACTTTCCGCCCTTCCGCCGCGGGTATGCGGTACGGTTCAGGGAGAGGCGGATCTTCTGCTTCTGGGGCCGGGAGAAGGCCGGTACCGGAGAAGATCCGTCAGCTGGACAGCATGCTGTTCCCTTACCAGTACAGCTTTGAGAAAAAAAGCCGGGCCTTCCTGGAGCAGGCCAGGTTCATGGCGGATTATGAGGAGGATCTTTCAGAAGAAGATGACCCGGATGATGCCATGCCCGTGCAGCGGCATAATCTTCCTGCTTATCAGGAACTGAATATCTTTGAACTCAGCTCCTATTTTCGCTGGAGAACGCAGATCCGGATACTGCTTGGAAATGGCGCAGAAGAGAAAAAAGAATGGCCGCCGGTCTGTTATGACTTTGCCTGCATCCTGCTGTTTGAGCTGATCAACGGAATCGGACCCGGCAGTCCGGAGGAAAGACTGAAGCAGATCATTGCCCTCAACGGGATCTATTCAGGATCGGTATCCTGGCCCTCCTCCCATGTGCGCTCGTGGATTCAGGATTACATTCTCTGTTATGAAATGAATACGGACTACGCGGCTGTATATTTCAGGGACCTGTTTTATTCTTTCAGGACAGTGAATGCCCTGGCAGACCCTTACGCCGCACCGGACAGGGAGATTCTTGCCGCTGTCGATATGTATTCGGCCTACCATCTGAACCGGTCCGGCCTGAGGGAGCAGTTCCCGGCGGAGACGGAGGAAGTGACGGCCGCGGTGGTGAGAGCCCTTGCGGACTATTATTCAGAGGAACTAAACAGGGAGACCGCAGAAGGCATGCAGGCCAGGAAAGCTGCGGAGGGCATGTGGGACCGGAAAGCTGCGGAGGGCATGCGGGACCGTGGGATCGCGGAAAGTCTTTCCGGCGGGGAAGGTACAGAAGCGGATCTGCCGGAGCGGCATGACGGCCTGGCCGTAAAAATCTTCGGTCCGAGGAGCGAATGGCTGCGCCAGATTTTCCATGGAGCCCTGTTCGATCCATCTCAGATTGCCGATCATCGATATGTACTTTTCCCTGCCAGACAGTTCCGCTTTCTGAAGGGAAAATGCTATTATGATTCCTTTCCGGAGAAGGCTCCTTCGGAGGGGAAACGTTTTCTGGGCAGCCTGATCCGGGAGACAGACCGCAGGCTGCGCATCGCACTTGCTTATGGTCATCCGCTCAGGGAGGCGCAGCCTGATCCGGGTGCGGCCCGTGTGATCCAGTATCAGATTGATCTTTTCCTTGAAAGAAAGAAGGAGCGGGAGAAACCGGTCCTTAAGCTTGATTTCAGCCGGCTGTCCGGAATCCGTGCAGATTCGGACTACACGGCGGAGCAGCTGCTCCGGGGGATCGGGAACACCGGGGAAGAATATGCGCAGCAGGCACCGGGAATACCGGATAAAGCGGTGGAGGAGCCTGTGCCTACAGGCGCGGGATTCGTGGAAGCAGCGTTGGAGGAGCCTGCACCTGCTGCGGAAGCTCCTTCGCAGTCAGCTCCGTTGGGGCTGACGGAGGAAGAGTACCGGGTGCTGCTGATGATCCTGTCCGGCGAGAATCCGGCGGAGTATCTGCGGAGCAGGAGAATGATGCAGTCAGTTCTTGTGGATTCCATTAATGAAAAATTCTACGATGAGATCGGGGACTCCGTCCTGGAAGAAGCGGACGGCGTATTTGAAATCGTTCCGGATTACCGGGAAGAGCTGGAAGAGATGCTGACGCAGAGCTGACAGACGGTCTGAACCGGCATTATGAAAACGGTCCGGGCCGTGAAAAGATACTGATACAGAACTGACAGACGGTCTGAACCGGCATAATGAAAAGGGTCCGGACCATGAAAAATATACTGATGCAGAGATGACAGCCGTTCTGCGGAGCGGTCTGTATCCGGAGAGATAAAATGGCAGATTACACGGATCGCGATGAAGCCGCGCGCAGAAAGGTGCCGCGCCGGATTGCACAGACAGTCCTGAATTCTCTGAAGGGCGGAGTCGTGCCGAGAACGGGGCTTCCTTATGTGACAGTCGGCCGAAAGCATGAGATTGACGCACTGCTCCATGATGTGGACATCATCGCTGAAGGCGGCGCGTCTTTCCGCTTTATCGTCGGGCGCTACGGGAGCGGAAAAAGTTTTCTCCTGCAGACAATACGGAATTATGTGATGGAGCGGGATTTTGTCGTAGCGGATGCTGATCTGTCTCCTGAGCGCAGGCTGCAGGGGACAAGGGGCCAGGGACTGGCGACTTACCGGGAACTGATCCGGAACCTTTCCACAAAGACCCGGCCTGAAGGCGGAGCACTCACGCTGCTGCTGGACCGCTGGATTTCCTCTGTGCAGGCCCGGACCGCGGAGGAGACAGGGCTGGATGTACAGGAGGCCTCCTTTGCCTCTGAGGTTGACCGGAAAATCTATTCGGTCATCCGCTCCTTAAGCGAGCTGGTACACGGCTTTGATTTCGCGCGTCTTCTTTCTGTCTATTACCGTTCCTATCTGAGCGGGGATGATGAGACCAAAGCGAAGGTGGTGAAATGGTTCCGCGGGGAATATACGACCAAAACAGAGGCCCGGCAGGACCTGGGCGTGACCGTGATCATCACGGATGATGACTGGTATGAATATCTGAAGCTTTTCGCGAGCTTTTTCCGCCAGGCCGGCTACAGGGGATTTATGATTTTCATCGACGAGCTGGTGAATATCTACAAGATTCCGAACAGCATTACCCGGCAGTACAATTATGAAAAAATACTGACCATGTACAACGATACTCTGCAGGGGAAGGCCCAGTATCTTGGGATCCTGATGAGTGGGACGCCGCAGAGTGTGGAGGATACACGGCGGGGGATCTACAGCTATGAAGCGCTCCGTTCCCGTTTAACGGAAGGGCGTTTTTCCAGAGAGGGCGCGAGGGATATGCTGGCGCCGGTCATCCGCCTGGATCCGCTTTCCCCGGAGGAGATGCTGGTCCTTACGGAGAAGCTGGCGGATATGCACGCCGGACTGTACGGCTATGAGCGGACCATGACTTCGGAGGACCTGGCCCTGTTTCTCCGGATTGAGTACGGAAGAATCGGGGCAGATACCAATATTACGCCCAGAGAGGTAATCCGGGATTTCATCGAGCTTCTGGATATTCTCTGCCAGCACCCCGGCCTTTCGGTAAACGAGCTGATGGAATCAGATGCCTTCAGCTACGCGAAATCGGACGCGGTGAGCGATGAGGCTATGGAAGAATTCGCAGAATTTACCCTGTGAGTCCGCCGGACAGAAGCTTCTTTTGTCCGCCGGATCAGGAACAATACAGGGTACAGGATGCTTGTCCGCCAGACCGTGAATCAGGAACAATATAGGATACAGGATGCGGCACTGTGCCGCTGAGGGATAAAGATGGATGTTTTCAGCCGCTATGCGCCTTTTATTCAGGATTTCATATACCGCAGCAGCTGGCAGAACCTTCGGGCAGTCCAGGTGGCAGCCGGAGAAGCGATCTTTGATTCAGATGAAAATGTCCTGCTGGCGGCTTCCACGGCTTCCGGCAAGACGGAGGCTGCCTTTTTCCCGATCCTGACCCTTTTTCAGGAGGATCCGCCTTCTTCTGTCGGCTGTATCTATATCGCGCCGCTGAAGGCACTGATCAATGACCAGTTCGGGAGGCTGAATGATCTGTGTGAGGAGGCAGGAATCCCTGTCTGGCACTGGCACGGAGATGTGTCGGCATCCCATAAAAAGAAGCTTCTGAAACATCCGTCCGGGATTCTGCAGATCACACCGGAATCTCTGGAAGCTCTGCTTCTGAGAAAGCATGGGGAGATCCCGAACCTCTTCGGGGATCTCAGATTTGTCGTGATTGATGAGATTCATTCCCTGCTCCGGGGAGACAGAGGCGGCCAGACCCTGTGCCTGATTGAACGGCTCAGCAGGATGGCGGAAGTGACGCCCCGCAGGATCGGGCTTTCGGCAACCATCGGGGATCCGGAGGCGGCCGGCCGTTTTCTCTCCAGCGGTACAGGCCGCGGCTGCGTGATCCCGAGGATTGAGGCAAAAGGACTTCGCTGGCGCCTCTCCATGGAGCATTTCTTCCTTACTGCGCCGCAGGCCTCGGAAGGAAGCCTTCTGCCGGAGGGGCCGGCAGCGGGAAATCCGCAGCCGGAAATCCAGCCGGGCAGTGCCTCAGATCCTGCGGCGGGAAACCCGGACGGACAGGAAAGCCTCCTCTCCGGCGGCAGCGCTGTGAGTGCCCCTACGGACAGGGCACCTGTCGGCGCGGATCCGGGGATGGCCTATATATTTGAACACACAAAAGGCAGGAAATGCCTTGTATTCAGCAATTCCAGGGAAGAGTGCGAGGCTGTCACCTCCACGCTGCGCCAGTACTGCGAAGCCGCCCATGAACCGGACCGCTTCATGATTCATCACGGCAATCTGTCCGTTTCTTTCCGGGAGACTGCGGAGGAAGCCATGAAGAGGGAGGATGCCGCCGTCACAACCTGCACGACGGCAACGCTGGAGCTTGGGATCGATATCGGAAAGCTGGAGCGGGCCTTCCAGATCGACGCGCCCTTTACGGTCTCCTCCTTCCTGCAGAGGATGGGGCGGACCGGCAGAAGGGGAGAACCCCAGGAGATGTGGTTTGTCATGCGGGAGGAGCACGCCGAGGCGAGGAACCTGCTGCCGGAGACCATCCCCTGGAAACTGATTCAGGGAATCGCCCTGATTCAGCTTTACCTTGAGGAACACTGGGTGGAACCGCCCCGGGAGGACAGGCTTCCCTACAGCCTGCTCTATCACCAGACCATGAGCACGCTGGCTTCCGGCGGGGAAATGACGCCGGCGGAGCTGGCGTCCAGAGTACTGACGCTGACCTGCTTCAGGGGGATCACAAAAGAGGACTACAGGATTCTCCTGAATCATCTGGTCGCGATCGACCACATCCAGCTGACGGAGAACAGGGGGCTGATCGTAGGCCTCGCCGGCGAGCGGATCACAAGCTCCTTCAAGTTTTATGCGGTTTTCCCGGAAAATGAAGAATACCGGGTCCGCTGCGAATCCCAGGAGATCGGGACGATCGTCAAACCGCCGCCGGTCGGCGACAAGATTGCCATCGCGGGGCATATCTGGGTGGTGGAGGAGGTTGACCGGACCCATCATCAGGTCTACTGCCATATGGTGAAAGGCAAGGTGCCTGCCTATTTCGGCGTGGAGCCCGGAGACATCCATACAAAGATCCTGGAACGGATGCGCCGGGTACTGAGCGAGCAGAAAAGTTATCCCTATCTGCTGAAAAATGCTTCCGCCCGGCTTGCGACAGCCCGGCAGGCGGCGCTTCTGGCGCATCTGGACCGGAAAGCCCTTGTCTGCCTGGGAGGAAATATGTACTGCCTCCTCCCGTGGCTGGGAAGCTATGCATTTCTGGCCCTTGAGCGTTTTCTGCGCCTGAAATGCGCCGGGGCGCTCGGCCTGAAGGGATTCAATTCCGCCCGCCCCTATTTTATGCAGTTTACGATGAGCGTGACGGAGAGCGATTTTGTCCGGATTCTGAAGGAGGAGGCGGAAAAGAGCCTCGATCCGATGGAACTTCTGTATCCCGGCGAGGTCCCGGTCTTTGACAAATATGATGATATCCTGCCGGAGGAACTGGTCCGGAAGGGATTTGCATACGGGGTGCTGGATATAGAAGGCATGAAAAAAAGAATTCTGGAGTGGGAAGCGTGAGCGCCGGACTTTGATCCGGGCAGCGGCAGGAAGCTGCGGTGGACAGGAGAGACCGTCTTCGGCGCTGTTCCCGCAGACGCCGTTCTGCTGTGGATAAAACGCTTTCCGGGATCCGTGCATGATTGCGTGAGAAGATAAGCAGAAGAGAACTTTGAGTGCTATAATAATACGGAGAAGCCGTCCGGACGGCGGAAAGAGAGGGGAAGAAAATGATTGATTATTCCGAGGGAACTGGAAAACTGTATCATATTCAGGTAGCACCCGGGGAGGTAGGAAGGTATGTAATTCTTCCCGGAGATCCCAAGAGATGCGAAAAGATCGCACAGTATTTTGACAATCCTGTCCTGATTGCGGACAACCGTGAATATATTACCTACACAGGAACCCTGGACGGCGTAAAAGTATCGGTTACCTCCACGGGAATCGGCGGGCCGAGCGCCGCGATCGCCATGGAAGAACTGAAAAGATGCGGTGCGGACACCTTTTTAAGGGTCGGTACCTGCGGCGGCATGCAGCTGGAAGTAAAGGGCGGCGATCTGGTGATTGCCACCGGCGCCATCCGGGCGGAAGGCACCAGCAAAGAGTATGCGCCGATCGAATATCCGGCGGTGGCGGATTTCGATGTCGCATTCGCCATGCGGCAGGCTGCGGCAAAGCTGGGCCTTACCGCACATCTGGGCGTCGTTCAGTGCAAGGATTCCTTCTACGGCCAGCATGAGCCGGAAGTGAAGCCGGTGAGCTACGAACTTCTGAATAAATGGGAGGCCTGGATCAGGTGCGGCTGCCTCGCCTCCGAGATGGAATCGGCAGCCCTCTTTATCGTGGGCTCCTGCCTGAAGGTCAGGGTAGGCACCGTGCTGCTGGCCATCGCCAACCAGGAGAGGGCGAAGGCCGGCCTGGACAATGAGCAGGTGCATGACACGTCAGGTGCGATCCGGACCGCAGTGGAAGCGATCCGCCTGCTGATCCGCCAGGATGCAC
>ODAI011510063.1_pt1 | contig 14406 bp, 12 predicted proteins | sample 1539321 | NCBI WGS metagenome assembly ODAI01 (sample SAMN02144231, study PRJEB22623) | gut metagenome | biome: sheep rumen | host: Ovis aries | place: New Zealand
CGCCTCTGCGCCGGTCCGTCCTTGACAATACTGAGATCTTCGGGTGAAAAGAAGACGATATGCAAAAGGCCGATCAGTTCGGAAGCCTTCCGGATCCTTTGACCATTGATGGCGATGCCCTTGGTCTTACTCTTCCGGAGATGCATATCCACCTGATAATCCAGATCATTCTTGATCATCACGGTGCGGATATGGGCTTCCTCCTGTCCAAACCTGATCAGATCCCTGTCCTTGACCCCTCTGTGGGATCTGGTCGTAGAGATCATATAAAGAGATTCCAGAATATTCGTCTTTCCCTGCGCGTTGTCTCCGTAGAATATATTGGTTCCTTCCGAAAATTCCAGACGCAGCGACTCATAATTCCTGAAATTAGAAAGTTCCAGTGACTTTATATACATATAAGCTAATTACTCCGATGCGCGAACGGTAAAGGTATTTCCCTGCACAGAGACCGTGTCGCCGTCTCTGAGCTTCTTCCCTCTTCTGGTCTCTGTCTCTCCGTTGACAAGAACCACTCCGTCTTCAATCAGTACCTTTGCCTCGATGCCCGAGGACGCGATACCCGCAAGCTTCAGCGCCTGCCCGAGTTTAATAAACTCATCTCTGATTTCCAGATCCATTATTTCATCCCTGTTCTTTCGCTGATGTTGTTATTCCTGTTTGGTGTAAAGCGGACATTCGCAATACGCTTCCAGCGGCTCAAAATAGAGAGGCCGGTCAATCGATCGTAATAAAGTTCACGGGAAGGATCAGATAGCAGTAAGTCTCGTCCGCATCCCTGATAAAGCAGGGAGCTTTGGGGCTTACAAGATAAAGCGTGATCTCCTCGCTGTCGATCGCTCTGAGCGCGTCGATCAGGAACTTGGGGTTGAAGCCGATATTCATATCCGCTCCGTCCTTGGAAATCTCGATCACTTCGTCCATGCTTCCGAGCGTCGTATTGATCTTGAGCTCCATGCTGCCGTCGCCGATCATGATGATCACGGGCTTCTTGTCCTCCTCCTTGACAAGGAGGGTCGCTCTGTCGATACAGTTCAGGAATTCTCTTCTCTGAACTGTCACTCTCGTCTGATAGCTGCTGGAGAGCATCTTGTCGATCCGGTAATACTCGCCCTCGATCAGTCTGGTCACTACGATCGTGTCGTCGAACTCAAACAGGGCATGCTTGTCAGTGAAGTAGATATTGACAAACTTATCGGTGTCGCCGGAAAGGATCTTGCTGATCTCGCTGAGTGTCTTGCCGGGAACGATAACCTTGCGGTCTTCGTAGGAATTGCTAAGTTCTACATTCCTGATCGCGATGCGGTGTCCGTCGAGCGCGACCATTCTGAGTCTGTTGTCCCTGATCTCCAGAAGCTCGCCTGTCATCATGCCGCTGCTCTCATTTCCGGAAATAGAGAAAATAGTGCGGTTGATCAGGTCTCTGAGCGTAAACTGGGAGACTCTCACTTCATTCTTTCTCTCGATCTCGGGAAGATAGGAAAAATCCGTGCCGTCCTTGCCAAGGATCGTGAATTTGGCCTTCTGGCAGGTGATCGTGATCTTCTCGCCTTCCGTTACGATCACGACGTCGTCATCGGGGAGCTTTCTCACAATACTGGAGAAAATCTGCGCATCGACAGCGATAATGCCTCTGCTGATGATGATCCCGGGTACGACGGTCTCGATTCCCAGTTCCATGTCATTGGCGATCAGTCTGATGTCATTTCCGGATGCGTCAATGAGAATGCACTCGAGGATCGACATAGTAGTCTTGCTCGGTACAGCTTTGGATACGATCTGTATTCCCTGTGAAAGATATGATTTAGCAATTCTCAGTTCCATATATGTTCTGTTCCTTCCGCAATTGGTGATGGGTGATTTCTTTTCGGGCTCCGTGTGTGTGTTAGTAAAGTAAAGATCGTAATCTTAGTATATAGAGTTTGTGAAAATGAGGATAACCACTCCTAATTATATTATTTATTGGCTTAAAATACAATCTGGAGACGTGGAAATGACTGCGATTTGGCCGTTTAAAATGAGTTTTTTATCCACATCCGTTAACAGGTGTATGTGGGGATGCAAAAACTGTCTTAAAACGGCAAATATGGGCTGTCCACACAATCAATATCCAATCAACCTGTTGTCCACAAAGCTGTCCACAATCTCAGGACTTGATATTGAGTTTTTTGAGGATGACCTCCACATTGCCCCGCAGCTCGTCGTTCTCTGCCAGGTCGTTCTTGATCTTGTTGGCGCCGTGCATGATCGTGGAGTGATCTTTCTTGCCCAGCATCTTGGCGATCGCGTCATAGGTGATATCGGTGTAGTTTTTGCACAGATACATGATCACCTGTCTGGGGACCACGATCTCGCTGTCCTTCTTCTGGGACACGACGGCCGCAGCCCTGACCCCGTAGTGGTCGCAGACAACGCTCATGATCCTTTCCGGAGTGACGACGTCGTTCTTATCAGGATAGATCATATCCTTCAGAGCGTCCTTGGCATTTTCGAGCGTGATCTCTACATTATTGAGTCTGGAATACGCGTTGATCTTCTTGATCGCCCCCTCAAGCTCTCTGATATTGGACTTGATATTGGTGGCAATATATTCCAGGACCTGATCGTCGACGCTGAAACGGGAGTTTTCCACATTCTTTCTGAGGATGGCCATTCTCGTCTCGTAACTGGGCGGCTGAATGTCAGCGATCAGTCCCCACTCGAATCGGGAGCGGAATCTTTCGTCCAGCGTCTCCATCTCCTTGGGAGGGCGGTCCGAGGAAAGAACGATCTGCTTGCCTGCCTGATGCAGCTCATTGAAGGTGTGGAAGAATTCCTCCTGTGTGGACTCTTTACCTATAATAAACTGGATGTCGTCGATCAGAAGGACGTCGACAGTGCGGTATTTGTCGCGCAGTCTCGCCATAGAGGAGGAATTGCCGCTTCTTATGGACTCGATCACTTCATTGGTAAACTGTTCGGACGTGACATAGAGAACTCTCATGTCAGGGTTCTGTTCCAGTATGAAGTGTCCGATGGAATGCATCAGGTGGGTCTTTCCGAGGCCGGCGCCTCCGTACAAAAACAGAGGATTATAGGTATTTCCCGGTGATTCGGATACGGCCAGGCAGGCGGAATGGGCAAACATGTTGTTGCTTCCTACGATGAAGGTATCGAACCTGTACTTGGGATGAAGATGGGCATCCTCTATTTTGGCGCGGTTGGAAGCCTTGACGGGCTCCTTCTTCTCCTCAGGGGCGGTCTCCTCCTGCTCCAGTACGAAACGCACGTCGTATTCCTCGCCCAGAAGCTCGGAAATGGTGACCTTGAAGAAATCCTTGTAATTCTTGGAGATATAGGTCAGTTTGAACTGATTGTCAGAAGGAATCCTGATGACAACCACGTTGTCCTTAATATAGGCGATCTCGAGGTCCTCGATCCAGGTTTTATAGGAAATGTTGGTGAGTTCGTAATTATCGCGGATGTGTTCCTTGATATTCTGCCAGCTCTGTTTAATGATCTCATTGTTCATATTGAATACCGCCGCTTTCCATAAATATAATCCGATGATCAGACGGGGATGGCCGGAACGGAAGCCGGAGCTATTTATAATAAGAAGAAACTCCGCCTAAAAGGGTGATCCGGAGTCTTCCCGGGACGCTTCCGAAGGGTCCGGATCGAGCCGCCGAGAGCACATCCCCCCATGATGTTGTAATGTGTATTTTAATATAAATGTAAAAAATCTTCAAATTTGTCAAACTAAAGAAAAATGTTGATAAAATTGTGGATAACAATTTTTTTAATAAATATTCCACTATTGAAAGTTGGACTTAAAAAGGCAAAAAAAGCCTGTTTGTGGATAAAAAAGGCATAAAAAAGGGGGTTATCCACATGATTTCCACAAAATGTGGATACTAGGATAGTAACAATGTGGAAATGTGGATAACTCCTGATACCTCAATATGTTGTAAAAAAAAATTTTGAAATTCAATATATAGAAGTTCCGAAAAGCCTTTATTTATGGGCTTTTTCAGCATTTTTTACTTGACCGCAAATAGAAAAATCTATATAATTAGAATGCTGTTTACCACACAGAACAGCAAAAGATGGCCCGCAGGAGAGACTGCCTGTGAAGATCTTTCTTTATAGGGCGGCGGATCACCGCACATCTTCGGCAATAAATAACGAAGGAAACAACTTAGTTAAGGAGGATACCATACATGAAAATGACATATCAGCCCAAGAAGAGACAGCGCTCCAAGGTGCATGGATTCAGATCCAGAATGAGCACACCCGGCGGAAGAAAGGTTCTTGCAGCCAGAAGAGCTAAGGGCAGAAAGAAATTAACCGTTTGACAGACAATCTGAAAGCCGCAGCAATGTGGCTTTCTTTGTTATCTCAGGGGAATTTGAGTGAATGGAATCACTGAAGAAAAATGATGATTTCAGAAAATGCTATAACACCGGCAGATCATATGTGAACCGGGATCTGGTCCTGTATGTGTGTGGAAATGATACGGGAAAAAACAGAATCGGGATATCAGTGAGCAAAAAGGTGGGAAACAGCGTCGTCAGACACAGGATCACAAGACTGATCCGGGAAAGTTATCGGCTGCATGAGCAGATGTTCAATAGTGGTTTGGACATAGTAGTCGTGGCGCGGTCCAGGGCCAAGGATGCCGACTATCACAGGGTAGAGGGCGCGCTTCTGCATTTGGCGGGAAAGGCTGGAATTTATGGCAAAAAAGACACTGATCCGGTTGATTAAATTCTATCGCAGATATCTGTCTCCCCTTAAGAGCACCAAATGTCCGTATATACCCACATGTTCCGAGTACGGACTGGAAGCTGTGGAAAAATACGGCGCTTTAAAGGGTGGACTTCTTGCACTGTGGAGAATTCTCAGATGTAATCCGTTCTCTCACGGAGGATATGATCCTGTACCCTGAAACTGCCCTGCAGCAGTATTTTGACTAATCCTGAAGGAGGATTCAATGTTTCTTACCAAGTCCAGTGGAATGATTATCGGACCTATAGCCAGTTTGCTCGGAATGTTCATGAACGGAATTTTCTATGTTCTGAATATGATCGGAATTCCGAACATCGGCCTGGCTATTATTATCATGACCATTCTGATCTATATGGCCATGCTGCCGCTCACGATCAAGCAGCAGAAATTCTCCAAGCTTCAGCGCAAGATGCAGCCGGAGCTCAATAAGATCAATAAGAAATATGAAGGCCGCAAGGATGCCGAGTCCATGGAGAGACAGCAGGCCGAGATCAAAGAGGTCTACGGCAAGTACGGCGTCTCCGCGACAGGCAGCTGTGTCCAGCTCATCATCCAGATGCCGATCCTGCTGGCTCTGTACCGCGTCTTCTATAACATTCCTGCTTATGTACCCATGGTGAAGCAGGCTTTCTTCCCTCTGGTTGATAAACTGATCGGCGCGGACGCCGGAAGCTATCTGCAGGCGACCAATGCAGCCAGATATTTTGTAAAACAGTTTGAAAACGAGAGCTATGTAAACGGTGTGACCGAATACGTGCAGAACACGTTTATCGATGTTCTCAACAAGTTTAACAGTGCCGACTGGACTGCCCTGAGCGAAAAGTTCACCGAGCTTCAGAGTGATATCAGCAGTACGGTGGCAAGCCTGACCAGATACAACAGTTTTCTCGGTCTGAACATGGCAAATTCACCGTCCTCCCTGTTCAAGGAAGCGATAGCCAATAAGACTTATCTCATGGTGATCGTAGCGCTGATCATCCCTGTTCTCGCGGCTCTTACCCAGTACCTGAACGTCGCGCTGATGCCCCAGGCTCCCCAGGGCGATGGCAATGATCAGATGAACCAGACTATGAAGTCTATGAACGTCATGATGCCTCTTATGTCCGCATTCTTCTGCTGGAGCCTTCCCAATGGTATGGGCATCTACTGGATCACCGGCGCTGTGATCCGCTGCATCCAGCAGGTCCTGATCAACAAGCACATCGATAAGATGGACATCGATGCCATGGTCGAGAAGAACCTCGAGAAGATGAAGGGAAAAGAAGCCAAAGAGGGTAAAAAGGATAAGAATCGTGCCAGCAGCAGCAACATGAGCACATATTCTTCCATGAATACCAGAAGAATGAAAGATAAATCCAGCACTGCAGTGAGCGCGGATGCTGAGAAGAAAGCAAGAGAGGCCAGACAGACGAACGGCAAAAAATTCAAGGCAGGAAGTCTTGCCGAGAAAGCCAATATGGTCAGCAGCTTTAACGAAGTGAGCAGCGACTCCTCGAAAAAGCAGGGCAAGAAAGGATAAGATATGTCTCAGGAATATATCGAAATTACAGAAAAGACTGTAGATGACGCGATCACTACAGCCTGCCAGAGATTGTCCGTAACCAGCAATCGTCTGGATTATATAGTGGTTCAGAGAGAAAAATCGGGATTTCTCGGAATCGGAGCCAAACCTGCCATCATCAAGGCCAGAGTGAAAGACGCGGCCGAGGCTACACAGGCGATCCTTGACGATGTGATCGGCAAGGTGGAAAAGAGGGTTCAGAGAGATATCGCGAAGGCAGAGGAAGCTGCTAAAAAAGAAGAAGTAAAGCAGCCCGCTCCCGCGGCCAAGGAAGAGGCAAAGAAGGCTGAAAAGGCCGTAAAAGCTGAGAAAAAAGAAGCCGCGAAGGCAGAAAAGAAGGAACAGAACGAAAAGGAGAAGGAAGTAAAGAAGAATAAGAAAAAGAATAAGAAATCTTCCGCTCCTAAAAAGGCAGCTGTCGAGGCGGAGCCCGCGGCACCTGCTGCCGAGGAAAAGGCGGCACCCGCTCCCAAAAAGAAAGCGGCCATTCCCCAGCTGACAGATGAAAAGATCGCGGAAATTAAGAAAGCCGCACATGACTTCCTGGAAGGCGTATTCAAGACCATGGATATGGATGTGGAGATCAGCGAGTCCTACGAGAAAGAGACCGGTATTCTCACTGTCAATATGGAAGGTGAGGAAATGGGCGTTCTGATTGGTAAGAGAGGACAAACTCTTGACTCTCTCCAGTATCTGGTATCTCTTGTCGTCAATAAGGGTGTGGATGGCTACATCCATGTTAAGGCTGACACGGAGAATTACAGAGAGAGAAGGAAGAAGACTCTTGAGAATCTTGCCAAGAACATCGCGTTCAAGGTCAAGAGAACAAGACAGCCCGTGGCGCTCGAGCCCATGAATCCCTATGAGAGAAGAATCATCCACTCTTCTCTTCAGAATGAGAAGTACATTACGACCTACAGCGAAGGCGAAGAGCCCTATCGCAAAGTCGTAGTCGCTCTCAAAAAAGACGAGAACGGAGAAGATCTCCTCAAGGAGGAAAAATTCGAGAAGGGCGGCCGCGGAAGAGGCGGAAAAGGCGGCCGCGGAGGAAGAAAACGCGATTACCGCAGATCCAAAGACAACCGCCGCAGTGAAGACAACGGCGGGAACAGCCCTGCTGCTGAGGAATAAGATCCGCGGTGTTTGGACTGATCATAAGGACCGGACAGGAATGGACTGACCATCTCCTGCCCGGTCTTTAATATTGTGCGCAAACAGGGAGAATACAGGCGTGAACTCTTTCATTTATCGGCAGTTTATTGTATTCTGAAATTTGAACCGCACAATCAGTCCCCCGCATCTGCGCCGCAGAGGCGTAGGCGGGGGTCCGAAGGTTGATTGTCTCAGCAGCGCTTTACTAAGTTTTCAGGGAAGGAATGGCGGACAATATGGCTCTTATGTATGATCATTTACAGACAGATACGATCGCAGCGATCGCTACAGCGATGTCTGAGGCCGGTATTGGAATTATCAGGGTCAGCGGACCGGAGGCGGCCGTGATCGGATCGAAGCTTTACCGCACTCCCGGCAGGAAAAAGACAGATTTATCTGAATGGCGGCCCGGAACGATCCGGTTCGGCTATATCGTCGAGACGGACGAAGAGGGCCGGGAGCAGGTGATCGACGAGGTCATGCTCTCCTGGATGAAGAGTCCCCACAGCTATACGACAGAGGATACGGTGGAGATCAATACCCACGGCGGAATGTTCCTGATGAACCGCATTCTGGAACTGGTCCTGAGGGCGGGAGCGAGAATGGCCGAGCCCGGTGAGTTCACTAAGAGAGCCTTCCTCGGAGGAAGGATCGATCTGGCCAGAGCGGAAGCGGTCATGGATCTGATCTCTTCTACCAATGAGTTTGCCAGAAAGACTTCCGCGGCGCAGCTGGAGGGAGCCGTTTCCTCCAGGATCAGAGAGCTCAGGAACAAAATATTGTATGAAATCGCTTTCATTGAGTCCGCTCTCGATGATCCGGAAAACTATAGTCTGGACGGATATGCGAATAAGCTGACAGACACCTGTCTTCAACTCAAAAAAGAGATGGAGGATCTTCTCTCCCACGCGGAGGAAGGAAGGATTCTCAAAGAGGGAATCAGGACAGCCATTGTGGGCCGCCCCAACGTAGGAAAATCTTCTCTTCTCAACCACCTGGCCGGGGAAGAAAGAGCGATCGTCACTGAAATCGAGGGGACGACGAGAGATACACTGAGCGAGACCGTGCGTGTCGGAGGCGTTCTTCTTCATTTGACGGATACGGCGGGAATCAGGCAGACTAAGGACAAGGTGGAACAGATCGGTGTCCACAGAGCGCAGATGGCGCTGGACAACGCGGATCTGATCCTGTTCGTGGTCGACAGTTCCAGAATGCTTTCCGAAGAGGATTCTGTCATTGCCGAGAGAATCATGCGGAAAATGGAGGAAGGCACCAAATGCATTCTTTTGATGAACAAATCGGATCTTGCGGCCCGGGTACAGGAAGAGGACGTGAGAAACCTATTTACTAAAGACAGCAGAGAATGCCCTCCCATCCTGGTTTCCTCCCTGCAGACAGGGGAAGGAATGAGGGAGTTGGGAGAATTTGTGTCGAAGCTCTTCCACACCGGCGAGATCGCGGAGAAGAACGAAGTCTTTATCAGTAATATGCGGCACAAAAATGCAGTGAAGGAAGCTCTGGACTCGATCTGTCTCGTTTTACAGAGCATTGAAGACGGTATGAGTGAAGACTTTTTCTCCATTGATCTCATGAATGCCTACAGAGCGCTGGGAACCATTCTCGGAGAAGCTGTGGAGGATGATCTGGTAGAGGAGATCTTCTCCAAATTCTGCATGGGAAAGTGAGCCGGAAACATATACTTGAACAGGAAGGACAGAACAGAGTATGGAATATCACATTGATACACAAGTGTGCGTGATCGGCGCCGGCCATGCGGGCGTGGAAGCCGCGCTGGCCTGCAGCAGACTAGGCCTCCGCACTGTGATCTTTACGATGAACGTGGACAGCATCGCCATGATGCCCTGCAATCCCCATATAGGAGGTTCCTCCAAGGGCCATCTCGTCAGAGAGATCGATGCCCTCGGAGGGGAGATGGGCAAAAATATAGATAAGACATTTATTCAGTCCAAGATGCTCAATATATCCAAAGGACCTGCCGTCCATTCTCTCAGGACACAGGCGGACAAAGCTGAGTATTCCAAAGCCATGAGACAGGTTCTGGAAAGTCAGGAGAATCTCACGATCCGCCAGGCGGAGGGGACGGAGATCCTGACAGAAAACGGCAAAGTGACAGGCGTCAGAATTCATACCGGCACTGTGTATCGCTGTGACGCAGCGATCATCTGCACAGGAACCTACCTCAATGCGCGCTGTCTGGTGGGAGAATCCATCACGGAGACAGGCCCCAGCGGAATGCAGAGATCCACAGGACTAAAGGATTCGCTGAACGGAATAGGAATTCCTCTTCGCCGCTTCAAGACGGGAACGCCTGCCAGAATGGACGGCCGGACGCTGGATTATTCCAAAATGACGATCCAGGAGGGCGACAAGGTCGTTGTCCCCTTCTCCTATTCCACAGACCCGGCCGATGTCCAGATCGAGCAGGTGCCCTGCTATCTCACGTATACAAATGAGGAGACACACGACATTATCCGTCAAAATATTGACCGCTCTCCTATTTACGCCGGAATCATAGAGGGAACAGGTCCCCGCTATTGCCCTTCCATCGAGGACAAGGTGGTCAAGTTTGCGGAAAAAACAAGACATCAGGTCTTCATTGAACCTGAGGGACGGGGAACCAACGAGGTCTATGTGGACGGAATGTCCTCTTCCATGCCGGACGATGTGCAGCAGAGAATGTACAGAACTGTGCCGGGTCTTGAAAACTGTGTGATCGTCAAGAACGCTTATGCAATCGAGTATGACTGCATCAATGCCAATCTCCTCAAACTCACTCTGGAAACCAGAGATGTGGACGGTCTATTCTGTGCAGGACAGTTCAACGGAAGCAGCGGCTATGAAGAAGCGGCCGCGCAGGGATTGATGGCCGGGATCAATGCGGCTATGAAGATCCTGGGAAAAGAACCCCTTGTTCTGAAGCGCTCGGAAGCTTATATAGGTGTGCTGATCGATGATCTCGTGACCAAGGACAACAGGGAGCCCTACCGCATGATGACGTCGCGGGCGGAGTACAGACTTCTCCTCCGCCAGGATAACGCGGATCTGAGGCTCCGCAAATACGGTTATAGAGTCGGTCTGATCAGTCAGGAACAGTATGACCATGTCTGCCGCAAAGAAAAAATGATCGATGAGGAGATCAAAAGGCTCAAGAGCATCAGAATCGGAGCGGCCAGAGAAAATCAGGAATATCTTCGCGCCCGCAATTCGGCGGATCTCAAGACAGCCTGCACACTGGCGGAACTGATGTGCCGTCCGGAACTCGGATATGAACAGGTGGCCGGACTTGACCCCGACAGAAAGCCTCTTCCCGCGGAAGTCACGCAGCAGGTTGAGATCAATATCCGCTATGAGGGATATATTGCCAGACAAAAGAGGCAGGTCGAACAGTTTGATAAGATGGAAAACCGCAGGATTCCTTCCAATATCGATTATGACGAAGTGGGGAGCCTAAGATTGGAAGCCAGACAAAAGCTGAAGGAATTCAGGCCCGCTTCGATCGGCCAGGCCTCCCGACTGTCCGGCGTTACGCCCTCCGATATCGCTGTTCTTCTGATCTATCTGGAAAAATACAGAGCACAAGCGGCACGAAAGGATGCACAGAATGACGGAAAGCATTAAGAGAGAGTTTATTGAAAATACAGCAGGATCAGAAATTGTTCTGGACGAAAGAATGCTGCGGGATTTTGAACTCTATTATGAAAATCTTCTGGAATGGAATGCCGTCATGAATCTAACGGCGATCACGGAAGAAAAGGACGTATACGAGAAACATTTCCTCGACAGTCTTCAGATTGTAAGAATTGTTTCACGTGAAACATTGGAAAAAAAATGTACACTTCTGGATATGGGAACAGGGGCCGGATTCCCGGGACTTCCCATCGCGATTGTCTTTCCGAATGTGAAGGTGACTCTTATGGATTCGCTCAACAAGCGAATCCGATTTCTGGAGGACACGATTCAGAAACTGGGCCTGAAGAATGTGACCGCCGTACACGCAAGGGCGGAGGAGCTGGCCAAAAACAAAAATTACAGGGAAAAATATGATTTCTGCTGCTCCAGAGCCGTGGCCAATCTCTCTACTCTGTCGGAATACTGTCTCCCCTTTGTGAAACAGGGCGGGTCGTTTATATCTTACAAGACGGAGCAGGTGCAGGAGGAAATTGATCAGGGAATAAGAGCGATTGATGTATTAGGCGGAACAGATCCCCAAGTCGTATTCTTTACTCTTCCGGGTACAGATTATCAGAGATCCCTTGTGCGGATCAGAAAAGTCAGGAAGACACCTGCAAAGTATCCGAGGAAAGCAGGAACGCCATCTAAAGAACCAATTCAGTAATATTGTGTTACAATGGAACTGGTCTGAAGACTATAAATCAATCAGTGAAGGGTGAGTCTATGGGAAAGATCATAGCAATCGCAAATCAAAAAGGCGGTGTGGGTAAGACCACGACAGCAATCAATCTTTCCGCTGCGCTGGCGGAACAGGGGAAAAAGATTCTGGTTTTGGATATAGATCCGCAGGGAAACTGTACCAGCGGCTTCGGAATTGATAAAAACAGTCAGGAAAACACGGTCTATGAGCTCCTTCTGGATGACTGCACGATCAATGAGTGCATCATTAGAAATGTCATGGAGAGGATCGATCTCATAGCTTCCAACGTAAATCTCGCGGCGGCGGAGATCGAACTCATAGGAATTCCCAGAAAAGAATTTATTCTGAGAGATTCTCTGGATTATATCAGGGACGATTATGATTATATTATCATGGACTGTCCTCCCTCCCTGAATGTTTTGACCGTGAACGCAATGGTCGCGGCGGATTCGGTGATCGTCCCGATCCAGTGCGAGTATTATGCTTTGGAGGGACTCAGCCAGCTGATCCACACGATCAATCTTGTAAAGGCAAGACTCAACCGGAAGCTGGATATAGAAGGCATCGTATTCACAATGTTCGACGCCAGAACGAATCTTTCGGCGCAGGTTGTGGAAAATGTCAGGCAGCATGTGGAACAGCATATCTACGAAACTGTAATACCGAGAAATATAAGGCTTGCGGAGGCGCCCAGCTACGGGGAGCCGATCACAGTCTATGACAAAAAGTCATCCGGAGCTGAGGCATACAGAAATCTCGCCAAAGAAGTGATCGCAAAAGATTCCGGTGAAGATTTTCATTCATAAATAGGGGAAGAATACATGGCAAGGAAGCACGGTGGTTTAGGAAGAGGCTTGGACGCACTGATCCCGATGAGGGAAGAAGTGGAAAAGGCAATGAAATCGGCGGACGGTGAAAATGTGGAGGTTTTGTTTGCCGATGAAGATGAGATGGAGTCTCCCGCAGAAATCTCCTTTTTCAGGGAAACAGTTCAAAAGAATGTTTCACGTGAAACAAAAAAAGAAATTCCTGTAGAAATACCGGAAAAAAACGAAAATAAACACAAACCGGAAAAGAACGGCAGGCAGGAGGAGCCGTCCGCAGACCTCAAAAATGCGATTACCGTCCAGATCTCGGAAGTGGAGCCCAACAGGGAACAGCCCCGAAAGGTATTTGATGAGGAAAAGCTGGCCGAGTTGTCAGAGTCCATTAAGACGTACGGACTGCTGCAGCCGATCCTGGTTCAAAAGAGAGACGGATATTATGAGATCATAGCCGGCGAGAGACGCTGGAGGGCCTCCCTGAAGGCGGGACTCAAAGAGATTCCCGTGATCGTGCGCGACTACTCCGAAAAGGAGATTCTGGAACTCTCTCTCATAGAGAATATACAGAGAGAGAACCTGAATCCTATTGAAGAGGCGCAGGCCTATAAAAAACTGATGGATGAGTTTGCAATGGGTCAGGCGGAAGTCGCGCAGCGAGTCTCCAAGAGCCGTTCAGCGGTTGCCAATTCCATGAGGCTTTTAAAGCTCGATGAACAGGTCCAGAAAATGGTGATCGACGGAAAGCTCTCCATGGGTCATGCGAGAGCGCTCCTGCCTCTTGAAGATCCGGAGCAGCAGCTGTCTCTGGCAAAGAAGATCGTTGATAAAGAGATCAGCGTCCGTGAGACGGAAAAAATGGTGAAGGAGATCCTGAAGTCGGACGGCGGTGAGAGCAGAAAAGATAAGCCAGGAACCGGCCAGGAGGATGACCCCAGTATCGCAGTGATCTATAAGCAGATTGAAGAGAGACTGCAGCAGACCCTCCACACAAAAGTTTCGATTCAGAGAAAGAGAAACGGCCACGGAAAGCTGCAGATCGATTTCTATAACAGCGATGATCTGGAAAAAATCATCGACAGGCTGACGGATCGCTGAAAAATACAGTATTTGTTGGGAAATTCAGAAGAAACATGTTATAATATGGCGCGCAGTAATGCGGAGTATAGCCGGAAAGAAAGGTGGAACGAGATGATTGATGTTAAGTTTTTGAGAGAAAATCCGGAAATCGTTAAGGAAAACATTCGAAAAAAATTCCAGGATGTGAAGCTTCCTCTTGTTGATGAAGTAATCGAATATGATGAGAAGAGCCGCTCGGCACAGGGCGAGGCGGATCAGATCCGTGCTGAGAGAAAGAAACTCTCCAAGGAAATCGGAAAGCTGATGGGACAGGCCAAAAAGGATCCCTCCAAGATGGCATTGGTGGATGAAGTGAAGGCGAAAGTCAATGCGATGGCAGACCGTCTCACAGAGCTCGATGCTATTAAGAAGGAAGCGGATGAGATCGTCCTTAAGGACATGATGGTCATTCCGAATATTATCGACCCTTCCGTTCCGATCGGTCCCGATGACACACACAACGTGGAAATCCAGAAGTACGGCGAGCCTGTAGTTCCGGATTTTGACATCCCTTATCACACCGATATCATGGACAGATTTGACGGCATCGATCTGGACAGCGCAGGCCGCGTATCCGGAAACGGTTTCTATTA
>ODAI012851494.1_pt1 | contig 14406 bp, 10 predicted proteins | sample 1539321 | NCBI WGS metagenome assembly ODAI01 (sample SAMN02144231, study PRJEB22623) | gut metagenome | biome: sheep rumen | host: Ovis aries | place: New Zealand
CAAATCTCTAGATTTTATAATTATAATATTAGTAGGCACTTTAGAGATATCATAAGATATGATCCATTATATATTTTCTATATGGATGAAGGAATTAACATCACAACTTTGGAGGTAAAATAACATGGAAAACATAAATGGTTTTGATGAAACTAAATATGTATTTGAAAAGATTTGTAATACCGTAGAATTGGAAAAATATTTAGAGAAAACTCGGTTCGAGCCAGTTATATCTAAATTTGAAATATTTAAACGAATGCTTCGTTTTAAAATTCATAGTTCATTTTTAATTGATTCTGATGAAGAATTTGTCGATAATAATGGATATAAATATTATATTAAATATTATGATAATACTATTTATCACAATTCTTATAAAGTTATTTCTAAGCGTTTGTGGAAATTATTTAGAGACCAATATCTTTATCCAATAGTTACAAATACATTTAATAAAATACAAGGTTATAATATTGATTTTTATAGAGAAAATCCTTTGGAAGATTCATTCAATATTGCATTCAATCGCTTTATTCAACAAGAACACAAAGAAATTAGAAATTTATTGCCAAGTATTTATAAATGTATTTCTAAAACTGATAAACAGTTAGAAATTGAAATTTTTAAAGAAAATGTTGATCTTACATATCCACCATCAGAATGTATTAAAACATCATTACATGATATAAGAATAAGATTAAATAAATTCTTTGAAAAGTATCTTGTACTTTTAAGGTTAACAAAAATTATAAAAACAATTTTCTTGAATAAATACGAAAGTTTAATGACTGCTAAAAAGGATAATTGTGTTAGAGAAACATATTCTGCAGTATGTGGATTCCATTTTTCAAATGCTATATCATTAATGAAATATTCTCATAAAATTACTAAATATACTATTGATGCATGTGAAGGAAAGGTATCTATTTTTAAGAATCCAAGCTTATTACTCGATGATACAAAAGATAAAACTTATACAAAATATCATCAAGTTTTGGATAAATTTAATTATATATTTGATATCATTCGTGAAATGAGTAGAGTTTCAGAATATAAGAATATTGATACATTTATCGACGTTGATAGACTTTATAAATATAATGAACTCATAAATTCTGTTCATGGTGATTTATGTGTAGCTATTGATAATTATCTTGACAAGTATTTGACAAACGGACTAAAAGATAACAGATTAATCACTTGTGTTTATGATGAAATTAGATATAAAGTTCAACGATATCTTGATACATTACGTTTTATAAATAAGAATGAATTTATTTATTCTATAAAAGAAACTATAAGTGATATAAAAGATACAGATCCTTGTACAAAAGAATTGTTAGCACCATTTATTGAAAAATATGGTGAAAATGCCGATACATTAATGAATGATACTGATTTCTTTATTAATAAAGTATATACAACGATTATTAAAATTATTAAACAGTTTATTGAAATAACAAATACAATTTCTTCTTATGTACATGAAAAACTCTATTCTAATGGATTCAATGAAATAAATTTCGATGTTATTAAAGATGTTAGAAAAAGAATAAATAGTCCTACTAGTATTTCTAATGAATTATTGTTAAACAAAAGTAATTCATTCAGAGATTTCTTTATATCGTACTAATTAATTAATAGAAACTGTGGTAAAATCCACAGTTTCTATATTTTTTGCTTTATCGACAAAACTATATACTTTTATCTATATATGGAGCAATTATGAGTGTAATTTTAGATGAAAATAACTACATCTTACTCCGAAACAATGATCCTTCATATCAAGCAATGACGAGAGTATCAGATGCAAATAATACATATGATATAAGACAAGAATACGTAAAAACTGGAGAAACAAGAAATGATTTTCAATCTCAGTTAGATTTATTTAGTAAAAATAAAGGTATCTTAAATGATGGACTATTTATCGATATGTCTAATTTTTTTACAGATACCGAAAGAAATACTGACAATACAGGTGTAATTTCTACTCCTATTCCTTATTTTAAATTCAAAACTAATGCAGTATTAAATTTCCGTAACTCTGCACATATTAAGGATACATATATAGATAAAACTAACGTTGAATCTATATATGAATTAAATACACCTATAATCGAAGGAAATAAAGAAGTTTATTCTTTTAAAGAAGAGAAATCTCTTATAGAGAACACATATAACTCATTTCCTTTACAAAGAAACGATAAACTTCAAATATATGAACTCGACTCATTATTTCTCTATATAAATGGTAGAAAAATACCAGATAATGAAATATTTGTTTATACTAATAAATCATTTACTGATGTATTTATTCCAGAGAAATATTTGGGTGGAAGTATTCACGATAAAGAATCAATGATTGATGATGTAATTAATATTGATTATCGTCAAGCTGGTTCTGAACTTTTTTATGATAGATTTAGTCCAACAGAAAATGAATATGTAATAGATCTTTCTGATCCAAAATTCCAATATAATAAAAGTAGTAGAAAAGAAATAACTCTTGATAAAATGATTTTATTCGTTAATGGATATCTTGAAAAAGTTAATGAAATGTTACTTACAGAAGATACACTAACACTTCAACTTCCTACTAGTTGTATTGGTTCTGATGTTGAATTGTATATTCTTGGAGATATAGTCCATAGACATAAATTTGATGAATCAGTAATGAATAATAATGGATCTAGAGTTCATTTTTATTTGAATGATGATTATTTTGTTGATATTATTGGTGGTCCTATAACTAAATCTGCCGTATCATTTTTTTATGACGGAAAGAGAATCGATGATACAAAGATTATTCAAACGTCCAGATACAGTTTTGAATATACTGTAGATACAGAAAAATATGTTAAGGTTAATCGTAGAATCGGTGTACCACCTGCACAAAATAAAATTTATTATACAAAGAATCTCGATAATGAATATGTACGTTTAGGACATTTGGACGCTTTTGAAGAAAACGTTATTTATTATACTAAAGAAATAGCCGAGGCTTTCGATGAAACCAAGATTGATTTCTTTATAGAAGATATAGGATTTAAAGTAGATGAACTCGGTTTTAAAACTTATGGAGACGATTACTATCTTTTAAACATGCTTGGTGTAAAAAGATGTGTTGATAAGATGAAGGGTTGTCTTTCATATTCAGTTTTTGACAATCCTTTATATAGCATATCTTTTAAAGATGTACTTTCTAAGAATGGTGAATTATTTGATGTAGAGAAAGCTATTAAAAAGTATGATAATCTAGCTTTTAATACTTCATCTCCTTCGGAAAGAGCTAAGATGCTTATTTCTGAAAGACCATCTTTACTTAGACGTTTATTAGAGCAGTTTAGTAATAAGAGTAAACGTTTTATAGTAATGGGTAATACTCAAGATGTAAACGTAAGTTCTATTTTTAAAATTGCTGATCCTGAACAGAATATTTATTATAAAATATATTTGAATCATGAAATACTTGATTCTAAATATGTTACTATAGTACGTGAGAATGATTTTGATTATATTACTATCAGTAAAGATGCCTTACTTCCATTAGTTGAAAATGATGAAGGAACAGGATATAAGTCTGGTATAAATATGATTGAAATGTTCCAGTTCGATCTCTCTTATAAAGAGAAAACTATTTATAGAGAGAATATCAATAATGGATTTACACAAGAAATAAATAGACAAGGTGAATACGTATATAAGAAAACGTACAATATAGATGACTTACCATTTGAAAAAGGTTTAGTTTCTGATGACATTTGTGCTATTGAAAAAGTAGCTAAAGATTGGTATGATTCTAGAAACGAAGAATTCTATTATATTTATCCAGGTCCAGAAAAATATGGATGGAGAATGGTTAAACATTTTAGAGTTATTTCTAAGACAGAAACTGAACTTAGTATAGAAATTCAATTGCATGAATATGATGCTAGAAGAACTAATGGTAATTTCTATCTATTAGCAAAACAATATAACGTAAGTGAAAGTATTCGTTTTGATAATACTGATGGTTCATACATGGAAGAGAATGATCTTCTTATTCCTATTTACAACTCTTATACAGCATATAAGACTAATGAATTAGGCGAAAGAGTTGTAGACTTTGTGGATGATTATATTCCATATATAAATAACTCAGAACCTATTATTACAAAGAACAAAAAAGAATTGATATTTGGTAAAGATTATACATTCATGAATCCTGAGAAAAATCCTCAGTTATCTACTTCATATGTAATATTTAAGAATCAAACTGCTCATAATGATGAAATTGTTGTACAGTTTAATTCTAATAAAACGAATATTCTTATTGTAGGTTATGATGACTTGGAGATTGATAATAGATTTGGTTTAGTATATCTTTCTGAATTACCATATCCTGTATCAACAGAATACATGAATATTTATGTCAATGGATTAAAAATGTCTGAATATGATGTAGATATTCTTTCTGATAAACTTATAAGAGTACATAATATAACAAGACCTATACGTTCTATTCTTATTACTACAAATAGTATTTATAAGGATATCGAACTTAAAGAATATATAGATCTTTATGAACCAAGTCCATTTGAAAAACTTCTCGAAAGTATTTTCTGGAATTGTGATCCTTCTAAACATGTTGATGGTAATAAACCAAATATTGATTATGTGTATAAAGTAGACCCATATTATTCTGATTTCGTTGGAGATTTGGGTAAAGATTATGATAATCCATATTATAAAGAATATGTAGATTATATTAAAGAACACAGTTATGAATATGATAAGACTTCTTCTTATGAACTTTCTATACCTGCTCCAGATTCATCGTTAGATGATATTGAACTTAGGTATGAAGCATGGGAAAAGGCTAGAAACTTCTTCAATATTTATAGAGATAATCATGGTTTTGTTATCGATGTTGACTCTGTAAAACAAGCTGAAAATCCATTAGCTGAAGAAGAGACAAATACATATTTAACAGATACATTAGAGATAATGTATCTCAACTGGTTAGCAAAGTCTGGAAAAACTAGAACTTATGGATTTAAAGGTCAAGATATTGATCCCCAAGTTCTTAATTATTTCTCTGTATTTGAAAACGTAATCATTGGTAATAGAATTGATATTGTTGTTGATTCTGGAAGATTCTATGACGGTTTAAAACCTGATGTAAGTAATCCACCATATGAAGTTGATTGGGATACAGGAAAAATTAAAATAGTTTATCCAGCAATGAATTTTGGAGAAAGAAGGCGTATGCTTTTCGAAATGTTTATTCAAGTCTTGGAGAAACGTAAATCTGAGGAAGATATTAAACAGTTCGATGAAGAAACGAGATTGGATAATACTGTTATTGAAATGTGTAATAATAGATTATCTAATATTCTTTATCCAGAAGATTTCCCATTAGCACCAGATAGAAATGGTGTTATGTGGACAGGTTCAGATGTCGATGTATGTAATTACACTACACCTGATTCAGAAACCCCCGACTTACAAGCCGCAATACTTGCTGAGCAAGAAATACGGTCACGTAATAATTAATATATAGGAGATTTTAGAATTATGGCGGAAGATACAAGTCCTGAGAGACAGGCGTATAGTTCAGTAACAAAAAATGGCTATAAAGGTCGTTTTGCTGCGAATATAATCAATATTCGTTTAATGAAAGATAATCCATATATAAAAGATCTTAATGAATCTGAAAGAGCAGAACTTAATGCAGACTTGCTGGCACCATATCAAGGTGAACAGTTCTATGATGATGACAGAAACGTTTATGTAGCAGATATCACCAAAGATCCAATTAGTGGAGAAATCAAATATACTTATACTTCTCAAACTAAACATGTAGCAGATCTTCTTAAGTATTATGAAACGCGTGGTGTTTTGAATCAGTTGATGTCTGCTTATAATAATGGTCAGGTTTATAAGTTCTATTATGACATTGGTAGAAAAACTTTATTCCCAAATTCAACATTAGTATTCCCAACGAATTACAGTTATTACACTATTAGTAGACAAACTCTGAATACAAATAACCAAAAAGTATATGTTGCAGGGGTGGTTCAGGATGGTACTCTTCTTGATGTTAAGATTGGTATGCATATTGTGAACGATGCAGTCAATGGTACAAGATATACAAGAATGGGTACAGCTAAGATTTTTGAAGATTCAAATCCTGATGACGCTCAGTATTGTTCATTAGTAAATGGTGAGTTCTACGTGGTCGAATTCTTCAATAGTGATGGTGAATTGATTGATACAAAGCAATTCCAGGCCGTTCAAGCCATGGTTGATACATCTACACAATTACCATCAGCTAGAGTTGTTAAACTAAAGATTACAGTATTCAAGAATAATGTTACTGCAAATACTGATTCTAAAGTATATGGTATTTATGCTGGTGAAGATTTATCTAAGACAACTTCATTTGCTGTTATTGCAGTATATGATGATGGAATTGAAAAGCTTATTACAGATAAACTTGATACACCTGTACTTACTAGAGAAGGATGGGATGTAAATACTACTGGAGCTGCAGTAGGTGATCGTTTCCCAGTAACATTCACATATTGGTCAACAGTAGATTCGGACGGTAATCCAACTGGTTCAAAGATTGAAGAAACTATAGAGTTCCAGGTTATGGAAAATAACTATACTAAACTTTATAAGGTTCTTCCTGTTATTTGGACTGATAATGTTACAGATCTTAATGTTTCTATTGGTTCTGAAGTTGTTGTATACAAGCTTAAAGTATTCACAATGAGCTCTGATGGTATTATCACAAATGCTTCTAAAGCATTCTATGATAGTAAGAAAGTTGTACAGTCAAGTGGTGATGAAAAGACTCTTGTTGATTTCACAGCTTGTCCAGTTACATACGATCCTTATCAACAGTGTGTTATCTTTACATATACACAAAATATTCAAGCACAAGATACAGAGTTCAACTTCCAAGTTAGATCTAATGGTATTCTTCAAGACCTTAGATTCACTGCTAAGTTTGGTTCTGGTGCTGGAACAGGATTGTTTGTACAGCCTCTTACAAACTATAGACAATTTGGTTACGAAACAGATGGATTGTTTAGTTCTCTTGCATTCACATATGCTTGGAATAACAATACTGTTAACAAATGTAACCTTGCCACTATTAAGTATGAAGATGCTATTGCTTCTAAGACAATCACATTGGGTCTTAATGCAGAAGGAATCTATATTAGAGACCAGTATGCTAGAATGATCAATGGTATTCTTGTTAAACCTTCTAAAGTACAGTTGTTTATGGTTAAGGATGCAACATTTACTCCTATTTCACCATTGACACAAATTAATACAACAGCATCTCAAGTTACAGTTAATGTATACAAAGATGACGTTGTTAATGAATTGCTTAACAATAATAGAACTGGTAATTTCATATTTGCTAAGTTTGTTACTGAGGTTGATGATACTTCTACGTTAATTAACATCGAAGTATTTAAAACAGTTATGCAGGTAATTGCTTAGTTTAAGAGGAGTAGATAATGGAAGATTTAGCTATTGAATCTGTAATATCTACTTCTCAAGCTTTTAAAAAGGTTGATCAATTCTATAATAGAACTGTAGTGTTTGATTTTGGGCATGGAATAACTCCGATTGCAGTTACGTTGGATTATCTCTATGCTCAAACTGATCAAAATATTACATATGGAATTGAAAACTATGAAGCTGGAGTTGATAGATCTGGTCTACATCCTATTTTTCATGTTTTACCATCTTATATAGATACTGCTGAAGAAAAAAATATAGCCCATAGACAATATCGTTTCTTAGATGTAATTCGTGAAATGATTTTTAAATATGGACTCCAACATGAATACTATAAAAATAAGTATGGTAAGTGGATAGATCTTGGAAAGATTAGACCTCACTTTGCAGTAAAAAATTATTCCGATAATATTTTCAGTACTTTCTTTACAGGTACAATTAATGAAAATATTATGGAATCTTCTATATACACTAAAGTATGCGATAATACAATATTCGATTGTACATTTACAGATAATTATTTCGTAACTCTTTGTCAAATTACCGATGTTAACAAGATTCCTAAAGCTATGTATTTTGTAAGAGATCAATACAATAAGAGTGCTTACATTTACTCTGTTGAACGTGGTGATGGTACATATAAGTTTGAAGAGTGTCCTAGAATTGTATTTACAGATACAGAAAAGGATGCTAAAGATTCTGTACATGCTACTAATTCGCCAAGATTTTCTTATAAATTAGCAAGTATTGATGAAAAAACTGTTGCAAATGGTACTTATACTAATAATAATAATCATAAGTTTGATGACTTATTATTGACATTTATTGATAATGAGAATAAACCATATACAGATTTAACTAATCTGTTTATCATTCTCAATGGTGTTATTGTTGGTTATATACCGGGGCCATCAGAAAATCAAATATATCTTAAAGACGTTGTTAAATATGCTGCTATACAACCTAAAACACTTATTAGTGGTGTGAATATTGATGATTATTTAGTTCATACTAAAACTGTAGGTGAAAAGAATGCAGAAGGTATAGATATAATCAAATATGATATACCTAGAGAAAAGATTGGTTACAATTATGTATTCGATATCCGTATTTACAAGTGGGATAATATTTCTATAACGTCATTTACTGAACCTTTACATACGGGAAAGGTTTTAAAAACGGTAGCAGAAGAAGCAAATAAATCTTATTGGCTAGTAAATAAACTTAATTTTTCACATAAGATTAATAAAGATAAAAGTATTCTTCTTTGTGGTAATACTATTGTTGATAAAGATTCTTGGGAAGTACTAGATGATGGATCTGTATTCTTGAATACTATCGAATTAGAGTTCGATATTCTTTACACAGAAATGTATTCAAGAATGAGAGAATATCTTTCTACTCAAGTATCTCACGATATTGTAGCATCACCAAAGATTGAAGACTTTTTAAAGTTACATAATGACGATGAAGAAGGTATCAATGCAGCATATCAAGAATATTCTCAAGCTCTAGAAGAGTGGAGAGAAACCTCTGGTTCTGATAACTATCATTATGCTCATTCAGCATTTGATGTAGTTGTAGAACAATTCAGAAATAGAACTTATGCTATTATTGAATTTGATAATATTGCTGCTAAAGCTTATGATATCGAAGTTGTAGAAAATAGAGAAGAAATAAAACTTAATAAACCTACAAAGAACTATTTCATAAATGAAAACTGGAATATTGATGATATTGTTATAATGAATGGTGTTTGTCATGACTTTGTAAATAAATGTGAAAACGTTTTCTTTGCTCCAGAGAAATGGTATAGACATGGATATGATGATGTATTTGAAGGAGTTTCTGCTTATAAACTTCAAGTTGTAAGAAGAGATAAGATAAATGATGCTTATCATAAACTTAACTATACTGAACTTCTTTATGGTCCAATAGAGAATACAGTCTATTATAGATATGACTCTGAAAAGAAAACATACATTGGTGATGCTCATGTAACATCATTTAAAAAGGAATTCAGATTTGTTTCCCAAGATGAAAAGGCTTTAGGTTATAATCAACATCAAGTCTACTTCACAAAAGAAGGAGATGAATATGTACGAGTTCCTTCAACGAATACAGAGTTCCAAGTAGATAAAGATTATTATATTTGTGAGTTTACTAGAGATTATTACATACTTAAAAAATAAAAAAAAAACAGGTACTGATACGTTAATATCAGTTGACCTGTCAAACTCCATAATGTCTTCAACGAGTCTTCATTATGGAGTTTATTTTTCTATTTAATAATATACATTATAGTATATTATCTTTCTTCGACCATGAGAATAAGAAAGTATGTCTTATCTCCAGTCTTTTGGAACTAGCATTGAGCTGGCTCCAGTTTGTTCTGGATAAACCCCTAGGGTTCGTTTATATTCATCTCTATCGAGAAGAATAAAATCGGGGTCTTTACATACATTTCCATTCTCATCCATTTTGGATGTAAAATAGATGTATTTTCTTACCATAAAATCACCTCCTTGAAAGATAATTAAATTTATAGAGTAGGGTGCTGCGAACACCCTACTCTATTTCTATCTTCCATAAATATAATATATAATTAGACTATATAGTTTGAATAGTAAACAAAAAATAAAGAGTACACATATGTGTACTCTTATATATTAGAACCAAGACTTAATTTTCTTTGTTATTTTTTCTTGTTTCTTTAATAAGTAATCGATATTTTTTCTACAGAAATGAGAAATATAGATAATAGTTTTATCATTTCTTTTTCTCCTTAGCCATAGACCAAATCTACTTATACCATAATTTATAGCTTTTTCAACAATCGATTCGAGTTCTTTTTCTTCTGTTTCATAATTTATTAATAATGCTGCTTTCATAGATTCATCATTTTTATCCACGTTGGATAATTTCTTTTCTATATCTAAGAGTTTATTTGTTATTATAGATGTTTCATGCATCAGATCTTTTATATCTGAAGTACACTTATTAATTATTCGTATTTCAGAATAATAAATTTCCATTTGTTTGTACCGTTTAAATATATTCATTACGTTCCTCCCTAGAACAGACTTTGAATTAAAGGTAGAATAAAATTCATGTAATTATCTTCAATCACAAGATTTATATCATCTTTAGAAGTATATAATTCTGGTGTATATACAAAGTTTCCATCTATATTATATTTATAATCACCATTATGGAGTATATCTCCATAAATAGTTTTATCATCTGAACAGATATATTTATAACGTAATTTTCCTATACGTCTTAAACAATCATATTTCGTTTCATATGTGTACTCGTTACATATACAACATAAATCCTTAAGTACTTTATTTACAAAAGGATAAGTATTGATGAATGGATCTTTATATACTCCACATATTCTTAATTTCTTTGTAATTCTATCAAATAGAATATAGATATCTTTATTTATATAAAATAAACTTGTGTAAGATATCTTGTCTTTATTTCTAAATACTAGATCACCAATATTATTTATAGGCGCTAATTGATTATTTATAATAATACTATCAGTCGTTGTCGCAATAAAGTTATTCTTGTTTATTCTATTTCTAGTTAACCAGTCATTGTATAATTCAATTGTTTTATTTTCTATATCTTTCTTTATTCCTTTATTCAATGAGAATATCTTATTTATTTCTTCGATGTATTGATCTTTACTTAAGTCTAATAAATACTCATATCTTGGATCTAGCATTGAAAGAATAGTTGGATAAGCTTTAGCTATATTATACTCAACTATATTTGAATTTATTATATGTGAATTAATGTTATTGTTTATGACTTTGTCAACTGTCACACTCATATATGAACTCCTCATATACAAAATATATAAATAATTAATCTTTTAAATATATTATTATATATTTTGATAAATTAATAATTAAGGAGTTTTTATGTTAACAGATATATTAAGTAACAAATTTGGAATAAAACTTGATGATGTTACAAATTTTTCAGACGGTAAAGTATCCACTCCTGTATTTTTTAAATACTTGTGTAGTTGTTATACTAATGATGGGGATGATGATAAAGTTTTTGATGAACGTTCTTATGTTTATATAGATCATGAAGCTCAGATGGATATTTTCTTTAATAAAGTTATCAAATACATGTTAAACGATATGTATATAAATCGTTTCCCAAAAGCTTTAAATACGACGATAAACAGATTCGTTACCAAAGTAGCAATAAATGTAAAAAGCTTAACAACAGCTGTAGCAACGTTTGGTATGGCTATAACTGAAGCAAATATTTCAAATACAGTTCATGCTAAGAAATATATTCTTGCATTACATAGAACTTTGGCTGAACTTGATAAATATTGTCTTAAATTTAATGCAGATGATTTGAGAAAGAATTCTAGATTGTATATAGATCTTTATGATTCTGTAATTGATTCATCTTATATTACATTTGTAAATAGAAATACTGCTATTCCATTGTTTTCAGCAAATTCCATCGAATGTATGACAAAACTTAAAGACTATCAATTGTCATTTAGTGATAAAGTTGATGGTGTTGTATCTGCTTCATTTAATGCTAACCCATTTATGTTAAGTCTTGGTAAAACAACATTGCTCTACGATACAATCGATGGTGCAACAATGAATGTTTCTAATGATAAAATTACTATTGATTATATTGGCTCAATTGTTGATCCATTCTTTGTTTATAACTATAAAGAATATAAAAGTAAACTAAAACTTACTTTTGAACCAGTCAATGGTAAATTGTTTAAGAATAAAACTGAATTTGATAAGTTTAATAGTTTTATTAATTATATAGATACGGGAATATTCGGTCAGATTGAAAATAAATTACCAGAATTCCCAGTCAAACTTAGAATGATAGAAATTTCATCAAATAATAATAAAGAAAATAATCCTTATATTGACGAATTGAACGTTTTGCATATTTTTAAAGAGTTTATAAAAACTATGTATCCTACTATCGATAATGTTAATAAGGATCCAGTTATTGAAAAGATAATTAATTCTGATACTATACCAGAAGAAGCAGTATTTGATAAAGTAAATAATAGAATTATATATATTTCTGATGAAAATCTTCCAGTATTTAATTTAGGAGTAAATTTCTATTATGGCTAAATTAGAAGATCGTGCTGAAAAACTGGAGAAAGAAATTGAAAATAAGATATTAACAACTTCTAAAGAAATGGTTTATGATATAGACGATGATTTAATTGACGAAGAGCCGTATGATGAAAGGTATTTTATTAATGAGTCTAATAAAGCTGAATTAGTGAAATACTTTGAAACGTTGATACGTCCTTCATTTGAATATTCTTGGTTTATAGATATGCTAAAGAAAACACTTGATGTTAAATCTTGTGTTTTCTTTAAAGGATATTCTGTAGACAATGGAATGAAACTTGAATTTCATCATCATCCATTTACATTGTTTGATTATACTGAAGCTGTAGTGAATAGACAACTTGATGAATTGAATAGTGAGGAACCATATGTACTAGAAATGGAAGTTTGTAAAGAAGTAGCTATGCTTCATTATAAATTTATGGTTGGACTAGTACCGCTTGATCCAACATCACATCAACAAGTACACGATGGAAAACTTGATATTCATCCTGATCTTATTATCGGTAATTATGAAAAGTTCTATAAAGAATATGAACGTTTCATACCTGAACATACAAGAGCTAAATATACAGAATGGTTAACGGCAAATCATTCTGCAGAATTGGAAGTTCCTAAGAACTATGAATATAAACCTACAGTAATTAATGCTTCTAACAAAACTTTAATTACTGTAGAGAAATTGGATAAACTCTTATTGGAAGATAGGGTTTCTAAAATAACCAATGAAGAAATAACTAAACTATTAAATCAAAAGGAGTAATTTATGTCAACTACTTTAGTTATGAGAAAACAGCAACCATTGACAGCAATTAAATTTGATGGTATAAATGCAAAAGAACTACAAGAGTTTGTAGGTAAAGAACGTTTGATAATTATGGAAAAACCATTCGCACCAGATTTCTTTCCTATTCCATATCTTTGGTCAAAAGATGGTAATAAAATAGAAATCAAAAAGAATGATTGGATTGTATTGGATAATAGAGAATTCATTATTTATGATTCTAAGACTTTTGAATATTTGTTTTCTGGCTATATTGAACCAGATAATAAAGAATACAAAACTTATGCAAAGATTAGTATAGTAAAAGCAAGAAAAAAGAATAATGATGAATATGAAGTTATTTATGATAATGGATTTACAGCAACTATTTCAAATGAAGAGTTTGAAAAGTCATATATTCCTTTAGAAAAGGAGATTAATGATGGTAGAGATAAATCGTAATTATGGTTTAATAAACATTGCTTCCGTACCTGATGAATATATTGACTTCATGCGATTTCTTATGTGTAATGGTTACAGCGATAGAGAAATAAAAGTAATCATTGATGAGAAAATGAAAAAGAATACATTCATTGCTCAAAATTCATCAGAGTATGGTACAGTAAAACGAAAAGAACGAGATCCAGATAAAGATAATATTTTTTATCATCTTGTTCCATTTGGATTAGAGAATGGTAAAATTATTCTTCCAGAAAGTTATAAGAAGCTTGGTGTGGATGATGAAACTGTTTATAATCTTTGTATGTATAGTAGTAACTATTATTTCTGGTTTCTACTTTCGTTCGAACAGAAATATAAACTTTGTAAACTATTTGAAGAAAAACCTAAATATAGAATATTTGGTTATAATAATGAATATGCTGATTTTGAAAAACTGAATGATGTATTGTATAGTTTGATAATTTCTGTAGATAAAACAAATTCTGTAAATGCTATACGTTGTAA
>ODAI011591201.1_pt1 | contig 14402 bp, 11 predicted proteins | sample 1539321 | NCBI WGS metagenome assembly ODAI01 (sample SAMN02144231, study PRJEB22623) | gut metagenome | biome: sheep rumen | host: Ovis aries | place: New Zealand
AAACTTGTGGGACCGGTCAAGAAGACTCTTAAAACTATTGTTGTTCCGGATGCTGTTAATATTGGTGTTAAGTATAATGTTACAGCAATCGGTCCTAAGGCATTTATGAATAACAAGAAGGCCACAAAAATAACCATCGGCAAGAATGTAACCAACATCGGTGCAAATGCATTCGCAGGCTGTAAAAAAGCAAAGACATATGTTATCAAATCAGCAAAGATTAAGAAGATTGGTGCAAAGGCCTTCAACAAGACCAAGAAGGGTGCTAAGTTTAAAGTGCCAAAGAAAAAGATCAAGAAATACAGAAAGATGATCATCAAGGCAAAAGCAAAGGCACCGAAAGTAACTAAATAATTCTTTAATAAGTAATTTAAATGTGATACAATGTCGGTTGATTGTTTAAAAAAGTCAACCGACATTTTGCTTTTGGAGGAGTTATAAAATGGCAAAAAAAATGTATTATCAGGAAGAAATCGAAACAATGCCCGTTGAGCAGCTTAAGGCTCTTCAGGAAGAAAAGTTTTTAAAACAGGTTAAATATGTTTATGAGAATAATGAATATTATCGTAATCTCATGGATGAGAAGGGAGTTGCACCGGATGATATCAAGTGTATGGAAGATATCAGCAAGCTGCCCTTCCTCACAAAAAATGATCTGAGAGAAGCTTATCCATACGGCCTTCTTTCAGCACCTCTGAAGGATTGTGTTCGTATACATTCTACCAGTGGAACAACAGGAAGACGTGTAGTTGCATTTTATACTCAGAATGATCTTGATCTCTGGGCAGAGTGCTGCGCAAGAGCAATAGTTGCAGCGGGCGGCTCAAAGAAGGATGTTGTACATGTGGCATATGGTTACGGACTTTTTACAGGTGGTGCCGGACTTCACGATGGTTCCCATAAGGTTGGATGTCTTACAATTCCTATGTCATCAGGTAATACAGAGAGACAGATTCAGTTTATGAAAGATCTTAATTCTACAATTCTCTGCTGTACACCTTCCTATGCCGCATATATCGGAGAGAAGCTTCATGATATGGGTATGACTGCAGATGATATCAATCTTAAGGCTGGTATCTTTGGTGCAGAACCATGGACAGAAGAAATGAGACAAAGTATTGAGCAGAGTCTTGGGATCAAGGCTTATGATATATATGGACTTACAGAAATATCAGGACCGGGTGTTTCCTTTGAATGTGAGGCACAGACAGGAATGCATATAAATGAAGACCATTTCTATGCAGAGGTTATTGATCCAGAAACAGGAGAGGTGCTTCCGGAGGGTTCTGAAGGAGAACTTGTGTTCACATCTCTGGATAAGGAAGCATTCCCTCTTCTCAGATACAGAACAAGAGATCTTGTTGTTCTTAAGAGAGAGCAGTGTGTATGCGGTCGTACACACATTAAGATGTGTAAGCCAAAGGGACGTTCAGATGATATGATGATCATCCGTGGCGTAAATGTATTCCCATCACAGATTGAGACAGTACTTCTTAAGACAGGTTACACACCTAATTATCAGATCCTTGTAGACAGAATCGGAAACGAAGATACATTTGATATAAATGTTGAGCTTTCAGAAGAACAGTTCAAGAAGTATCGTGAAGAGTCTGATCTTGATGCTGCCAGAAAGAGTCTCCAGCAGGCAATGGTAGCTATGCTTGGTATCAGACCTAAGATGCATCTCCTTCCTCCTAAATCCATCGTAAGAAGTGAGGGCAAGGCTGTCAGAGTTGTGGATAAGAGAAAGCTTCATGACTAATAACTTCAGTCTTTAAAAAATACATATAATATGATAAAATAACGGTTGGCTGATTAAAAGGCTGACCGTTATTTTGTGAGTAGTGAAAACTACTTGATTCTGGAAAGGAAAGTGTATGAGTAACAAACTGAAATACATTTTAATATTTGTTGCTTTGCCGGTTACTCTTGTACTGGTATTTTTTTTATCGATGGTACTGGAAGAAAAGAAGGCCGCAAAGGAAGCAAAGGATACAGCTTCTGAGACTTCTGCAATTTCTGAAGAAGAGAGAATAAATCAGATGCTCCTTGCCGAGTATCAGAAATCTCAGACTACAAGACAGCAGGTGGAAATAAGTACTGAGACCCAGGAGCTTACACCTGAAGATAATGAGTACGATGACATGATCGATGAAACGGATGCATCAGAGGTTGTGGCACCGACAGAGGATGACCTGTCTGAGGAAGATGAGGCCATCATCAAGGCTGCAGAGGAAGAGAACAGAAGCAATAATGGTCTCAATTATAATGGTATTCAGATTGTAACAGGAATGAACATGGGAGCGGCTACAGATGGTTTTGTGCTGACACTTACAGATGCAGAGCTTGCGGCACCCCATCCACTCTTCCTGCAGTATGATCCAAGGTGGGCAGGCTTCCCATATGGAATGGGTACTATGAAGTCATCGGCCTGTGGCCCTACCTGCTTTGCAATGGTAATCACAGCTCTGACAAACATTACCAATGCTTCACCTCCGATGGTTGCAACCTACAGTATGAACCACAATTATTATGTGCCGGGAGCGGGAACTGCTCATGGACTCTTCCTTCAAGGCGCTTCGGATTTTGGCCTTTACTGTATGGAGATAAGCAATAATGAGGCGGAAATGAAGGCACATATAGATAATGGTGAGATGCTGGTGCTTAGTGTGCACTATGGTAACTTTACTCACTCCGGTGCAGGTCACTTTATCGTAATCTATGGTTATAATGATAATGGATTCATGGTCAATGATCCTGCTTCGTATGAAAGAAGTACCAGGTACTGGCCATATTCAGTATTTTCCGGAGATATAAATAAGATATATGCTCTTGGAAACTAATAATAAATAAAGCATTCCATGAAAAAGGGATGAATTTATTCTATGAAGTATTATCTTACAGGAAAACAGGCACAGTGTATTGATAAATATACCCAGGAGACTATAGGAATTCCTGGGCTTGTTTTAATGGAAAAAGCAGCCGGTGTTCTGGCTGATGAAATAGAGAAGAAGATAAATAAAAATAATTTTGGTGAAAAGTTTCGTAGTTTTGATAAGAATAAAGACAGAATCCTTGCGGTTGTAGAAAGTGGCAACAATGGCGGAGATGCTGTGGCAGCTGCCTGGATGCTGAAGAAAAGAGGATATGACACATATATTTATGAGATAGGTGGCTTACCTAAGCAGACGGATTCTTATAAGACTGAGATACAGAAAGCCAAAGACCGTGGTGTTAAGTTTGTGGATCTAAAAAGACGTTTAGAAGAGGTTGCGAACTACGATGTAATAATAGACGGCATATTTGGAGTTGGGCTTACAAGAGAAGTTGTGGGAGTCCAAAGAGATGCGGTAGAGGCCATAAACAGTGCGAAGGAAACAGCATTAAACAGCTCTCAGGGAAAGGTTCCATTTGTGGTGGGAGTTGATATTCCCAGTGGGATAAGTGCAGATACCGGTCATTTCTTAGGCACTGCTGTAAAATGCGATATGACAGTTACATTTGAATATACTAAGTACGGAATGCTTCTGAATGAAGGTCGTCAGTATTCAGGAGATATAAAGTGTGAATCTATTGGATTGTACGTTCCTGAAAATGTTTCGGAGATGGCTAAATTATTAGAAGATGGATGTGTCTTTATGATAGATAGTAAAGACTCAGATGTAAACAAAACGGCTGCCGATAATATATATATTTGTTATGAAAAAGAGCCGGAAGAGATAAATAGTCTGATTCCTGAAAGAAAGCCTGATTCAAATAAAGGTACCTATGGGAAAGCGCTTATAGTTGCAGGCTCCAAGGAAATATATGGTGCAGTTTATATGGCGGCTGAAGCGGCATATAGAGTTGGTGCAGGTCTTGTTAAGATTGTTACCGATATAAGAAATAGAGATATACTATGCGACAAACTTCCGGAAGCTATGATGCTTACTTATGATACTGATAAGACCGGCAGAGGTTTTGAAAAGGATTATATAGATTCTATAAAGTGGGCAGATGTGATACTTGCCGGTCCCGGTCTGGGAACGGGAAAGGTATCAGAGAAGTTACTGAAGATTCTTTCGGATAATCTGTCCTCAGGTCAGAAACTGATTCTTGATGCTGATGCTTTGAATATTATTTCTATGAGTAATCCATCCAAATGGTTTAGGTTATTTACCGAAAAAGTCGGAAAGGGTAATGTTATCATTACGCCGCATATGATGGAGATGCTCAGAATAGTAAGAGCCGGATATGATAAGAAAACATATGATTTTATGATTCAAAATCTTGGCTGTAAGTCGGAGATGGATTTCTTAAAGGATTATAGAAAGAACCAGACGTATAGTCTGTCGTATAATAACGGCATAATAACTGTTCTTAAGGATGCAAGAACTGTTGTGGCTTATAAAACTGATGATGAGTCAGAGGAAACAGCCGGCTATTTGAGAGATTGTCCACTCTATGTGAATACTACCGGAAACTCCGGAATGTCCAAGGGCGGTTCCGGTGATGTTCTTGCAGGTATGATAGCAGGACTTCTGGCACAAAGAAAAGGTGAGGAGATATCTGTGGCGGATACTGTTATAGCTGCAGTGTCTTTACATGGACGAGCAGGAGACATAGCGAGAGACAGAGTTGGCGAAAGGTCGATGATAGCTCGTGATATACTTAAAGCCATACCGGAATGCTTTTAAAAACATGCTTTATTTGTTATAATGAAGATTGACCGTTATGGTTACTGATTATTATTACTTGAGGAAAAAAAGATGAGTTATAGAAGAGTAGAAGCAGATATAGATTTAGATGCAATAAGATATAATATCGAGACTGTTAAAAATCTCAATGCCCCGGATAAAAAGGTATGTCTTGTTATCAAGGCAGATGCCTACGGACATGGGGCTGTAACACTGGCAAATGAACTGGATGATCTGGCAGATTATTATGCTGTTGCAACAGTTATGGAGGCAATGGAATTAAGAAACGCAGAGATAACAAAACCAATTCTTATTTTGGGTTATACGGATCCTTCAGAGTATGAGATGGTTATTGAACATGATATAACAGTTGCCATGTATGATATGGATAGAGCAAGGCTCTTCTCGGAAAAGGCAGAGAGCCTAAATAAAAAGGCAAAGGTGCATATCAAGGTGGATAGCGGTATGAGCCGTATAGGTTTCCAGTGCACAAAGGAGGGGGTTAATGCTGCTGCAGAAGTGGCTAAACTTCCTATGCTTGATGTGGAAGGAATCTTTACACATTATGCAAAGGCCGACTTTAATGATAAGTCAGATGCGAAAAAACAGTATGATAATTTTACCTGGTTCATATCTGAGATGGAGAGCCGTGGAATCACATTTGAATTAAAGCATATGGATAACAGTGCCGGAGCTATGGAAATACACTCAGAGGGCTTTGACATGATGCGTCTGGGAATAGTAATATATGGACTGTATCCATCTGAAGAAATTGATAAAAAGGTTATCTTAAAACCTGCCATGTCGCTTAAGTCCAAGGTTATCCATGTTAAGGAACTGGAGGCCGGAAGAGGTATCGGATATGGATGGACCTATGTGACTGAAAAAACTACCAAGATTGCCACTGTATCAGTGGGATATGCGGATGGTTATCCAAGAGCTCTTTCAAACCGGGGAAGAGTACTTATTCATGGGCAGTATGCACCAATCTTAGGTCGTGTCTGCATGGATCAGATCATGGTTGATGTAACAGATATAGAGGGCTTAGAGTCACAGGGGTATTCCAAAGAGGTTAAGGTTGGAGACGAGGTTGTTCTGTTCGGAAAGCAGGGGGAACATATGATCCCTGTTGAAGAGGTTGCTGCCCCGGCCAACAGCTTTAATTACGAAGCAGTCTGCAACATAAGCCGAAGGGTTCCAAGAGTTTATTATAAAGATGGAAAAGAAGCATATAGTGTGGATTTTCTCATGGATTAGATTGAATAATACGGGAGTTCTATGTTTAAGAAAAAAGACGAAGAACGTGTGGAAGAGGAGATACTCTCCATAGTTGAAGAAGGTCATGAACAGGGATTTATCGAAGAGGATGAAGTGGAAATGATTTCCAACATCCTTGATCTTGATGATAAAATTGTTCGTGACGTAATGACCAGCAGAAATAAGATATATGCGGTCTGTAAAACTGATATAATAAAAGATACTATTGAGGATTGTCTTGAAAGCGGTTTTTCAAGATATCCGGTTTATGATGAGGATATAGATAATATCATCGGAGTGCTTCATCTTAAAAATATGACCATGGCTTATCTGAAGAATCCGGATACGGCTGTGGAAGAAATAATAGATGAGGCTATGTTTATTCATCCGACCTATGATATCTCCAAGCTTCTGAAAAAGATGCAGAAGGAAAAGAATCATATGGCTGTGGTTCTTGATGAGTATGGTCAGACTGACGGAATAGTTACTCTGGAGGATATTCTGGAGGAAATAGTGGGAAATATCTGGGATGAACACGATGAAGAAACAGAAGAGGTAAGAGAAACCTATGGCGATGGCTATATGGTTGATGGCATGATAAAGCTTCATGACCTGGAAGAACTCATTGAAGATCTTGAATTTCCGGATACGGATATAGAAACATTAAATGGTTTTCTGTTATTTAAGTTTGGAAGATTCCCTAAACCAAACGAATTATTCAAGATTGATTATGGGGGGTACTTGTTTGAACCTACACAGATTGAGAAGGGCCTCATAAAATCTGTCAGGATCAGCAGGATTGAAATAAAAGAAGAAAATGATAAGAAAGAAGAGGAATAATTATGTCAGGACATTCAAAATTTGCGAATATCAGAGTAAAGAAGGAAAAGAACGATGCAGCTAAGGGAAAGGCCTTTACTGTAATCGGAAGAGAGATTGCAGTTGCAGTTAAGGAGGGTGGCCCTAATCCGGAAAACAACTCCAAGCTTCGTGATGTTATAGCTAAGGCAAAGGCCAACAACATGCCTAACGATACCATCGAAAGAGGAATCAAGAAGGCGGCCGGAGATCTTGAAAGCGTTAACTTCTCATACAATACCTATGAGGGCTATGGGCCCGGTGGAGTTGCTATAATCGTTAAGTGCCTTACAGATAATAACAACAGAACTGCTGCAAATGTAAGAAGTGCATTTACAAAAGGAAATGGAAACATCGGAACTACCGGATGCGTGTCATATATGTTTGATGAGAAGGGCCAGATCATCATCGATAAGGAAGAAGTGGAAATGGATGCAGATGAGCTTATGATGATTGCTCTTGATGCGGGAGCAGAGGACTTTTCAGAAGAAGAGGATTCATATGAGATCATTACAGAGCCTTCAGCTTTCTCTGAAGTAAGAGATAATCTTGAGAAGGCAGGAATAAAAATGGCTTCAGCTGAAGTGACTATGATTCCACAGAACTATGTTGCTGTAGCTTCGGAAGAAGATCAGAAGAACTTAGACAGAATCCTTGATCTGCTTGATGCAGATGATGATGTGCAGGATGTTTATACAAACGTTGAGTAATTAGATTCGTAATGTATTAAAACGAATATGGACTGATTATTATTGAGGTGACAAAAATGAAAAGAATAAAAAAAGTTCTTGTTTGTTTTTTGGTGGCAGTATTGTTTATTTCTGAATTTCCGGAAGTGGTTAATAATGATTCTGTTTCAAGCGTTCAGGCGGCTTCCAGAAAGAAGATAAACAAGAAAAAGAATAAAAAGGCTTTGAAGGCTTATAAAAAGATTCTTTCACGTGATAAATATCAGATAAGCAGTACTAACGATTTTAAATTCGATGTATATGATATAAACGGTGACGGAGTACAGGAACTGATTATTGATTCCGGCGGAAAATATTCATACTGTATGTATGGTGAGGTTTATACATATACCGGCGGTAAGGCAAAGAAATTGAAAAGTCCATATTCTTATGGTGCTCCGGTTATCTACAGTAACGGCGTAATATATTTTAGTTATGCACATACCGGTGGTTATTATTTTGACTACTTCAGAATTAAAAAAGGTAAGCAGAAGATTGCTGCCAGATATTATTGCCATGATGGTTATAATCCCAAAACAGGTGGTGTAAAATTCTTTACTGATGAGTGTAAGTTGAATGGTAAGAAATCATCTGTAAAGAAATATAATAAATGGGTAAAAAACCTTGAAAGAAACGCAAGGGTTATTACGCTGGATATGCACAGTAATACATATTCAAACAGGAACTATTATTTGAAATAATGATACATAAGGGGAAGCGTATGGATAAATTTGTAATTACAATAGCAAGAGAATATTGCTCGGGTGGTCAGAAGATAGGAACTCGTCTGGCAGAGGAACTGGGAGTAAACTGCTATAACAGTGAGATGTTCAGACTTGTATCTAAGAACGAGAATATGAGAGATGATGTAGTTTCTCATGATGACCGCATAAAGGATACATCACTTTTTGATGTTGCCAAAGAGATTTATACTGATCCCCTTCCTACAAGGGATGTAAAGGATGTACTTACTGATAAGATTGATGATGAGGATGTTGTTCTTATTAAGAATCTCTATGATTATCAGTCTGAGATTATTGTCGAACTGGCAAAAAGAGAGTCCTGTATTATAGTGGGAAGATGTGCTAATTACATTCTGAAGGATAATCCCAATGCTATAAATGTATTTATTCATGCTCCTATCGGTTTCAAATTAAAAAGGGCACAGTCCAGACATTACATGCCTGAAAATGAGCTTAGAAACTATCTTGCTAAGGTTGATGAAAGAAAAGCTGATTATTATTTCAAATATACAGGCTGCGACTGGACAGATATTAAGAATTATGACATATCCCTTGATACATCAAAATATGGTATCAGTGGATGTGTGGAACTTATTAAAAAATTCCTAGAGCTGAAGCAGAAACTGGATTAGGCATTTTAAGTCAGAAATGTCAGTTTTTCTGCTATTCAAACACAAAGATTTTTGGTATAATCAGAAGTGGGTTATTTGTTGGATAAATCGGGGTTTATCCGTAGAGATATATAATGTACGAATGGAGGTTCAGGCATGAAAAAAATAGCTTATATCGCGTCAGAATGTGTACCCTTTATTAAAACAGGAGGTCTTGCTGACGTAGTGGGAACCCTTCCTAAGAAGTTCAATAGAAGTGAGTATGATGTGAGAATCATCATGCCAAACTATATGTGTCTTCCTGAGAAGTATAAGAGTAAGATGAAATATATCACACATTTCCATATGGACATCGGCTGGAAACAGCAGTACGTAGGTGTCATGTATTTGGAGTATGAAGGTGTTCCGGTATATTTTATCGATAATGAGTATTACTTTAACGGTTTCAACATCTATGGGGATGTTAAGTGGGATATTGAGAAATATTGCTATTTCTGCAAGGCTGCATTATCAATACTTCCGAGTATAGGTTTCAGACCTGACATAGTTCATTGTCATGACTGGCAGAGTGGTCTTGTTCCGGTTTATCTCAAGACACTTTTTGCGAGCAATCCTTTCTATCAGGGAATCAAATCAGTTATGACGATTCATAACCTTCAGTTCCAGGGCAGATGGGATATAAAGACAATCCAGGAGTATTCAGGACTTCCAAGTGATCTGTTTACACCTGACAAGCTGGAAATGAATAAAGACGCAAGTATGCTTAAGGGTGGACTTGTTTATGCAGATAAGATCACCACAGTTTCTAATACTTACGCTCATGAGATTCAGACCCCTTATTACGGCGAGGGACTTGACGGTCTGCTTCAGGCACGTTGGCAGAGCCTTTGGGGAATTGTAAATGGTATCGATTATGATATCTTTAATCCTGCCAAGGATGATAAGATAGCATGTAAATACAATCTCAGAAATTATAAGAAAAATAAGCTTAAGAATAAGCTGGCACTTCAGAAAGAACTTGGTCTTCCTGAAGATGAAAATGCATATGTTATGGGTATTGTTTCAAGACTCACTGATCAGAAGGGGCTTGACCTTATCGATCATATTATGAATGATATCATGACAGACGGAACTCAGCTGGTGGTATTGGGAACCGGTGACAGACGTTATGAGGAAATGTTCAAATACTATCAGGGCTTCCATCCGGCAAAGCTTTCAGCAAATATATATTTCAGTGATGAACTGTCACATAAGATATATGCAGGATGTGATTCTATACTTGTTCCGTCAAGGTTTGAGCCTTGTGGCCTTACACAGCTTATGGCTCTTAAATATGGTTCACTGCCAATAGTAAGAGAGACAGGTGGACTTAAGGATACTGTTCAGCCTTACAATGAATACGAAGGAACAGGAACAGGATTCAGTTTTGCAAACTATGACGCAAGAGAGCTTCTTAACACCATTAATTATTCTAAGCAGATTTACTTCGATAGAAGAGATGACTGGAATAAGATGGTAAAGAGAGCTATGGAACAGGATTACAGCTGGGATCAGAGTGCAAAGATTTACGAGCAGCTGTATTCAGAATTATAGAAGTGCGATGGGACATGGAGTCGGGCACTTCGTCCCATAAACTAGATGGGACAGAGTGTCCGGCTCCATGTCCCATTATTTTGGAGTGAGTAATGGCATACGATGGAGTTGTGATCAGCAGTATAATTAACGAAATAGGAACTTCCTGCAAAGGCGGAAGAGTGCTTAAAGTACAGCAGCCTTCGGCAGATGTGATAACAATTACTGTTAAGGGATATAAAGGACAGACAAAGCTGTACCTGTCAGCTTCTCCTTCGCTTCCAATAGTGTACGTGGCAGACACACTTCCTCAGGCTCCAATGCAGGCTCCTGCCTTTTGCATGCTTCTAAGAAAACATCTGGCTAACGGAAGACTGGTTGACATAAAACAACCGAATTTTGACAGGGTTTTTGATTTTATATTTGAGCATATGGACGAGATGGGTGACATTTCCGACAGGCACCTTATAGTTGAGATTATGGGACGTCAGAGTAATATCATATTAGCGGATAATGATATGAAAATCATTGACTGTCTCAGAAGAGTTATGCCGGATCTTAGTGATGCCATCTCGAAGGACAGTGATAATGAAATAAGGATTTTGTATCCGGGACAGCAGTACAGTGCTCCGGATTCTCAGGGTAAGATAAACCCTCTGACTGAACTTGATAAAGAGACTTTTGATTCCCGGATATCTTCGCAGTCAGGGCCGGTTGTTAAAGCGATCTTTTCGACTATAACAGGCTTCTCAAAGGGCTTTGCTGAGGAGATAGTATATGCGTCAGGAATAGATGGCCGTGCCAGCTTTTCTGATCTGGATGGGGCTTGCAAGGAAAGACTTTATGAAACAATTCTGGGATATGTGAATAATATTAAGGAGGGTAAATACTCTCCATGTATAGGCATTCTTCAGGGCCTTCCCAAAGATTTTCATGCATTTGAGATGAAAAGATTTGATGAGCTTATAACTCTGGATGATCTGACAGAGGAGTCCTCGGATGCTGCCATGTCGCAGTTTATCATAAGATTCTATGAGCAAAAACAGAGGGATGTGAATATTCGTTCTAAATCCTCTGATATAAAGAAGGTTCTTCAGACGGCGATTGAAAGAGCTTCAAAGAAGTATGATATCCAGCTTTCTCAGCTTAAAAGCACTGAGGATAGAGATAAGTTCAGAATATACGGAGAGCTTATTAATACATATGGCTACGAGCTGAAGGGTGGAGAAAAGAGCCTCAGCTGTGTCAATTATTATGATGGTCAGGAGATAACCATTCCACTGGACACTAATCTTTCGGCACAGGAGAATTCTCAGAAGTATTTTGCAAAATATAATAAGAAAAAGAGGACCTTTGAGGCCCTTACTGAATTTGTAAAAAAGACCCGTGAGGAGAGGGACTATCTCCTTACCATAAAGCATTCTCTTGATATAGCAGAGGATGATTCGGATATTCAGGAAATCAGAAAGGAACTGCAGCAGGCCGGGGTTCTGAAAAGCCGTTCGAAGGAAAAGGGCAGCAGGAAACAAAGTGCAGGTAAGCCCTTACATTTCCTTTCTTCTGAGGGCTATGATATCTATGTTGGAAAAAACAATATTCAGAACGAAGAGCTTACCTTCGGCCTGGCAACGGGAAAAGATATATGGTTTCATGCAAAGAATATTCCGGGTTCACACGTGATCGTGAAGGTAAAGGACGGAGATATGGATTTTGACAGTATACCGGATTCGGTTTTTGAGGAGGCGGCTCAGCTTGCGGCTTATTATTCAAGCGGAAGCAGTGCTCCAAAGGTTGAGGTGGATTATACTGAAAGAAAGCATCTTAAGAAGCCTCCACATGCTAATCCGGGCTACGTTATCTATCATACAAATTATTCCATGATGGTAAAACCAGAAAAGGGAAATGTAATAAAACAGGAAGATTAACTAATTATTTGGGAGAGATACATGACTTTTGAAGGTGTAAATGACACGCGAGTATATATGTATTCTGCGGCGCTTATTATAGCTGTATCTTTAATGTTGCATTCGTTTATTCAGAAGAGAACTGATAAACGTCAGAATGTAACATTTCTATATATGGTTGGCGCATTAATAATCAATTCATCAACCGAGATTGTCTGTGAATTTTTACATCCACATATAAGTGACTCGGCTGCGGCCTTCAATGTATACAAAGTATTTCAGCTTTTATACTTTGTGGTACATGTTCTTCTTGCGCCTTTATTCCTGCTGTATGAGATGTCTGTAACAGACTTAATAAAAAAGCTTAAGAATTATACGGTAGTATTTGTTGTTTCCATAGTTTTTGCTACAGAGATCTTAGTGCTTACAAATCCTATAACGAACTTTGTATATTATTATGATGGGTATGATTTTACCAGAAACTGGGGAGAGGGAATTATCTATATTGTAGCTGTAGTTTTCCTGCTTCTTTCCCTCGTAAATCTTTTCTATTACTGGAGAGCTATTAATCCTATTAAAAAGATGTCGCTTCTTTACTTCTTTGGTGTTGTTATTCTTGGTCTTTTGATTCAGCTTTTATTCCCGGAAGTACGCTGTGAACTATTTGCTGAGGCTATAGCCTTTATGGGGGTTATGATCACCATTGAAAATGATGACATCATGAAGGATTATGAAACCGGGGTTTACGACCGGCCGGCGCTGATGACAGAGCTTAAGAATAATGAAGCTATGAATGTAAGCTTTGGTCTGATAAGTCTCAGATTAAAAGATGTTGATACGGTTTTTAAGACAAATGGACCTGAAAACTTTAATAAGCTGAGTGTCGAGGTTGCTGAGTTTTTAAAGACACTGATTCAGAGATATTATATATATCATTTTGAAAGAGGCCATTTTGTAATAATTGTAAATACTGAAATGAATGATCAGGGCAGACAGATAGTAAGAAAACTGGCCCGGAAGTATGAATCAAAGTATAATCTATCTGAACTTGCAAAAAAAATTGATGAGAGATTTAAAGATGAGTGGATTATAGATGATACCAGATATCTTCTGGAAATAGCTCAGGTAAAAATGAGTTATCCTGATGAGGTAACCAATGTAAATGATATAATCTATCTTTTGAATACAGATCTTCCTGAAGGTAAAGAAAAATCCATCTATGAGGGTGAAGACCTGAAGAAGATGCTTAGAAAGACAGAGGTTAAGAAAGCGATTACCAGAGGTCTTGAGGAAAGTGAGTTCGAAGTTTACTATCAGCCTATATACCATATAGATGGTGAAAAACTATACGGTGCGGAGGCACTTCTAAGACTTCATGACAGACAGCTTGGGGAGATATATCCTGATGAATTCATTCCTGCTGTTGAGGAGATGGGACTGATAGATGCTCTGGATGATTATGTTCTGAAAAATGTGTGCGCATTTATTAAATCCGGTATTCCTGCCGGTGGAGCCATGAAGAGCATCAGCGTAAATCTTTCTCTCCTTCAATTCAGTAATGAAGATTTTGTTGAGAGACTTAACAGTATAGTTGAGGTATATAAAATACCTAAGACTATGGTTAATTTTGAAATAACAGAAACCGTAGGTTCTGATGATATGGACGATATTAAAGATATGGTTTCAAGGCTTAAGAACTGTGGATTTCATTTCTCTATGGATGATTATGGAACGGGATATTCCAATATCAGTAAAAGCTTTTCTCTTGATTTTGATGTGGTTAAGATCGACAAGAGTATTTTATGGGGAGCAGAGAAAAGCGAACTTGGAATGACCGTTCTTACTAACACGATCTATATGATAAAACAGCTTAATAAGAAAATAGTTGTCGAGGGAGTTGAAACCAAAGAGCAGATGGAACTTCTGAGAAAGCTGGATGTGGATTATCTGCAGGGATATTATTTCTCGAAGCCTATTACAAAGGATGAATTTATTCACGATATCATTGGAATAAAAGAATTATGATGTCTGTAAAATACTAATTATCTATTAT
>ODAI013646894.1_pt1 | contig 14402 bp, 9 predicted proteins | sample 1539321 | NCBI WGS metagenome assembly ODAI01 (sample SAMN02144231, study PRJEB22623) | gut metagenome | biome: sheep rumen | host: Ovis aries | place: New Zealand
CAAGCACGCGCTTGCCGTCTTTCCACACATAGATATGCTGGTTTGTAAGATCGACTTCTACATAGCTGCTGCCTATATCGTCATTGCCGTGGCCTACGCCCATTACGGAATAAACAGGGTAGCGCACAACATCCTGACCCGCTTTTATTACGTTTACAAGCGACTGTACCTCGGCAGGCTGATCTATGAGCCAGCCGAAATCTCCGCCTTTTACCGTTGTTCTTGAACCGAAAGCTGTAAGGAATTCCCTTGTCTGACCGTAGGTGTTGAAAGTTTTTGCAAACTCGGCAACATATTCCGTTACCTTGTTCCTGTCAAAGAATACATCGTAATTATCCGTGACAAAAAGCCATTTGCTTATAAGCTCCTTGTCTATTATCACATGCTCTGCGCCCGGACCCATATTCATAGTGATCTTTGGGCTTATATACTTGTTTGCAAGCTCGCAGGCATCAATAACTTTCTGTGATTTTGCCGTATATTCGGGCATTTCAAAACATTCGTCCGAAACAAGATCTACCTTGTCCTCAAAGTTTTCCGCCGCACTTTCCACCGCTTCAAAAAGTTTGTCTTTTTGTATCCTGCCGCCGTGATGACCGTCAACTATAGTGTATTCCTCACCCGTGTAATACAGGGTCGCATTCTGCGGGTCGGTGTCCTGCTGGTTTTTTACAAGGTCAAGCCCGTCAATGGCGGCTTTTACCTTTTCATCATCACAGATAAAAGCGTTTTCAAGCTCGACTTCGTTCTTTCTGAAAAATCCCGCGCCCCAGAGCAGCGGCTGCTGGTCGGCAAGAACCTTGTCTATCTTGCTTGAAACATTGTATTTAAGACCTATATCCTCGGCTGTGATGCTTTCGTTTATCTTGTCGCCGTCCGTAAGCGTAAGCTTGTAGTCGATAGCCGCGCTGTTCATTTTGTTTATCGCGGAGTCAACTGTCTGACCTGCGCAGGAAACACCGCCGATATAGGTACCGGGATTGAAATGCGTTTTAAAGTATAAAAAACCCGTCAGCAAATACCCGAGTACAAGCGCAAATATGACCATTGCCGCAGTTATCGCCGCGTTTTTTGCGCCGCCTTTTTCCGCACTTTCTTCAATACTTTCTTTAACACCTGAACCGACGGTTCTTTCCGTGTCGGTTACGGTGCTGTTTACGGTGCTGTTTTCGGGAGTAACGGATGTGTTTTCGTTTTCGTTCTCGTTCATAAATATCCCCTTATTCTTTCTGCGGCGAATATATTACCGCAATATAAAACCAATACCAAATATAATACCAAATTTTCCCGATAAAATCAATATAAATCGGAAAATTAAATATTTCAAGTTTGTTACAAACTTTTAAATCGGTTGAAATATGCCGCAAAATGTTATATACTAATATAAGTATGTGAAAAAAAGAGGTTAATTATTATTCAAGGAGCGTAAAAAGGAGCGTAATATGAATAAAGCTATTCGTTTTTTTGTTTTTATGATAATTGCGGTCATATTGCTGCCTGCTGCGGTCTTTGCCGCACCTGCGCAAAAATACAGCCTTATGGCAAACGGCAGTAAACTGACGGCTTATATCATAGAGGATGATGTTTATATACGTCCGCAGGAGCTTGCACAGGCGTGCATGGGCACGAACCTTAAATTCGATGTGACCTACGAAAACGGTATTATGATAATAGGTCTTAAAAGGGATTTTTCGGGCGAGGTACAGAAGCTCAAATCAAAATCGGCTTATGAGGATATAACGATAGTATCGGGCGATTTCCGTGTTGAGGGCTTTGATGCAACGGGACATATAAGCTGCGCACCAATCGAGGAGGAAAACTTTGTTCTTCTTAAGGATATGGGCACGATAGTCGGCTTTACATATACCCGTGACAGAGAGAGCGGCGAGCTTAAAATAAACCGCGCATCCTCGGGTTTTCTCGGTATCGGCGGCACGGGTCTTTCCTCGGATGAATATATTGATATTATAGCGAATGTTTTTTACGGTGCGTTTTTTTCAAACGATAATGTCCGTGTGATATCGGACAGTGCGGAGATAGCGCGTATGCTTGCGCCGTCATACAGTGTGGATATACCCGCATCTGCTAAAAATGCACCGTTTTCGGATATGATAGCGGCAAATATTTCCGCAACTCTCAAAGAATCTGATGTAAGGGATATCGACCCCGATAAGCCTATGGTGGCTCTCACCTTTGATGACGGTCCCAGAGAGGGCAATACGGAGCAGATACTTGAAGCGCTTGATGCCGTAGACGGCAGGGCTACTTTCTTTATGGTAGGTACAAATGTAGAGAACTATCCCGATACCGTAAAAGCTGTTGCGGAGCAGGGCAGCGAGCTTGCAAACCACAGCTACAATCATCCGCAGCTCACAACGCTTGGTACGGACGGTGCTATGGAACAGATAAATCATACAAATGACCTTATCTATAACACAGCAGGCATAAGACCTGTAATAGGCAGACCGCCTTACGGTTCGATAAACAATGAGATAATCACCGCTTCGGGTATGGAATGGTTCAATTGGAGCGTTGATACTCTCGACTGGAAATCACGCAATGCGGATTCGGTTTGTGATGTTATTCTGAGTGAAGTGGGTGACAGAGATGTCATACTTATGCACGATATACACGACAGCACTGTTGAAGCGGCTGTGAGGATAATACCGAAGCTTCACGAAATGGGCTATCAGCTTGTGACCATAAGCGAACTTGCCGAAGTTGAGGGCGGCGCGGAGAATGTTTCGGGTCATATACGAATGGATGATTAAAAAGGCTTTTTATGCCGATAATGTTGATTAGATTTAACAAAGGGTCTGACCGCAGTTTTGGAGCGGCAGACCCTTTTTTGATGCGTGTGAGTTGTTTGAAACAGACTCACTTTTATTGAAAAAATTTCTGTGATATTTTTATTTCGGCTTTTTCCGAAAGTTTTTGCACTTTCAGCAGTTTGAAAAGCTGTGAACGCAGTATTTCTATGATAGTGCAGACGGTGTATATCACTGCTGCAATAACAATAACACTCAAAACGGTCGATAAAGTGGTATTGCCGATGTATTTTGTGGTTTTCGGCATAAGTTCAAGCCATATAAGAGGGTGGGTGTGGATGATATATACGCCAAGAGAGAGCGGTGCGATAACATCCAGCACTTTTTTTATTATCACGGGTATATCAAGCTGTATAAAAAACAGCAGCAGAAATACCGCCGCACCTACCATTGTGGGTGAGGTGTAGCTGACAAGAAGATTTGACTTGGCAAGTTCGTAAAAATCCTCTTTGCCGTGAAAGTTTGATAATATCATCTTTACGGCAAAGGAGGTCAGACTCATTGAAACATAGCATACAAAACATATAAAAGCACTGTTTTTTGGCTTGCCGCGCCGTCTGAGGTAGACGCCGAGGATATACATAACGATGAGCCACATTACGGAAAAACCGCTTGCCGTATTCATAACATCATAGGGAAACAATGTCGGGAACACTGAAAATGCGGCGATAAGCAGCATGCTGAGCTTTTTTATCTGTCCGTTTGAAAGCGTATTCAGCCCCAGATTTAAAAACGGTATCAGAACAAGGAGACCGTAATAAGAAGATATATACCAATATTGGTTTGTATATACGGGGAAAAAGGCTCCCAGCCATTCGGTTTTGCCGACTTTTTCGGGTAAAAATACGGCAAATAATGCCGTAATGATAAATGTGTAAAAAAATGTCCGCAGCCACAGTGTGATTAGCGGTGTAAAGGTAAATCTGTATCTGCTTTCGCTTACATATCCCGATATGAGTGCAAAGCAGTTTACCGCACAGTAACAGAATATATACATAATCCATCTGACGATATAATCAGTGGGTGTAGGCGACATAAACGGCTGCGAATATATGCCTTTATGCAAAAGCAGATGCTGAACGACTACCATATACATTGAAAACACACGCAGCAGGTCTATGCCGTAATTTCTTGGTTTATTCATTGCTTTTTTTCCTTTCGGCTGCATAAATCAAAACAGTGTTTGTATTTGATTTATGGATCGTTTTTTGGCAGGCGAAGCCGCACAAGTTTTTCGGGCGCTTTTTCTTCAAGGCTTTCTATAAATGTGTTTTTGCTGTTTTCAAGGTTGTCAAGCAGTGCATTTTTGCTGTTTTCAAGGTTATCGAGCAGTGCGTTTTTACTGTTTTCGAGAAAATACTTAAGCGCCAGCCTTGTTGCCTTTTGCTTTTCGGGTGACATGGCGGCGATCGCCTTTAAAACGTGGGCGGTGGAACGGCGCTTGTTTTCGCCCATTTCGGTGAAAGTGGTGCTTTCGGAAGCATCAAGCACATCAAAGACCGCCGTAAAAACTTCCTGCCGCATATTATCGTCAAGCTCGGATAGCCAGCCCTGCATGACCTTGTTTATATATTTGCCCGTTGATGAAAATTCATTGGTGTATTCAAACTTTTTGCCAAGCACCTGCCAATTGTAGGCCAGGTGCTGCATAAAGCCGTGGTCGATGCTCAAAACTATCCTGCTTTCGACATTTGCCGTCATCAGCTGACCGACTATGGATGTCTTTGGCACTATCGAAGTTATAAGACCCAGCATTTTCCTGTATTCTTTGGAGTTTGCTATCTCGCTTCTGAACCCCGGGCCGTCAAAAGAAAATATCTTTTTTATGTGCGGCTGAATTTCACTGTTACAGTATACAGCGGCATATATCGCAAAATTGCCGCCTTTTGAGTGACCGCCGAGGATCATATCGTCCTGTGTGCCGAAATGCCTGTTAAGATAATCGACGGCATATTTCTGCCCTGCGGTGCGTGTCATATAGCTTAAGTTGAAGTCCTCGCGCCAGCCTACTATGCTTGCATCCGTGCCGCGGTATGATATGTATTTTGTTTTATCGTCCAGAATACAGGTCAGCGCCGCAAACTGCACTTCATTTTTTGGGTCGGTAATGCTGACATAGCCCGTGAGGGGCATATTGCCAAAGCGTTTTGAATTTGCCATTTTTTGCAGCAGTATGCGGTCGTAGTCAAAGCTGAAAAAACGCAGCTTTTCGTCTATGGAGTCAAAATTCAGACGGCTGTGGGCTTCGCTTAAAGTCAGCGTACTATCAAAACCCTCCGTAAGTATTCCGTCAAAAAACACATAGCTCAGCTGTGCCAATATAAGCCCGTCCACCTCGTTGAAAGGCGACTGCTCAAAGTCAAGGTCGCCGCGCCAGTCAAGGTAATCAAGTATATTTGCCATAAAACACCTCTTTGAAACTGTTAAATTTTGATTTGCTCGGCTCCCTTAATTAAGTATACGCTGTGATATTTGTGAAACTTTTTTGTATATCTCGTCTATATCGCAGTTTAAAAAGCCTTTTTCGCGCTCGTAGAGTATTTTTCCGTCTATCATTGTCATCAGCACGTTTTCCTTTGAACCGCTGTAAACAAGGTTTTGCACGATATTGTTTTCGGGCTGCATATTAGGTCTTTTAAGGTCGATAACAATAAGGTCTGCAAGCGCGCCCTCGCTTATTCCGAGTGCATTTATGCCAAGCGCCTTTGCGCCGTTTTGCGTTGCCGCTTTGAGGACGGTATGTGCGGGCATGGCGGCGGCATTTTCTGTTTTAAGCTTTTGCAGGGCGGTAGCAAGCCACATTTCACGGAACATATCAAGACAGTTGTTGCTTGCGGGTCCGTCGGTGCCAAGTGCGGTGTTTACACCTGCTTCGCAAAGTGTGACAAAGGGTGCGGTGCCGCTTGCAAGCTTGCAGTTCGAGCCGCTGTTGATAACTGCGGTACAGTTATGCTTTTTCATTATTTTGATATCGTTGTCGTCAAGCCATACACAGTGCGCAAAAATGCCGCCGTCTATGTCGAGTATGCCGAGCTTTTCAAAAAGTGCGGTCGGTGTCAGACCATAGCGTTTTTTACATTCCTCAACTTCAGACCGTGTTTCGCTCATATGTGCGCCCAAAGGCGTGTTGAGCCTGTGACTCAATTCTGCCATGCCTTCAAGCAGTTCGCGGCTTGTGGTGTATTCCGCATGAAAACCCGGTATAAAGCCCACAAGAGGATCGTAGGAATTGTATTTATGATAGTTTTCTTCTATTTCGGGTATGCTCTCTTTGAAATTGTTGAGCGAGCTTAGAATAGTGGTGCGGAAGCCCATATCCACGCTTGCTTTTGCAACGGCTTCGGGGAAAAAATACATATCAAAGCAGGCTGTCATGCCGCTTGTGAGGTATTCCGCAAAGGCGAGCATAGTACACCAATATGCGTCTTCATCGGTCATTTTCGCTTCGGCAGGAAATATTTTTTCATTCAGCCACCTGTCAAGCGGCAGATCTTCCGCATAAGAACGCAAAAATGTCATTGGTGAGTGCGTGTGCAGGTTTTTGAAGCCCGGCATAAGCAGATTGCCGCCAAGGTCGATCTCCTTTTCGTATTCCTGCGGTGTTTCGGGCTTGCCTATATATTTTATAATATTTTTTTCTATGCTTATCTCGCCGCTTTGTATCGACATATCGGGCATAAGCAGCTTTGCATTGTATAGTCTTATCATAGATTATCTCCTTTTTTTAAAAAGCCTTTACACATTCTTTTATAAGAGCGTTGAAACGGGGTGCGTTTTTGTCGGCTGTTTCCTGAACGTCCGAATGTGCAAGCGGTTTGTCGGTAACACCTGCGGCGGCATTTGTTATGCAGGATATGCCGCATACACGAAAACCGCAGTGAACGGCAGCCATTGCCTCGGTGGTCGTGCTCATGCCCACGGCATCGGCACCGAGGGTGCGGCACATACGCACTTCCGCAGGGGTCTCAAAATTGGGCCCCGTAAGCTGGATATATACGCCTTTCTGCATTTTTATGCCAAGCTTGTCCGCGCAGTCAAGAACTTTTTTGGAAAGTTCTTTGTCGTATACGTGCGACATATCGGGGAAACGTGTTCCCGCAGGGTAGTTTGCGCCTATAAGGGGAGAGGGTACAAGTGACGAGATATGATCCACTATAAGCATCATATCGCCTGCGGCGAAACTTTTGTTCACGCCGCCCGAAGCGTTTGTCAGCAGCAGTATCTCACTGCCCATTGCACGCATAAGCCTTATGGGCAGAACGGTCTCCTGCATCGTATATCCCTCGTAATAATGCACACGTCCCTGCATCAGCACAAGGGGTACGCCGTCTATATTTCCAAATACAAAACGGCCTTTGTGTCCCTCTACGGTAGACATAGGGAAATAGGGAATATCGTTGTAGTTTATTACGGCTTCCGTTTCGATATTGTCGGCAAAGGCGCCGAGACCGCTGCCCAAAACTACGGATATCCGCGGCACAAAATCCGTGCGTGTGCGTATAAATTCAAGCGCCGTTTTTATTTTTTCTTCTTCTGTAAGTTTTGTAAGTTTCTCCATTTTAATACCTTCTTTCCGTTTTTTCTGAAATCATATAAAGAACAGCAGATTGATAAAGCCCATCAAAAAACCGAGCATGGCGCCTATATAGACTATCGCACGCAGTTCGCGGCGCATCAGCCCGAAAATGAGCGTTTCAAGCTCTTCCGCATCAAAAGCTTTTACCTTTTCTTCGACCATATGCTCTATATCTACTATTTCAAGCACCTTGTCTATGTTTTTTACGGCAAGGGTCTCGTAAATATCCACAAGCTTGTTTATAAGCTGCGGTATCTTGTCTTCATATCCGGCATAAATATCGCAAAGCCTCATTTTAAGCAGGTCTTTTTCCGCAATGCCTATCTGTTCAAAAACTATCTGCGGCAGTTTTTCCTCAATAAGCTTGTTTACAAAGTTTATTGCCGCATCGCGCAGTATGCCGTGCAGTATCACCGTTTTTTCACGCCTTAACAGGGTCTCGCCTATGTCGGCTTCCAATGCCTTTTTTACAATGCTGTCCGTAAGGCTTTCTTGAAGTGAAAGTGCGTATCCGTCTATCTCCTCATCGTCAAAGAGTGTATTCAGCCTTTCGCGCACTGTACGCTCATCGTTTTTCCACTTTTCCATAAGTTTTTCAAACATAGCATAAACGGACGCAACAGACTCAGGGGAGCGTATCGTCGCTTCTATGGTCTCGCGGTTCATCAGCTGTGTACTGACTATCCTGCCGAGAGATACGGCTATCCTGCTTTTTTGCCGCGGTATCAGCCCCGGTGTGAACGGAAGACGGCGGCCGCCTATATAAACAGCGTTGCGCGGCCTGAAAAGCATCCTTATGGCAATATCGTTTGTTATATAGCCTATTATACCGCCCAATACGGGTGCGGCAATGAATTTTATGAACATAGCTGCTCCTTTGTATTTTATATCACAAAACCTATTATTCCCGCTGCAAGACCGATAAACCAGCCAAGCATCACATCAAAGGGGTAGTGTTCGCCCGTCATTATGCGCGACAGACCCGTCAGTGCAGCAGGAATAAGCAAAACAAGCGATATTTCGGGTGAAATGCAGTACCATGCAAGCGCAATAACGGCAGAGCTTGCCGCATGGTTGCTCGGGCATGAAAAACTTGCCTTGTGCTTTGTAAGACTTTCCACATTTTCTTCACGAACGAAGGGGCGCGGACGGCGCAGTATTTTGCGCAGCAATGTGTTGTAAACAAGCGTTGCAAAGGGTATGACCGCATATTTTAAAAGCAGTCTGTACCTGCCGAATAAAAGAATTATAAGTCCGCCCAGCGCATATACAAAGTAAAAAAACGGCTCCGCCGAGTATGAAAGCAGGGCGGCGGCTTTTTTTGTGCGCTCGTTTTTGGTGCAGGCATTGTATATCAAAAAAAATATCTTTCTGTTCATCGGGTTTCCTTTGATGTAGTTCGATTTGTAAAATTTTGGCTTTCGGTGATTATATTTGCAATGATATTATAACACAATTTGTCCGATATTGTACCGTATAAAAACATATCTTTTTAACTGTTTTGTAATTTCGTGATTTTATACATTAATTTGCGGTAAATAAAACATATTCTTTGTTGAATTTTTACCCGTGTGTGCAAATGATCTAAGGAGACAAACAGAAATGAAAAAATTGTTTATAAGTCAGCCTATGTGCGGCAAGAAAAGGTTTTTGCCTTGCGCTGTCCGATATTGCAGGCGAATGTTTTAAAATAGAAAAAACCGAAAAAAGATACATTGCGTTTTCGGATGTTATATAGTATAATTATTTTTAAGACAGTACATCTATACAAATCAAACAAAAAGGAGGGTATAAGAAATGAATAAACTGAAGTACATATTTGCGGTCTTTTTTGCGGTCTCGCTGACAAGCACGGCGGTATCGGGCAAGGCGGTCCTGCCGTTTTCGACAGACATATACAGGGAAGTCGAGACAATGACTATTACGGGCAGCGGCACTGTAAACGACCCGTATATCGCAAAAACATATGAGCAGATAAAGTGGGCTTTCGGCATGGGCGGCTATGTAAGGCTGGGTTCGGATATATCGGCGGACAGTCTTGTTTATGTTGCGGCGGATGAAGTGCATCTTGACCTTGCGGGCTATACATACACATCTAATTCGGTAAAGAGCGCCGCATTCATAATACAGCAGACAAAAGCTCTCTATATCACCGACAGCGGCTCAAACGGCAAAATAGCCGCAAACGGCAGCGGTATTGCCGCAGGTATCTCGGCAAAACTGTATATGTACGGCGGCAGTATAGTGACGGAGAATAATGCGGTTGTCGCAAGACCAAGTTCAGAAATATTTCTTTATGACGGTACGATAAAAAGCGAAAACAGTGTGATATACCTTAACGGCGGCGGATTTTTTCAATACGGCGGCTATGTAAAGACCGCTTCGGCAAGTCTTGAAAGCGCTGTCGAGTTTGACAGCTACTATGATTCGGGCATCGGCGTATCGACCGATGCAAGAAACGACATTTATCTCTACGGCGGCAAAATAGACAAACTCTATCTTCCGTTCAAACAGGCAAATATTGCCGCGGGCATTTACGATACCACAGTCTACGGATATTTCGGATATCAGGTCAAAACAGATGCGGAAGAAATGTTCAAGGGCGGATATGCCGAGGTATGCTCACAAAATCTTGTAAATGCGATAAATGCGGCGGCAGCAGGCTCGTACAAGGAAGTTATCGTGAATGATACCCTCATAACGGTACATCAGAAAAAAACGGTCATATCCTATATAGAGATACCAAACGATATTACACCAATTGCCGATGCTGCGCTTGTATATCCAAAGGCAAACTCGGGTGCGGCATACAGCTTTGACAGCGATTGGTACAACGCCAACGGACAGAAGCTTTCCTCTACCTACAGTACCGAGAGCGAACATCTGGGCGCGTATTCTTTTACGGTAAAGGGCAAGGCAAAGGTCAAAAACAGCAGCTATATGTTTGCCGATACGGATATTTACCTGCCCAATGTGGACCGCAGGCTTTATGAAGGCGGCGTAAAGGTGACAGACGAGAGTACGGCGGAATATCAGATAAAATTCAATATGGTGCCTTTTGTGACATTGCAGCCGAAAGATAAGGCAAATGTGACTGTCGGCGATGTTCTTACCTTCGCTGCGGATGCAGCGGATGCAAAAACGTATAAATGGTATCTTCTCGATACCGCAGGCAAAAAGGTCAGTTGGGAGGATGCGGAGGAATACGGCATTATCTCGGTGCAGAATTCTTCACAGAATACCAAAACGCTGAAAATAAAGATCTTGGGCGTAGAAGCAAATGCTTTCGGCGTATACTGCGAGATATACGGCAATTACAATACCGTAAACACAAACACTGCGACAATATCGACAAAAAAGCTTTCCATAACCATGCAGCCTACGGGCATAGGCGGAATATTCAATATAGGCGCGAAAAATGCGCAGAGCTATGAGTGGGCGCTGCTTGACGAAAACGGCGTTGAATACACATGGGAGCAGGCAAAGGCAAACGGCTGGGGCTACCCCGTTGACGGCAGCGAAAAGACTTCCTCCGTTTCGCTTTTGTCGATAGGTCATGGACTTGAGGGCAAAAAGGTATTTTGCAGGGTATCGGGCTATGGTTATACCCTTGTTTCCGATACGGCAGTCATCGGCAAGTTTTACGGGATAGATGCGCACCTTAATATTGATGGCCTTCAGCTTCCTTTCCCCGGGGTCGAATTTGTCACATCGGGCGAGTGCAGGGAAAACAATGCCTATGAGCTTGAAAGCCTGAAGCTTGTATACGGGAGTGAACTTACCGAGGTCGGGGACGGATATATAGATTTTGACGGGGAACATATGTATGTATATCATGCGGTGTTCAGACCGAAAAGCGGCTATTGTTTCACGGAAGACAGCATTGCGTCGAGAAACAATATAAACGGTTATATTGCAACTGTCGGTGACGAATGTATTGATGATCAAAGACCGAAATACACGGGCACTATAAACAGACAGCTGATAGACGGCAAACTGAGCGTGCTGCTCGTGCCTATGCTTGACAACGCTCTTTACCGCAATACAAAGGCTATGTATGTTACTGCGACACAGACTTCCGTGATAGTCAGAAACTTCTATGAAAAGAGTGTTGCGGGCAAGCAGGATCTTGCCGTACTCGGTGCGCCGACTTACAAATACAGTCTTGACGGTAAAAACTGGTATGAGTTTGCCGAAATAAACGGCGGCGGAGGACCTTTCGGCGGTCTTACACCAAACACGGAATATACCGTATATTTCAAAAATGCCGATACAGACTATGTTTTCAAGACAAAGACCGTAAAAACACTTCCCGTTACAGGCGATGTGGATGAAAACGGAAAGGTCGAAAAGGTGGATGCCGCACTTCTGATCAAATATATAGCGGATGAGAAAACGGATAAACTGACAAAGAACCAAAAAAGCGCTGCCAATGTTTATGCGGACGACAATATAGATATGCTTGATGCTGTGGCAATAATGCAAATGATTTAGGGCGAACGATAACTCAAAAACTCAAATTTTGTTGATTCTTGACGTATATAAATATTTATGATAGAATAAAACAGATGTTATTTTCAAGGAGGTCAACTTATAAATGGTCAAATTATACGATACGGGCGCGTATCTTCTTAACGGCAAGGAACTTGTCAAGGAAAACGAGGCGGCAAATATCACCGTTTCAAAGGACGAGGCGCGCAAAAACACTATTGCATACGGTATTTTACAGGCACATAACACGGGTGACGATCCCGAAAAGCTTAAAATAAAATTCGACTGCATGGCAAGTCATGATATTACTTATGTAGGTATCATACAGACGGCGCGTGCATCGGGCATGGAAAAATTCCCCATTCCCTATGTGCTGACAAACTGTCATAACAGCCTTTGCGCAGTCGGCGGCACCATAAACGAGGACGACCATATGTTTGGTCTTTCCGCTGCAAAGAAGTACGGCGGTATTTATGTACCCGCACATCAGGCAGTCATCCACCAGTTTATGCGTGAGATGATGTCGGGCTGCGGCAAAATGATACTTGGCTCCGATTCACATACACGCTACGGCGCACTTGGTACAATGGCTATCGGCGAGGGCGGCGGCGAGCTTGCAAAGCAGCTTCTTGAACAGACCTATGATGTAAACTGTCCGCAGGTCATCGCTATTTACCTTACAGGCAAGCCTGCACCTTTCGTTGGTCCGCAGGACGTTGCTCTTTCTATCATCGGCGCAGTTTTTGAAAACGGCTATGTAAAGAACAAGGTAATGGAATTTGTAGGTGACGGCATTTCAAACCTCAATGCGGAATACAGAAACGGCATTGACGTTATGACAACGGAGACTACCTGTCTTTCATCGGTATGGAGAACAGATGATACTATCAAGGAATACTACAAAGCTCACGGCAGGGAAGAGGCTTATAAGGAGCTTAACCCGGGCAGTGTGGCTTATTATGACGGTGTTGTTTATGTTGACCTTTCAAAGATCAAGCCTATGATAGCTATGCCTTTCCACCCGAGCAATACATACACTATAGACGAACTCAACGCAAACCTTGACGATATTCTTGCGGATGTTGAAAAGAAGGGCGCAAAGTCCATCGACAATCCCAAGGTGACATTCAAGTTAAGGAATAAGATACATAACGGCAGACTTTATGTCGATCAGGGCGTTATTGCAGGCTGTGCCGGCGGTACTTTCGACAATATCTGTGATGTTGCCGATATACTCAACGGCAAGTCGATAGGCGCGGACGATTTTGCTTTAAGCGTTTATCCTTCAAGTCAGCCTACCTTTATCAGCCTTGTTGAAAACGGCGCTATTGCAAAGCTTATGGCAGCAGGTGCGACCGTGCGTTCCGCTTTCTGCGGCCCCTGCTTCGGTGCGGGTGATGTACCCGCAAACAACGGTCTGAGCATACGTCATTCAACACGTAACTTCCCGAACAGAGAGGGCTCAAAGCCCGGCAACGGTCAGATAGCTTCCGTTGCACTTATGGATGCGCGTTCTATTGCCGCAACGGCAGTAAACAAGGGCTGGCTTACATCGGCTGAACAGCTTGACGGCATTGATTTTACAAAGCCCAAGTACTTCTTCAACAAAACCGTATACGAGAACAGAGTATTCAACGGCTTCGGCAAGGCAGACCCATCTGTTGAGCTGAAACTCGGTCCCAATATCACGGACTGGCCCGAAATGAGCGCTCTGCCCGAGAATATTCTCTTGAAGGTGGTAAGCCTTATCACAGACCCCGTTACCACAACGGACGAGCTTATACCTTCGGGCGAGACAAGCTCCTACCGCTCCAATCCTCTCGGTCTTGCGGAGTTCACACTTTCAAGAAAGGACCCCGACTATGTACCGCGTGCAAAGGCTATACAGATCGCGGAAAAGGCTATACTTGCCGATAAGTGCCCCTCCGAGGCTGTGCCCGAGGTCAAGCCGATAATGGATACCATCAAGACAAAGTTCAGCGTTTCAAGGAAAACAATGGGCATAGGCAGCACTATATATGCCGTAAAGCCCGGTGACGGTTCTGCACGCGAACAGGCTGCAAGCTGCCAGAAAGTACTCGGCGGCTGGGCTAATATAGCAAAGGAATATGCAACAAAGCGTTACCGCTCCAACCTTATCAACTGGGGTATGCTCCCGTTTACATTTGACGGCGAACTTCCTTTTGAAAACGGCGATTTCATCTTCATCCCCGAAGTTGCAAAGGGTATTGCCGAAAAGGCATCAAAGTTCAAGGCTTATGTGGTCAAGGACGGCAGTATGAAAGAGTTTGAGCTGACAATGGGCGAGCTGACGGATAACGAAAGAGAGATAATCCTTAACGGCTGTCTGATAAATTACAACAGAAATAAAAAGTAAGAAATAAAAAAGGGGCTGTCGCATTAAGAATATGATAATACTTAATGGTTCAGCCCCTTATATTGTCTATTTCCTGTTAAATGTAATTTTTTATTAAAGTAATTTTGGCGCCGCAGGCTTTAATCCGCAG
>ODAI014436805.1_pt1 | contig 14402 bp, 14 predicted proteins | sample 1539321 | NCBI WGS metagenome assembly ODAI01 (sample SAMN02144231, study PRJEB22623) | gut metagenome | biome: sheep rumen | host: Ovis aries | place: New Zealand
AAAAAACGCCGTTATCTGCTCTGACAGGAGCAAAAACAGCGTTCCGGCTGATTTCCCGGCAGACGATTTCTACGCTTCACTCGAGGAGCATATGCAGGGAATAAGCGAATACGACTATGTGCTCATTTTCGACAATATGACAATGGGAGCTGCTGTGTGCGCAGAAGGCTTTGACGCCGGCATCGCCGGAAAATACGTCTTTGCAATGGGCAGCATCGACTATACCGAGAAGTACGGTCTTGACAGCTGTTCTGACCTGAATTCAGCTGCCGAAAAGCTCACCGGCATAGTCAAGGAACTGGATAAGCAATAAAATAGAACTCAGAAATCAGAAATGAGTTTGTAGGGGCGCCCTTCGGGCGTCCTTTTTATTTGAAACCGCAGCCTGAAGCCATTGTAGGGAACGCCGCCCTCGGCGTTCCGCAAACATATATGTAACGCATCAATCGTAGGGGACGGCGTCCTCGACGTCCCGCAAATCACGAATATTTATGCCGAAATCAACGTTGGGAACGTTCTCGCCTGTCGGCTCGGGCGGTGCTTCTGCCGCTGGCAGAGGTGTCCACCGGACACCCACGCCGCCACCTGCGTTCCGCAATTAACATTCCGTGTTACAATATTCAATTGGACACGGGCGCACGGAATGCGCCCCTACGTTTTTGTTTTAAAATGCCAAATGGCTCGGGCGCCGGGACGGCGCCCCCACAATTGGTTCAATATATATTTTCATTATTCGCGGAACGCCGAGACGGCGTTCCCTACATAAGCATATACATACCGCTTTATTTGATAAACTAAAGGCTGCCCATACGGGCAGCCTTTTCACATTCAGTTATTCAGAGCTTTTTCGAGCCATACGTTAGCGATATCGAGAGCCTCATAGAGTCCGCACTCACGCTCCGCATTCTTTACGAAAGCCTTCAGCGGATCGGGCTCGTTGGTATCCATCTGGACCACTCTCACCTTTGAAGTCATCTTCTGACCGTTCTCTTCCTTGGTTCCGATGATCTGTATCCATATAACGTAGGGATCTGACATATATCCGTAATATATCTGATTGCCGCTTCTCACCAGCGGATAGCCCTTATAAGTGTGAAACTTTTCGTTCATTATTTTCCTCCTTTAAGTCTTTTCGGTAAAGTCCTGTCCGGTAGTTATCTTTCCGATGTTCTCAACAAGCGCGTCAGCGTTTGCCTTGCTGCAGAAGAACTTGCTCTCGCCGTCGATGACCACAAGACTCTTCATTACCGAATAATCGTAGAATTCATACTTCTTGACCGTACCCTGTAAAGAGTCCTTTATGGTCACGGAAGCCATAGGCTCGCCGGAAGGCTTCTCGCCGAGCGCGAAATCCTCAGCGTTGAGGCTTATGAGGAACGCATAGAACTGACGGTAGCGTTCTGCGCCGAAATCTCCGCCGTTTCTCTTGACGATAACGTCATCTGTGGTTGCGTCCGAAGTAGCCTTTGAGCTGTCCTTCATCGAGATCTCGAATTTTTCAGTCGTGCTGCCAGCCTTTGCTTCGAGCTCGCTGATATTCCATACAAATCCCGAGAACATAAGTCTTGAAGCAATGTCGATAGGCATTACCTTAGCCCACTGAGCGTTTTCAGTAGTTGCCTTGTAGATGACATTTGCGTCCTTGAACATAATATAGCAGTATTCCTTGCCGTCCTCCGTGAAGGGCTTTCCTGAGAGGAGAACGTAGTCCTTGCCGTCATCGCACTTCATAGTAACGGTGCAGAAAGGCTTGTCGAGACCTGCCTCCGCCTTATCCTTGTCAGTTGAGTGTATGCTCTGTACTGACTCTGCCGTAAGACCGAACATACCGTTTGTTATAGGTGTGGACTTCTCAACGGTCAGCATAGCCACAGTCGGCTCAACGAGCTTGTGTGCAGAGGAGCTGCCGCCAGAATTCTTCTTCTCTGTCGAGTTATCGTACTCGATATAGATGTCGTAGTCGATATCCTCACGCTGTATCCTCAGCGAGTTCACCTTGGGAGTCTGATCCTGCGGCGGCTCTTCGAGGAGAGTGAGCTTAACAAAGTCCTCTGGCTTTTTGAGGTAAGTCTCAGCGCTGGAATTCTGTATCGTGAATACAGAGTCGCTTCCGTCAACGCGGACGTAGGTCTGGTTTGAGACCGGTGATACGTTGCCGATATAGAGCTTCCTCTGAATGCCGGACTCATAGCTGAGCTCGACCGTCGGTGCGCCGCTGCCGAGTCCGAACTTGTCGAGATCGGTGCAGTTTTCCTCAATGAGTGACGTGGATGTGAGGTTGTCTATGGTGTATGCAAGAGCATTGACGCTCGTTTCGTTCATAGGAAGATCGTCGCAGCCCTTGATGCCGTAAACTGCTGATGTATCATCAGTGGCAGCCTTTTTGAGGACGACCTCCATCTCACCGTTTTTGTTCACTATCTTCACATTCTTTACAACGCCGTGATAGTGCTCTTCTTCCAGAGTATGAGTTCCCGGGAGCTTATCCCCGTCCTCGATGAGGACGAGATCTGCTCCTGTATTTGTTTCTTCGGCAACAGATGAAGAACTGCTGTCATTTCCGGACTTGTCTGTGACCTTGAGCATAATGAGTCCGCCGCCGAGCACGGCAACTGCTGCTCCGAGTCCGATAATACTGTACATCTGTTTTTTCATCGGTTCTTTCTCCATAAGAGTACGCCTAATCCGATAGCTGCAACAATTGCAGGTATAATGAAGATAACGATCCCCTTGATAGTCTTATCCTGCTTTGCAGTAGGAGCGATCGTTGACTGCTGGAGAGACTTTTCAGGGATAATTACCGTATTGGTCTCCTTGCCTGTCATCTTGTTTATCGCATTGAGCAGAACTGCTGAGTTGTTGTAGAGGTTGGACTGAAGGAGAAGCTCCGGCTTTGTGAAGTATGCAGAGCCGAGTACCATTACCTTGCTTGAAGCTATCTTATAGGTATCTATCTCGTGACCGATCTGCTTTTCCTTCTTTGAAACGAGACAGATATTCTTTACGCTCTTGTCGTCGAATGTCTGCTGGGTAGAGGGATCAACACTGAATGAAGTATCGTAGGTCTGAAGAACAGGTGCCACAATAGCCTCGTTATTCTTTGTGAGGATCTTAAGCTCCTGAGAATAGGGTGAAACGATGAACTGTGAATTGTTTACCTTTTCGCCTGTCTCCTCGCCGGAAGCCTGAACTACCTGCATCATATAGGGGTTGCTTCCCATAAACTTCTCGCCGTCAACAAGTACCTTGCCGTCATTGCGCTCGATGCTCCAGTCAGCGAGGAACTCTGTGATGTTCGGGATATTTGAAGCCATATAGTCGTTTACAAAGAGGAGGTTCTTATCGTAGTTTCCGTCATTCATAAGGAAGTTGGTGAGCTTCTCTATGACGCTCTTGTCAAAGTCAACAGACGGCATAGGGATTACTACCATATCGAACTTCTCGGTATCAAGCTCGTCATTGAGGAGGTCAACGTCTGTGCAGAAGTAACCGTTCTTTGTGAGGAGCTGATCGCGGAGACCCGTTACGGAGTCCTCGCAGCTTGTTGAATAGATAGGCTGACCGTTTACCTTTGAAGCAAATGCAACAGTTATAGGATTAGCGTCAACGACGTTCATTATCTCTGAGGTTATTCTGCTTTCGCCGGCGAAGACAAGCTTCGGCTTTGTCTGGTCGGAAAGATCGGGAGAGATCATTCCGCCGATGCCGTCCCTGTCGATGACTCTTACTCTGTCACCGCAGGCAATGACCATACTCTGTGCCTTGATCTCCTCACCGTAGGCATCGCTGTACTTCTTAACAGCAGTAGGATCCTTGTCGAGGTCAACATACCTGAGGCTGATCTTGCCCTTACCCTGATTTGCATACATCTCGTACTTGTCAAGGAGTATCGGTATCATATCAAACGGGCAGTCGATGCTGACGCCAGCATAGCGGAGATAGAGTGACTCAACATAGTCAGATATGCTGTCAAACTCGCTGCGCTGACAGGTAACAACAATGTCTATATCCTTGTCGAGGTCGTTTTTGAGGAAATCTATGCTCTCATCGCTGAGCTCATATCTCTTGTCGGCAGTGAGGTCTATCTTGAGCGGCGACCTCTTTACCATATATGAAGCCATAGCGTTGAATATTACAACGAGAGCTATTACCAGCGCGATGGTTATAAGTGACATCGAGCCGTATTTGACTTTTTTAAGTTTTCCGGAGACGTTTTCGCTTGACGCCTCGTTTCTGACGCTTCCGTCAGTTTCGGGTTTCTTCATCTTGAACTGTACCTTCCTTTCCTGTTATTATCAGCTCCAGCGTCTCTTCTCAAGAACTCTTACAGTGAAGAAGTTAAAGAGAAATGCTGTGCTGAGGTAGAAGAGTACGCTTGTGAGGTTGAAAACGCCCTGAGTGAACTCTACATATCTGTCATAGAATGAAAGCTCCTTGATGATGTCGTACATCCACTTCTTGCTGACCTTTTCAGCGGTTGAGCCGAATAAATACAGGAAGAAGAGTACAGCCATCGAGAATACAGCAGCTGTCATCTGGTTTTCGGTAAGTGACGAAATGAAAATTCCCACAGCTATGAAGGCTGCACCGAGAAGCAGCATAGCGAAGTAGTTGCCAAGCAGTGCTGCCCACGCAACAGTGCCGAGATAGCCGAGTATGACTGCATACACGAAGATGATGCTCTCAGCTATGATGTAGATCGTAAGAGCGGCAAGGTATTTGCCGACAACGATCTCTCCGAGACCGACAGGAGCTGTAAGGAGTCCCTGATCTGTACGATTCTTTTTCTCCTCACTGAGAAGTCTCATAGTAAGGATAGGGATAAGGAACAGAACTATCTTGAACATATTCTGAAAGACCGGTGAAGTATCCGTATATCCCGATGCGAGCACCTCGTTATAGAAAAAGTATCCCGAGAAGAAATAGAATACCGCAAGAAATACATAAGCAATTCCGGACGTAAAGAAAGCGCCCATTTCACGCCTGTATATAGCACCCATTACTGCTCACCTCCGTTATCTTCGTCAGCTTCCTGCGCACTGTCCTCAGCTTCAGCAGGAGCTTCTTCTGTCTTGTTGTTCTCTCCGCTGCCGAAAACGAGATTGATCCTCGGCTTAGGCTTGCCGCTGTCCTCTGACTCGGCAAACTGCTCGCCGGTAGTGATCTTCATAAAGATGTCCTCGAGGGTGAGGTCGGAGAGCTGGAGCATAAGGATATTCCAGCCGTTCTCGCTGCAAAGAGCGTTGATAGCACGGCGTACATCGGTCTTGCCGTCTGTCTCGACGTCAAAATCGTAAATTCCCTTCTCGCGCTCCATATCTGCGCGGACGTACTTTATTCCGTCGAGAGCGCGGATAGCGTCAGCGATGAGAGTCTTGTCCGAAGCTGTGTGCGTAGGACCTTCGATACGCAGAGTCATCTTGTGTTCGTTGGTGATGCTCTTGGCTATCTCGTCAGCAGTACCGTCCGCTGCAACGACACCCTTGTTTATAATGATGATCCTGTCGCAGACTGCCTGTATCTCAGGGAGTATGTGAGAGGAAAGGATCACGGTATGGCGCTTGCCGAGCTTCTTGATGAGTGAGCGGATCTCGATGATCTGGTTAGGATCGAGACCTACTGTGGGCTCGTCAAGAATGAGCACGGGCGGGTTGCTGATAAGTGCCTGTGCGAGGCCGACTCTCTGCTTGTAACCTTTGGAGAGGTTTTTGATAAGGCGCTGTCTCACGTCACTGATCTTGCAGAGATCGCAGACGTCCTTGAGATGAGCCTTTCTCGGCAGCTTGCACTTTTTGAGATCGTAAACGAAATTGAGGTAGCCGTCCACCGTCATATCGACGTAGAGAGGCGGTATCTCGGGAAGGTAGCCGATGTTTGCCTTAGCCTTCTTGGGCTCTTCGAGAACATCGGTGCCGTTTATGAGTATCTGACCGGAAGTTGACGAGATATAGCCGGTAAGCATATTCATAGTAGTGGATTTGCCGGCACCGTTAGGTCCGAGAAATCCGAGTATCTCGCCTTTTTCCACCTTAAAACTGATATTGTTGACGGCGCGTTTATCGCCGTATCTTTTAACCAGGTTTTTAACTTCTATCATCAGGTATCCTCCTCTTAGAAGTTAGATTTTCTGCCGCACTGCACAGCGCAGCATATACTATATTAATATCGGTATGTGAAAATGAAGTGAAAACAAGCTGAATGTTATATGTCAGTTGCCGCAGAGATGTCCCTGCATATCTGAGCTCTGAGCTCGTCGAGGGAAGCAAACTTCCGCTCCGGACGTATGCGTCCTGTCAGCGCAACCTCCAGCTGTCTGCCGTAGAGGTCGCCGGAAAAGCCCAGTATATGCGTTTCTGCAAGCGGACTTCTCTCGCCGTCTATGGTAGGCTTCACACCGATATTGGTCACTGCGCGGAAGCTCTTTCCGTCAATGACGGTCTCCGCGGAGTAGACTCCGTAAGCCGGGACAAGCTGTCCCTGACTGAAATTCTGATTGATCGTGGGAAAGTCGATAGTGCGGCCGATGTGGTTTCCGTCAACTACCGTTCCCGAAATGGTATAGGGCTTGCCGAGAAGCTCATTCGCACCGGCAACGTCTCCGCTGCTGAGCCGTCTGCGTATCTCGCTTGAAGACACGATACTGTCCCCGATACGCACATCGTCTGCGACCTGCACCTCAAAGCCGTACATCTTACCGAAAGCTCTGAGGTTGTCAACACCGCAGGAAGCTCCTGCACCGAAGCGGAAGTCGTTTCCGCAGCAGACGTACAATGCATTGAGCCGCTGTTTCAGCACTCTTTTCACAAATGACTCGCCTGAAAAGCTCTTTATCTTTTCAAACGGCGGCGAATAAAAGCACCTTACACCGCAGTCACAAAGCAGCATCTGCTTTTGTCTCTGCCCGTAGATATAGCCCTGATCTGCGCCGGATTTATACGAAACGCTCTTCGGATCAAAGGTGAATACCGCCGGAATAAGACCGTTTCCGCTCTGTTCGCAAGCCATTTTCAGAACCGCACGGTGTCCGAGGTGAACGCCGTCGAAGAGTCCGAGTGCGACTGCTGTTTTCATACGTTCCACAGTCTCACCCCATATTCTTTCCCACACGGATAACACCGTTCTCGCGGTCGGTAACACAGGTGCCGATAAAAGCGCCGTCGCTGCCGTAAACGCGGTAGGTCTCCGCACCGGGACGAACATCCCTGACGCGCGTAATATCGAGCTTTACACCGCTGCGGTACATACGCGTCTGAGCCTCTCCGAGCCTTATCACCGGAAGCGAAGCAAAGACCTTGTCCACGGGGAGTATCAGCTCTTCGATACAGCCGCTGTCCTTAGCCTGCTGTATCTCCTCGAGGGTGTGGCATTCGTCAAGCGTAAAGCCTCCTGACAGAGTCCTCACGAGCGAGGTCATAATGCCTCCGCAGCCGAGCCTCTCGCCGATGTCATTTATAATAGTACGGATATAAGTGCCCTTGCCGCAGGTTATCCTGAGAAAGCCCTCACGTTTCACGCTGTCGTAGCTCTCGAGCACGAGCTCGCTTACCTCTGCCTCACGCGGTTCACGCTCGATCTCTATCCCCTGCCTTGCAAGGTCGTAGAGACGCTTTCCGTTCACCTGCACCGCCGAGTACATAGGCGGCAGCTGCATTATCTTTCCGGTGAATTCCGGCAGCACCGCGAGTATATCGCTCTCAGCCACAGCCTTGTCCGAGCGCTCGCTGACAGTTCCCCACACGTCCTGCGTGTCCGAGACAGCGCCGAGACGGAAACCGCCGCGGTAGCTCTTTGTCGTATCCGGCATAATGTCGCAGGCTTTAGTAGCACTGCCCACGAACACCGGCAGAACTCCGGTCGCCATGGGATCGAGAGTTCCGCCGTGACCGAGCCTTTTCATCTGGAGTATACCGCGGAGCTTTGCCACAACGTCGAACGATGTGAAGTCCTGCGGCTTGTTTACACAGAGTATGCCGTTCATCGGCTCAGAGCCCTTTCGACAGTTTCAACGAGCGACTTCTTGATCTCCTCAAGCTCGCCCGTCATTGAGCAGCCGGCAGCCTTTGCGTGACCGCCGCCGCCGAGCGACTGGCATATCTCCGATACGTTGACGTCGTTCGCTGAACGGAACGAGCACTTGTAATCGTTGTCGCGCTGTCTGATGAATATTCCGACCTCGGACTGCTCGAGCTGTATGGTCATAGGAGCAAAGCCCTCGAGTTCGTCCATAGAAACGCCCATAGCGTCGGCTATTTCCTTGGTCACTGCAATGATATTGAGCCTGCCGCCGAGGTAGGTCTCCATAAGCTCGACTACCTTGCTCTCAAGACGCATCCTGCCCTCCGACTTCACATCGAACATATAGCGGTTGATGCGCGCAAAATTGATGTCGTAGCGTCTCATCATATCCGCAGCTATCTCGTGTGCGCGGGGAGTCGTGCAGTCGTACTTGAAGCAGCCGGAGTCAGTTGCGATGCCCGTATAAAGACAGGTCGCACAGTGCTTCGTTATCTTCACGCCCATATACTCGGCAAGGTCGTAGATGACCTCGCAGGCAGCAGTTGCGTTGCCCCTGAGAAGAGTTTTTTCGGCGTAGTTCTTGTTGGAGATGTGGTGGTCTATGCAGAGCTGCACCTTGTCGCCGTAGATGTCCGCGTACTTGCCCATGAGCTTCACGTCGGCAACATCAACGGCTATTATAGTCTGGGGCTCGAAGTCCTCGCCTGCTCCTACCGATGTGATGAAGTCATAGCGGGGCGAAGGGAACTCGTCGTGGCAGATGACTCTGCTGCGTATACCGAGCTGCTCGAGTATGTCCTTGAGTCCGAAACCGGCACCGATACAGTCGCCGTCGGGATTCTGGTGAGTGATTATAACAGCATCGCGGCAATTGCGGAGAAAGCTCTCCGCTTCACTGAAACCAATGAACATATTAGTCCTCCCCTCCTACGCCGAGTTCGCCGAGTTTACGGCTTATCTCCGCACTTCTCTCGATAGAGTTATCCGCAACGAAGGTCAGCTCGGGAGACTTGCGCATTTTGAGCCTGTGGAAGAGCTCGCGGCGTATAAAGCCCTCTGCGCTTTTAAGTCCCTTTACCGACTCCTTCGTCTTATCCATTCCCTCAAAGCTCGAAACATATATCTTGCAGGACGACATATCGCCTGAAAGGTCCGTTCTTACGATAGTGAGCATCTTGTCTATCCTCGGATCCTTGAGCTCGCGGAGGATAGCAGTCATCTCTCTTTTTATGTCTTCAGCCATACGGCTGTTCTTGAAATTCGGCATCGTTATCCTTTCTGAGCGGTCACAGATTTACCGTAAATCCGCCGCCCTCAGTCTCCTCGTGCTTTTCAGTAGCTGACTTTGCCTTCTTTTCCGATCCTTCTGCATCTTCCTCAGCCGGAACAGCCGGCGCTGAGCCGCTCATCAGAGCGATAGCTTCCTCGACAGAGCCTGCAATCACAGCAGGAGCTTCTGCCGGAGCAGCTGCGGAAGTGTTTCCGGCAGTATTTTCCTGAGCCTCGGAATCGAAGAAGCCTTCTCCGGTTATGATGGAATCGAAAGCCTCGTCCTCCTTACTGCAGCTGTAATCGGGAATATCATCGTCTCCCTCTTCGCCGTAGTAGATGTCGGCGTACTTGTCATATTCCGGCTCGAGCTCGACGTCGCGCACCGGTCGCTCTATACCCATAAGGTCATCAATTACTTCCTCGGGCTCTTCAAGAGCGCTGCACTGACCGAGGAGTATCTTCTTTACAGACTGAAAGAAGAAAATGTCGATAGGTCCGAAGTCTTCCCAGGCAAGAGCCTCTTCGCAGTACTGGAGCATATCTGCTGTACTCATTCTGTTGTTATCCATTTTTCTGACCTCCTTATGATCTTTTTATCGTTTGCTGCGATCAATCCTCGCGGTATTCCTCAACGATATATGTCTCGAAGATATCGCCTTCCTTGACGTCAGCGAACTTCTCAAGGCTGATACCGCACTCATATCCCTCTGCAACTTCCTTTGCATCGTCCTTGAAACGCTTGAGTCCTGCGATCTTGTCGTCAGCGATGATGATACCGTCGCGGACTACGCGCACCTGTGAGCCTCTTGTTACCTTACCGCTGAGAACGTAGCTTCCGGCAACCATTCCGACATTGGAGATCTTGTATACCTGACGTACCTCGACACGGCCCTGTTCAACGTCTCTGAACTTGGGTGCGAGCATACCCTTCATAGCTGTTGAGATCTCTTCGATAGCGTCGTAGATGATGCGGTAGAGTCTGATGTCAACGCCGTCGCGTGCAGCATTTTCAGCAGCAACGGGATCAGGTCTTACGTTGAAGCCTACGATGATAGCGTTAGAAGCGCTTGCGAGCATAACGTCGCTCTCCTTGACAGCACCAACTGCGCCGTGGATAACTCTTACTCTTACCTCGTTGTTGGAGAGCTTCTCGAGGGACTGCTTTACAGCCTCGACTGAACCCTGAACGTCTGCCTTTACTACGATCGGGAGCTCCTTGATCTCGCCCTCTGCGATCTGGCTGAAGAGGTTGTCGAGAGTTACCTTGCGGTAAGCGTTGAACTGCTCCTGCTTCTGCTCATGCTTTCTCTGCTCAACGAGCTCGCGGGCGAGTCTCTCGTCCTCAACTGCGTTGAATATATCTCCTGCGCTCGGGACCTCTGCGAGACCTGTTATCTCAACAGGTACGGAAGGTCCGGCAGCCTTGACAGTTCTGCCCTTGTCGTTTGTCATCACGCGGACTCTGCCGACAGCTGTTCCTGCGATGAGCACATCGCCCTGTCTGAGAGTACCGTTCTGTACAAGGAGCGTAGCAATAGGACCTCTGCCCTTGTCGAGACGAGCCTCGATAACAGTACCCTTTGCGAGTCTGTCGGGGTTAGCCTTGAGCTCCTTGACCTCTGCAACGAGAAGAACGTTTTCGAGGAGCTCGTCGATACCGTCGCCTGTCTTAGCGGAAACGGGAACGCAGATAACATCGCCGCCCCAGTCCTCGCATACGAGGTCGTACTTTGTGAGTTCTTCCTTGATACGGTCGGGGTTAGCGCCCTCCTTATCCATCTTGTTGATAGCAACGATAATGGAAACTCCGGCAGCCTTTGCGTGGTTGATAGACTCAACTGTCTGGGGCATAATACCGTCGTCTGCGGCAACTACGAGGATAGCGATATCAGTGATATTGGCACCTCTTGCTCTCATCGAAGTGAAAGCCTCATGTCCGGGAGTATCGAGGAAGGTGATGTCCTGACCGTTTACATTTACCTGATAAGCACCGATGTGCTGTGTGATGCCGCCTGCTTCACCTGCGGCAACGTGAGCGTTTCTGATGCGGTCGAGGATAGAAGTCTTACCGTGGTCAACGTGTCCCATTACAACTACAACGGGGCAGCGCGGCTGGAGGTTTGTATCGTCGTCGTCAGTATCGTCGATGAGTCTCTCCTCAATGGTAACGATGACCTCCTTCTCTACCTTTGCACCCATTTCGTCGGCAACGAGAGCGGCAGTATCGAAGTCTATCTCCTGGTTGATAGAAGCCATAACACCGAGTCCCATGAGCTTCTTGATGACGTCTGTTGCAGTAGCCTTGAGACGTGTAGCGAGCTCGCCGACTGTGATGCTGTCGGGAATGAGGACCTTGAGCTGCTGCTTTCTTGCGCGCTCGAGCTCGAGTCTCTTGAGTTTCTCAGCCTCTGTCTCCTTCTTGGAGTACTGCTGACGTGCTCTCTGTGCGGACTTCTGGTTTATCTTCTGCTTCTTGGAGGAGTAGTTCTCGCTGTTGTGCTTGTTTGAGGAAGCCATATTGTCATAGCGCTCGTTGTACTTGTCGAGGTCGATGTAGCTTCCTCTTGTATCGACAGTTCTGCGCTGTGTGGAAGTCTGAGCGGTCTCGGAGCTGAATGAAGCGTTGAACTTTGTTCGCTCGCCTCGATCCTGAGCCTTTGCCTGTTCCTTTTTCTTCTCAGGCTTCTTGGACTTCTGCTTCTGAGCTTCAGCTGCGGGCTTGACCTCAGCTGCCTTTACCTCTGCCTTGGGAGCTTCCTCTGTCTTCTTTTCGGGAGCGGCAGGCTTGGACTCGGGCTTCTTCTCCTCCTTGACGGGAGCTGCCTTTGTCTCAGGCTTAGCGGCAGGCTTTTCCTCGGTCTTCTTGACCGGCTCAGCCTTCTTCTCAGGAGCAGCTTCCTTCGGCTCTGCCTTTATCTCAGCCTTCTTTGCAGGCTTCTTCTCAGCAGACTTTTCCTCGTCCTTGGGCTCAGCCTTTTTCTTCTCAGCAGTCTTCTTTGCAGCAGACTCTGTTTTCTTCTTGGGTTCTTCCTTTTTCTTTTCCGGCTTGGGATCGTTCTTTGAAGCGAAGTATTCGTCAAAGGACTTCACCTCGTGCAGCTTTGTATAATGCTCGAGGATCTGATCCATTTCCTCCTCGCTGAGACCGCTGCCGGCTTTCTTCTTGTTATCGCCTTTTTCAGCGAAATAATCTATAAGTTCCTGCGAAGCGATACCGAGATCCTTCGCTGCGTCGCTTAATTTTATCTTTTTTGCCATAGGCTCTAATACCTCCGTAACGTAATTAGTAGTGAATGTATATCAACACAGCATTGCTGTGGTCATTTTCGGGAAATGCGTATAAATCCGTCGGCGAAGCCCTTGTCGGTCACGGCGATTATCGCCGTTTCCTTTCCGCAAAGATGACCGAGTTCGTCCTTGGTGAGCTCAGCCGCTATATGCGGGACTTCATATCTCTCACAGATGAACGCCGCTTCCTTGACGGTCTTCGGTGAAGCGTCACAGGCAGTCATAACAAAGAAAGCCTTTCCGGACTTTACCGCTTCCACCACGCTGTCATAGCCCTTGACCGTTTTTCGCGCCTTGTTGCATATCGTGAGCAGATCAGCTGTTTTCCGTTTCTTTTCCGAGTTCATCAGCCATCACCTCATAAACGCTTTCCTCGATCCTGCACGAGAACGATCTCTCGAACCTGTGTCCCTTGCGAGCCTTGTCGAAGCATTCCGTGCTCCGGCATATATATGCGCCTCTGCCGGATTTCTTTCCTGTGAAGTCAAGGCTTATCTCGCCCTCAGGCGACTTTACCACGCGGATTAGTTCCTTTTTCGGCTTCATCTCATTGCAGCCGATACACATTCTCATAGGTGTTTTTTTCGGTTTCATATCATTCCTCGTCTGCGGGAGCGCTCTCTGTCTCGGAAGCAGTATCCTCAGCAGCAGCGTTCTCCTCAACAGCTGCATCTGCGAGCTCCTCAATATCCTCGGACTCGGTCTTTACAGGCTCCGGCACCTTGAAATCGGGATCAAGCTCGGGAGCCTTCTCGCCGGTAAGGGGATCGGTCTGCGGCTTGATGTCGATCTTGTAGCCTGTCAGCTTTGCAGCGAGCTTGGCGTTCTGACCTCTGTTGCCGATAGCGAGTGAGAGCTGGTTGTTGGGAACTACGACTGTGCAGGTCTTTTCCTCCTCGGAAGTGATTACCGTTCTGAGCACCTCAGCAGGAGCAAGAGCTCTTGTGATGAACTCGTCAGGTGACTCGCTCCACGGGATAATGTCGATCTTTTCGCCGTTGAGCTCGTTCACAACAGCTGTAATTCTTGAACGCTTTGCACCGATGCAGGCACCGACTGCGTCAACGTTGGGATCCTTTGACCATACTGCGATCTTGGTTCTTGAGCCTGCCTCACGGGAAATGGATTTGACCTCAACGGTACCGTCGTATATCTCGGGTACCTCGAGCTCGAAGAGTCTCTTAACGAGGTCCTTGTGTGTACGGGAGATCTTGACAACGGGCTTCTTGTTCTTTCCGATGATGCCTGTGATGTAGACCTTTACGGGCTTGCCCTCCTCAAGAGTCTCACCGGGGATCTGCTCATTGCGGAAGAGGTAGAGCTCTGTGCCCTCGTAAACTACTGTTACAGTACCTCTGCCGGGCTCGACCTGTGAGATAGTAGCGGTTATGCACTCGTGTTCCTTCTGCTCGAACTTGCTGAGCATCTGCTCACGGTTGATCTCTCTGAGGTCGCCCTTTATGGACTGCTTTGCGGAGAGCGCAGCCATTCTTCCGAGCTTAGAGATGTCTATCTTCTTGAGGATAGTACCGCCTACGACAGCAGTGGGATCGATAGTCTTAGCAACTTCGATATTTATCTCGTTCTCGTCGATAGGCTCATCGGGGATGATGTCCTGAACGATGAACATTTCAAACTTCTTTGCAGCGGGGTCGATGTCAACTCTGATCCTCTCCTCGCTGTGTGGGTAAGCCTTTCTTGCTGCCTTGAGCATAGCTGACTTGACCTTGTCTATCAGTATCTCAGTCTCAACGCTGTTTTCCTCACCGAGGAGCTCGAGAGCCTTGAAGAATTCGGTCTCGCTGAAGACCATATCACTTGCAGCC
>ODAI013593547.1_pt1 | contig 14401 bp, 24 predicted proteins | sample 1539321 | NCBI WGS metagenome assembly ODAI01 (sample SAMN02144231, study PRJEB22623) | gut metagenome | biome: sheep rumen | host: Ovis aries | place: New Zealand
AAATATTTTCTTCTGCAAATATAGGTGTACCGGCAGCGATATTACCCAAGATAGGAATTTTATGCATTACAGGATTATATGTTTCCAGTCTAAAATTGGAGTTAGATTCTCTTTCCATAGGAACGTCAAAGCCCATAAGCCATGCTTCTGATACATCAAGAGCTTTCGCAATTTTATGAATGTTTTGCTGCTTAGGTTTATAATCTCCGGCTAAGTAGGTGCTTATCGAGGATTTACCAATGCCGGTAATGTTTACTAAATCAACCTGTTTCATACCGCGCAGCGACATAGCAAGTTTAATGCGCTCGGATATTTTAGCCATCATCATCACCCCCATAATTGGAGTATAGCATAAAAGTTCAGAAAAATCAATACAAAAATCAAGAAAATCATAAAAAAGTTCAGAAAATATGAAAAAATATATTGACAAGATAAAATTTGTGTGTTAAAATATGTTCAGAAAATCCGAACAAAGGTAAAATTTGTATGCTTAGGAGGTGAAAATAGTATGAAAGAAACTGAATTTGATTACAACAAGTTAAGAGGTCGTATAAAAGAGATATGCGGTACGGAAACTGTATTCGCAGCAAAAATGAACTTGTCAAAGCAGGCGTTAAGCAGTCGTCTTAATAATAAGACTGACATACCTGACACGGAAATATTCAAGGCGAAGGAGATTTTGAATATTACGGGTGAGGAAATTGATCAATATTTTTTTACTCCAAAAGTTCAGAAAATCCGAACATAATTAAGCGGTGGTAAGTGAATTTTGAAAGATACATAAAATTAAATATAGATTTTCGCCGAGTTTACGGAGTGCAAACTATGCGTTACCGCATAGCAGGGCGAGCGGATCACCATTCCTTCAAACTTATCACGAAGTTGTTTCATCTTTTCAAGTTTGTCTGGGTCAATCTTATATTCAGGTAATTGCAATGATTTCGAAATATTAAGTGTAGAAGTTCCTTGAGCCGCCTTAGTAGCTAAACCAATTGTCATATTCTTATTTATCCAATTTGTTACTCCGGCAGTGCCGTGGCTATGTCATTTCTGCATAGCTCTCATAGTCGCCTATGAGTTCAGACTGTGCCTTCAACCGTATAGGTTGCTCCGTGTCCAGTCGTTACACCTTCCTCGTAAGAGGCTTGGCTCGGCGTTGTCTATATTTTGATAATTGTATCATATTACAACAAAAATTGCAAGAAAACCGCATAAGCGGCAGAAAGCGAATTTTGAAAGGAGACAAGAATGGATTTGCAACAGAAAATTAACAGTATAGAAAAAACACAGTCACTGATTATCATATCCTTGTGGGTTGGTCTGTGGTGTAATCATATAACTGTGTTTAGAAATCTGACGTGGGTTTTATGGCTTGTGATTGCTAAGAGCTTCCAGTATTTGGTTACAAATATCATCAACATTTTCGGGGTTTGTGTCCGATAGACTCTGAATTTGGACTTGTGTGTCAATGAATATGTTGTATGTATTATCTGTTTGAGATAGACCTGCAAACGATAAGACAGCAATAATAATCTTGATCAGTAGCTCAATAATGACAAGTTTATCTTTGACAGTCATATTTGATGTTGTGCTTGTAGCAGTGTCAATGTGCAGTTTGCCGGCAATGCTGAGTAATTTTTCATACATATCAATAGGGATAGGGACATTTCTCTTTTTGATATATGCTATAAACTCATCTATCGGCAGCGACAGTTCGTCAAGTGTGAAGTCGCCAAGCTCGTCAAGCGTAAAATCACCAAGTTCTTCAAGTGTCATATAATCACCACCTTTCTATGGTGATTATAGCATAGGACGCAGGAAATTACAAGAAAACCGCGTAAGAGATTGAAGGGAAAGACAAACTATGAGCTTTTATACACTATGTTTTGGTATAAATATTGCCTGTCTAATTGCATTAATCAAAAATTATGATAGTGCACTATCAGGACTAACAATAGTAATAACCGTAATGTGTGCATTGTATAACCTCAGTCATATTATATAAACAATGCACCGGCAAAAGGAAAGGCGCATATATGCGATTTTAGAAAGGAGAGAGTGGTATGGACGACTTCAGATTGAAGTTTCCTATACACAATTGGGAAACGGATACGCAACGTATGATTGAGACAATTGAAAAAATAAAAAAGCAGTACCCCGATGCAGCAATAGCAGTCGAGGCACAGTTTGAAACCCTTATAAGCACTTAATTATTGTCTGAAAGCTTAGATATTTCAGAGTGAATTATAGAGATTGCGGTTGCTATAAATTTCGGATCCGGACGGCTTGCGTTTGCGGAGCCGGTACTACCAAGCCACGCAGTTACTATTTCAGCAGTGAGCTCTTTATCAGTTTTAGGCATATACAATCACCTCGCTTTCTGAGGTGATTATAGCACAGAATACAGTAAATTACAAGAAAACCGCATAAGTGAACAACGCTTTAGCGTTGTAGGCGTGTTACGCAGTAACAAACGCCGTAGTGAAGCGGCGGAAAGGAATAGGACAAAATCAAGGAAACATACATTTTAGAGAGAGGAGGCGGTAAGTATGAAACTGCTGCCGGGCTTTAAGCTTGTGGAGCTTACAGAGGACAGAATTGTGCAGGAGCACGAATTTGACAACGGACAAATCATAGTACACGGCCGGCACATCGGCAATCCGAACCCGCCGCCGGAGGAGCACCAGCGGCTTATAAATGAAGTTGCGATAATTCTTCTAAAAGGCCGTCAGCGGCGGCTCATGGAAGAACAGGAAAAGGTCGGGGCGTAATTGCCCCGCGTTAATAGGACAAGCTTACGGGCATAGTCAAGCCGTTTCGGGGTTTTGATACATTTTCTTTATGCCATTTGAAAATACCGTCCCTAATCTTTTTACCCGGAACGGTTTGGTTATGTCCGTGAGCTGAATAAACAGAAAGGAGTAAACAAATGACAGAGATACAGAGAGTAGGTTTAATACTGCTTATCGCCGGCATTGTTATTATCGCCGCGTTCGTGGCGGAGAAGCGCGAACGCGAGAGGCGGAAAGCGGCGAACCGTAGGCGGATGCGTGAGATGCGTACATACCGCAGCGGATTCACACGCGCTATGGCCGACAATGAAAAATTATGGGACAAGCAGGAAAAAGCAAGGGGTGAGACGATATTCCACTCTAAAGACTGCGCCAAGTTTTGCGGCGGCAAGTACATACCGAAGGGGGAAGCGATATGCGCGGAATAGAATTATTTGGAATGGTGCTGTCATTGCTGTTTATAATCGGTGCATCGGTCGTGTCGTCGCTTATAACGTTCGGGCTGATGTGCTGCGTTGGGGGTATGTGATATGGCTGACTGGGGAAATGGCGCGAGAAGTGACAGAAAATCACCTCCGCCACCGCTGAAGTACAGAATGACCTTTTTAATCTGCTCGCGGTGCGGCAATGCGTTTTGGTTAAAGCACTTGTACGACAGCGACCTAAGACACGTCGAGGACGAATTCGGTAAACCGGTTTGCGAGCGCTGCAGAAAGAAGGAGTCGCCCAAAAGAAAAGGCACACCACCGCCGAAGTCGGTGCAGATGACAATTGACGAGGTTTTAAACGCAAAAAAATAACGGCTTTGGGGAAGCCGTTATTAAATGAAAGGTTAGGTGTGTGATGTACATCACTATAGTATGTACATTATACCACACTTTAAAAGAAAAATCAAGGAGCAGAAATATGAGTTATGAGAAGATACTGCCGGTGCTGCTGATAGTCATTGACGCGGCATCGGCGATACCGTACACAATTAATGGCGATGTCGGCCACGTAGTTTATTGGATCGCGGCGGCTGTGCTGAATGTGGCGGTTACATTTATGTTTTAACACCTGAAAGGAAGAGTGAAATGACACATTTTGAAGTTTTGTTAAATGATAAATTTGAAGCATTAGTACGCGGTGATAAAACGGGGATTAGATTTATTAACAATATAGCAATAATTGAAGGCGATATGATTGGAGTAAACGAAATCGATGAAAACGGAGACCGTACCGGACGTCACTGCGTTATGATGGCTTCATATATTGAGTATTGCGGTGAATATCAGTGGGTATCGGTGCAGCCGTGCCGCGTTGAACCCCACCGCAGACTGACCGCGGCGGTGTATGGCGAGAAGGAGGGCGGCACACACGAGCTGTATACCAAAGCTGCAGGTGAATAAGCAATGGACTATATAGATTTTCTAAAACAAAAAATTGATATTGCGCCGAAAACAGGCATTAAGATAACGGACGATGAGATAAATCCCGTACTGCTTCCGCATCAGCGTGACGCGGTAATGTGGGCGGTACGCGGCGGCAGACGGGCGCTGTTTGAGAGTTTCGGTTTAGGCAAGACTATTCAAGCGTTGGAATGGTGCAACATTATAACAAAACACGAGGGCGGACAAGCTCTTATAGTTCTGCCGCTTGGAGTAAAACAGGAATTTAAACGTGACGCGGTGGAACTGCTCGGCTTGCCTGAACCGCCGTATGTGCGTAATATGGACGAGGTCAAGGCAGCAGCGGAAAGTAAAATACTTCTTACGAACTATGAGCGTGTACGTGACGGCGATATTGACCCGAAATATTTTACTGCTACCTCGCTTGATGAAGCGGCGGTACTCAGGAGCTTTGGCAGTAAGACATACCAGACCTTTCTTGATAAATTTAAGGGAGTTCCATATAAACTTGTCAACACGGCCACACCGTCACCGAATAAGTACAAAGAGCTTATCCACTATGCAGGCTATCTTGAAATAATGGACACCGGACAGGCATTGACACGGTTCTTTAAACGTGACAGTACAAAGGCAAATAATCTTACACTATATCCGGAGCGTGAAGATGAGTTTTGGATATGGCTGTCATCGTGGGCACTGTTTATAACAAAGCCGTCAGACCTCGGTTATGACGATGCGGGCTATGACCTTCCACCACTCAAAATAAATTGGCGGTGTCTGAAAGATGAAGGAATATCAGTAGACCGTGACGGTCAATATCAGCTGTCAAAGGACTTATGTTTATCACTTTCGGAATGTGCAAAGGAAAAGCGCGACAGCATAGACAGACGCATAGCGGCAGCAAAGGCGATAATCGACAGCGAGCCTGACAACAATTTTATAATATGGCACGACCTCGAGGCGGAAAGGCTCGCACTTAAAAAAGCAATTCCTGAAATGGTAGACATTTACGGAAGCCAGGATTATGACCTCAGAGAACAGAGAACCATAGCGTTCCAAAACGGCGAAATCCGTATATTCGGAACAAAGAAGGAACTGAGCGGCAGCGGCTGTAATTTCCAAAAACATTGTCACAGAGCGATATTTTTGGGAATTGATTATGAATTTAATGATTTCATTCAGGCCGTACACCGCATATACCGTTTTCTGCAAACGGAAGAGGTTATCATTGACATTATTTACACAGAGAACGAGGAGGGCATTGTAGATGTACTAAAGCGCAAATGGCAGCAGCATAACAAGCTGACCGAGAAGATGACAGACATCATAAAAAAATACGGTCTGTCAAGCGCCGGAGCTACAAGCCTTCAAAGAAAGATGGGAGTTGAGCGTGTGGAAGTTAAAGGCAAGCACTACACCGCTATACTCAATGATTGCGTAGAGGAAACGGCGAATATGCCCGATAACAGCATTGACCTTATACATACTTCAATTCCGTTCAGCAATCACTACGAGTACAGCGCAAACTATAACGATTTCGGACACAACGCGACTACGGGCAAATTCTTTGAGCAGATGGATTATCTGACACCGCAGCTTTTAAGAATATTGCGTCCCGGCAGAGTCGCAGCTATACACGTAAAGGACAGAGTATTATTCGGGAATGCTACCGGCACAGGTATGCCGACTATTGAGCCGTTCCACGCGCAGTGTATTGCGCACTATATGAAGCACGGCTTTCAGTATTTCGGGATGATTACGGTTGTAACCGATGTTGTCAGAGAAAATAATCAGACATACCGATTAGGTTGGACGGAGCAGTGTAAGGACGGTTCAAAAATGGGTGTAGGTTGTCCGGAGTACATATTGTTATTCCGTAAGCTGCCGACCGATACATCAAGGGCATATGCAGATGTACCGGTTACCAAGAGCAAAGAGGACTATACCCGCGGACAGTGGCAGATAGACGCTCACGGTTATTGGCGGTCAAGCGGTGACAGGCTTGTATCAAAGGAAGAGATACTCGCTGCATCGGCAAGCACTATGCAGAAGTTGTACAGCAAGTTCAGCAAAGAGAATGTCTATGATTACGCGGAGCACGTGAAACTTGCAAATGAGCTTGATGCAGAAGGCAAGCTGCCGGCAACGTTTATGGTAATAGCTCCATCGTCTTGGACTGATGAGGTGTGGGATGATATAAACCGTATGAAAACGCTCAATACAAATCAGTCACGGCGGAAAGCTACAATGCACGTCTGCCCTTTGCAGATTGATATTGTGGAGCGCATTATAAACCGCTACAGTAACGAGGGTGATACGGTATTTGACCCGTTTGCGGGATTGTTTACCGTTCCGTATATAGCTGCTAAAAATGGCAGGTACGGCATAGGTACAGAGCTTAACGCTGATTATTTTCGTGACGGTGTTGGATATTTAAAACAGACAGATGATGAAGGTGACCAAATTTCACTGTTTGACATATTGGAGGCTGAAGCAATATGAGTAGAAAGAAGATGGAAATTAAGCCCGGTACAATCGGAGAACGTATACATCAGTTAAGAGAAGCGAGAGGTATGACGCAAAAGCAGTTTGCACGGCGCATATTTACAAATCCTAGTGCGGTTGGATATTGGGAATACGGGAAAGTGCTGCCATCGTGTGAGATGATTATATCTATATGCCGTAACTGCTGTGTTACGTCTGATTGGTTATTGGGTTTGGATAAACTCGAAATTGCAGGAGGTGATTGATTATGCCGGATAAGATATACAAATGCGCGGAGTGCGGCAGGGTGATAACCGACAAGGAGTATCTTAGCGCGGTCAAGGGAAACAAGCTGAAATTTTGCAGCGCGGCGTGTGACAAGGAAGCCTGGCGACGCGGTATTTATGAGTATGCCAAGACCTACAGCAAGGGCAGACCAAAGAAAACGCAGACAATTCCGCCGCCTGTGCCACTCAAGAAGAACTACCATATCAGCGAGGAGGAGCGTGTCCGCATACTGGAGATGTCGGAAAACGGATTTGATGTGAAGATGATTGCCACAATAATGCAGCGCTCACAGTCGGCGGTGAAAAACGTAATTGATAACTATGTGTTGGTGGATGCCGATGAGGCGGAAAGCGAGGACAGGGGATGATGTTGAAAATTAAGGAGTTTATAAAAGAAGTAGGCATAAACAACGCCGCACATGGATTTCGTGACAGGCTAATCCGTCCTACAGATTTTGTGGCGCTGATACATAGCGAGGTATCGGAAATTCTTGAGGAATTCCGCAAGGGCAAGACCCCCACTGAAACATATTACCGTGAGGACGGCAAGCCAGAGGGTATACCGTCTGAACTTGCAGATGTAGTAATTCGTGCCTTTGATATGGCGGACTACTACGGCATAGACCTTGAGGCGGCTATTCTTGAAAAACACGAATTCAATAAAACCCGACCATATAAACACGGAAAGGAGTTTTGAGCAATGGAAATAAAACCAGCGATTTTATACAGAGAAGAAATACAACGCAAAGGACGAGAGCTGTACTATTCAACAGATGGACTATACTACAGAGGTTATATTGGTAATTGCAATATTGAGGTTACGGAAACCGATAATGAAGGACGCCTATTTCAGTGGGCTGTAATTGATGGTAGTAAGCTTATAGGCTTTATTTCTTACCAAATAGACTGGTACAGTTCTAATGCCTATGCTTTTGGTCTAATATCTTTCGACAAGGGCAATCCTGCAATAGGTTATGCTATGCGCCAAATAATGAACCATATTATTAAAACCAATAAAATACATCGTATTGAATGGAGGTGCGTCGGAGGAAATCCAGTTAAACGGCATTATGATTTTTTCTGTGAACAACTTAAGGGAAGATGTTTTGAGTTGTTTGATGTGATTAAAGATACCGAAGGGAAATACCATAACGAATATATTTATGAGGTTATTCTTCCTGCGGCGGAAAGCGAGGAATAGAAATGGAAGAAGCTATACATATGCTGTTATACGAATTGTCGTAGAGAGGTACGAAAATGGCAAAAAAATATAAAGGGTTTAAGGGCTCTGGAATGAACAAAAGCCGAAAAAAACTATCAACAGCAGCTCAAAGAGAAATAGCGGCAGTAATAGCGAGGGCAATGTTTTATCAGCTGACAAAGCAGCCGTTACCCTCGGCTGTTCAAAAAGATATGGAGGAACAGTAATTTGACACCGGTCACCAAATGGAAATAGGAGAGCCGGAGGCGGTAAGCGATGAACAGAGAGAAGTGTAAGACTAAGGCGAATGAGCTGGCGGAGATGTGCATAGCAAATCCGAAACAGTTCGCGGAGGAATACAAGGCGGCGTATGAGAGCGGCGACTATACCAATGCGGAGCGTGACACGCTCCTGAACCTATGCAACGTATATGTCGCGGTAAAGCAGGGCATAACAACCCGCGCATCCGCTGCCAGAGAACAGCACCGCATATTTGCGGCGGCGGAGCTCAGAGAATGAGTTTCTACTATATAAATAAGGTTTAAAATAAAAGCGGCTAATCAGTCGCTTTAAACCTTGTTTTGAAGGCTAAAGTTATCGACAAAATAAGAAATGGAAGGAGAGGGAGAAATGCTTGTATTATATAAGCGAGTTAAAACAAAGCATCGTGAGTTTATATACCGGACAAAATGCTTTTATTATAATCCCTCAAATTCAAAAAAGCAGAGAGCGGTTCGGACAGCTTCGACCGGTGAGGGCAAGAAAAAGAGGAACGCACATCAGAAGTATCTCAAGATTAAGCACGATTGTTATGAGAATATTGATATAGGTGATTGGTGGGTGACACTTACACATTCGCTATGGCGTGAGCCGGAAGAAGCGGAAGAGATACTCCGCCGTGTAATGGCAAAAGTACAGAAGAAGCTCAAACGAAAAGGTATACCGTTTGTTTATTATAAAACAACCGAAGCAAGCGAAACGCAGCGTGCGCATCATCACCTGCTTATCCGCAACACCAGTCCGGAGCTTATAACAATGCTGCTCGAATATTGGAATGAATACGGCAAGGTCAGAGATGTGCAGCCTATAACAGATATGGAAAGCGGCAAGCTCGTAAAGTATTTCCTTGACGCGCCGAACCACAAGAACCTTACATACAAGACATTCGGACATAGCAGAAATTTAAGGAAGGCGGAAGTGATAACGCGCGTAATGCCGGTTGGAAGTGTACGCGAGAACCCGAAGCCGCCGAAGTGCGAGGAGTACGGCTTCAAGTATGTTATTGATCCGCAGACGATATACAACCACGATTATGACGCAAGCGGTTTTGTGTACCAGGAATATGAGATTTACAAGGTGAGGGTAACGGAAACCGACGAGGCGGAAAGCGTAACGCATCGCCGGCAATAAAAAACAAACAAGGGTGTCGCTCGGCGGCAACCTGTATTTAGCGTAGAGGAAACGGAGGTAAAGGATTTGACTAAGCAGGAGTTAGAGCAGTACCGCTCAATAGTGGCGGAGATTGACGAAGTGAGAGAAAGGTTAAGAGATAATGTGGTGAGCGATACTGTTGTGGGTTCTGATGTTCACTTTCCATACACCTCGCACGTTATGCGCGTTGAAGGTACAGCCGACAAGGCAGCGGCGGAAATAGACAGGAGGCTCTTGCGCCGGCTCGAAGAACAGAAGCAGAGCATTGAGGAGTTTGTTGCGGATATTCCGGACAGCCTTACGAGAAGAATATTCCGATTGCGCCACATAACCGGCACGCGCCGACCGACGTGGGTAAAGATTGCTATGACCATAGGCGGTGATAATACAGAGGATAGCGTGTTTCAGCGTCACAAAAGATATTTGCAGAAATTTTAAACTTGTCGGTTTTGTTGGAAAAATCTATGTTATAATACACAATAGAAAAACTATAAACAAATCACAGCGGCGGAAACACTCCGGCCGCTTTTTTGGTACGATGCTATATAAAAGATGTTCAAGGTGCGGCGCACGCATAGCTGTAGGCAGCTCCTGCACCTGCGTAAATAAACGATACGCTGCCGAGCGGCGGCAAGAAACTGACAAAGAAAATAAATTCTATTCTTCAGCAGAGTGGAAAAAACTGCGTCAGCAAGCCATTGATTACTACTTTGCGCTTGACGTTTACAGCTACTATAAAAATAATCTTATCGAATTTGGCGAAACGGTACACCATATCATACCAATTCGTGAAGATTTTGATAAAAGAAATGATATAAAAAACTTAATTTTTTTAACAGAAAGTAATCATCAGCGCATCCACGAGCTGATGAAAAAAAGCGAGGCGGAAAAAATAAAAATTTTGAAAGATTTAAAAATGCTTCAAAACCGCTTCGCCGCTGAATTTTACGCATAGGGGGAGTGGCATAGAAAAATTTTCGTTTTCTCCCACAGCGCACCCCCAGCTTTCCTTGCGTGAAATTCCCAATAAAAAATTTTTTGTCGGAGGGAGTGATTTTATGGGGCGCGGAAGAAAACCGGTCGAGATGCAAAAAAAGCATCTGACACAGGCCGAGAAAACAGACGCGGCACGTATTGAGGAAACGATAATTGTAGGCAATGAGCAGCTTGCCGTGCCGCCCAAGTGGCTTATAAACAAGATGGCAAAGGACGAGTTCAAGCGAATTGTGGCAGAGTTTGAGAAAATCAACATTGTCGGCAACCTCGACCTTAACAACATCGCCGGTTACTGTAACGCCTACGCGATGTACCGCAAGACGACAACGCAGCTCAAAAAGGCAGAGCTTGTTATTGAGAACCCGCTGCCGAACGGAACGGTGGCGATTAAGGAGCATCCGCTTATCAAGGTGCAAAAAACATATGCAGAAGAAATGCGGAAGTTTGCGGCGCTGTGCGGTCTGACAATCGACAGCCGCCTTAAAGCCGGAACGAGTAAGGTGTCAAGGGAGAACGACAACATTGAAGGTGAGTTTGGTGATATATAATGACGATCCGAGAAGAATTGACTGCTTATGCCGAGGATTGTATCAGCGGAAAAATTATATCCGGACAAAAGCACATCTGGGCTTGTCAACGGCTGCTTAATGATTTTAACAGAATAGGCAGTGATGACTTTCCTTACGACTGGAACGAGGAGGAAGCGCAGAAGATTGTCTCCTGGTTCGGCTATTTAAAGCACAAGAAAGGCGTGCTTGCCGGTCAGTTCATTCAGCTTACAACGTGGCAGAAGTTCAGCCTATGCCAGCTTTACGGCTGGCGGCATACGGACACAGGCTAAAAGCGTTTTACGCATTATTTCAAGGAGGTTGCGAGAAAAAATGCAAAATCACAGGAAGAGGCGGGAGTTATCCTGTATGAAATCTCGGCGCAGTCCACCCGCAACGGTGAGATTTACGAGGCGTATTGTGCAGGCACTAAGCGCGACCAATCCAAAATTATTTTTAACGAATGTAAGAATTTGTTGAAGGGCAGTCCGCTTAGAAGCAGGTTCAAAATAACGCGCGACAGGATTACACACCGAAAGACTGAGAGCTTCTTAAAGCCTTTGAGCAAGGAGGACGGTCAGAAGGGCGACGGTACCAATCCGGCTATAATGGTTTTGGATGAGTACCACCAGCACGCGACAACGGAATTTTACGACCTGTTTATCGGCGCGAACACAAAGGAAAGCCTGCTGATGATTATAACCACGGCGGGTGTTGATTTGACATATCCGTGCTATACACAGGAATACGAATACTGCTCAAACATCTTAAATCCCGATGTGGATATATGGAACGACGAGTATTTTGTTGACATATGCGAGGTTGACAAGGGCGACGACATCAGCAACGAGGAAAACTGGAAAAAGGCAAATCCGCTCAGAATGACATACCAAAACGGTATCGACAAAATCAAATCCGAGTATAAAATAAACAAGGATATTCCCGAAAAGCTGCCGATGTTCCTTACCAAGTGCCTGAATATTTGGGTACAGCAGAAGGAAAACGGCTATATGGATATAAGCAAATGGAAGGCGTGCGAGGTAAAGGCTATACCTTACGACCTGCGCGGCGCGCCTGTTTATGTCGGATTTGATATGTCGGCGAAAATTGACCTTACGAGCGTAACGTTTATAATTCCGGTGCAGGCGGCGGAAAGAAACAAATCCGGCAGACCGATTGTGAAATACATAGTATATTCACATTCGTTCGTACCGAGCAGGGAGAAACTGCACGAGCGCACGATTAAGGACAAGGCTCCTTATGAGGCGTGGGAGCAGATGGGCTTTATAACCGTAACTGACACGCCTATTGTAGACCAAAGCGCGGTTATGGAGTGGGTATTGAATTTCTGCAATATCCACGAATGGGATATACAGTGCCTGTGCTTCGACCCGGCAAACGCAAGTAAGATGATGCTGGAGCTGTCTGATGACGGCTATGATGTTGAGGAGGTTTATCAATCGCACCGCTCGCTCAATGAAGCAACGTCAGGCTTCCGCGAGGAAACCTATAGCGGCAATGTTATGTATATTTATAATCCCGTTCTCAACTTCGCAATGAAAAATGCGGTTATCCGCAAGAGTAACGGTCTTATAAAGATTGACAAGGACGCGACCGCAAAACGAATAGACCCTGTTGACGCGACACTGTGCGCGTTTAAATTGGCTATGTACCACGAATTTGTTGATGTGAGATCAACGGACGCATGGCTTGACAGTGAAGAATGGTAAAAGGGGGTGATAGCAGGGTGAGTATTTTCAAGAAACTATTTAACAAGGCTGAAACGACAAGCATATCGCTCAATCCTACTTTGGAGGAATTGCAGCGGTTTTTTAGTTTAAGTCTTTCCATATCCGGCGAAAAGCTGAAATCCGCATCATATTACGCCTGTATGCAGATACGGTGTAACGCGATTGCGAAGCTGCCGCTGAAGCTGATGAAAAAGGACGGCGACAAGGGCAGCGTAAAGGCTACGGAGCACCCGTTATATCACTTACTCAAAACGCGCCCTAATCCGTTCACCAGCTCGCACGATTTCCTTTGGGCGACCGAATACCAACGGCTTGAACACGGCAATGCCTTTTGGGTAATGAATGTGCGTGGTGGCAGGATAAACGCGTTTTATCTGCTCAACAGCCGGCTTGTAACGATATTCATTGACAACACCGGAATTTTAAGCGAAAACAATTCGGTGTTTTATCTTTACAGCGACCCGAAGCAAGGCGAGATTATTTACACAAGTGACGAGATTATTCACTTCAAGAATTTCAGCCTTAACGGCATAAAGGGTACCGGAATAAAGCGTTATATCGGTGAAACAATCGATAATGAGCAGTATGCTCAGCAGGTTATCAAGAACAAGTATGAGAATGGTCTGCAGGATCCTATCATAGTTCAGTACATAGGTGACCTTGACGAGGCGCGGCAGAAGAAAATACAAAAGAAATTCGCCGACCTCGGCGGCGCGAAGAACGCCGGGAAGGTTATTCCGATACCGACGGAGTTCAAGGTAGACCAGCTCGAAACGAAGCTTGTAAACAGTCAGTTTTTCCAGCTTCAGGGGCTTACCACGCGCCATATCGCAAATGCGTTCGGCGTAAAGAGCTTTCAGCTCAACGATATGGAGAAAAGCACATACAACAACATTGAGCAGCAGAACAAGGCTTTTTACTCTGACACACTTCAAAATGTGCTGACAGCCTATGAGCAGGAGCTAACCTACAAGACGCTCACAGCGGAGGAGCAGACGAAGGGCTATTACTGGCAGTTCAACGTTGACGCAATTCTCCGAAGCGATCTCAAAACGCGGTATGAAGCTCACACGCTTGCGGTAAACAGCGGATGGGAAACGCGCAAGGAGGTACGCGAAAAGGAAGGATTGCCGTATATACCCGGAACGGACAAGCTGACCGTGAACAATGGCGCGGCAATTCCGCTTGATGATTTGGGTAATCAGTACAAAGAAGGGGGTGAATAAAAAGTGAAGGTATTACCGTATTTGTCGGTGAAGAATATCACCGACACCACAGCCGATATTTATTTCTACGGAGATATTGTCGGCGACGAGTGGGAGAAATGGACCGACACGGACAAATGTCCCCAAGATGTAATTGACGCGCTCAAAGCAGCGGAGGGAAAGGACGTTGATATTTACATCAACAGTCCCGGCGGCTCTGTGTTTGCGGGCGTGGCGATTTATAATATCCTTATGCGGCACAAGGGCAAAAGGACGGTTCACGTTGACGGCGTTGCGGCGAGCATTGCGTCTGTAATC
>ODAI014075942.1_pt1 | contig 14399 bp, 10 predicted proteins | sample 1539321 | NCBI WGS metagenome assembly ODAI01 (sample SAMN02144231, study PRJEB22623) | gut metagenome | biome: sheep rumen | host: Ovis aries | place: New Zealand
CTTAAATCCCGCCGTATGAGTCGATAAAACCGCCGACGGCAAAATGCACGTTTCGATTTTACACGCGGAAATTATCGGCAACGCGACTGTGAGCGAGCATTGTCCCACACACGAAATATCCTGAACTGTAAGTATCTTTTTCGTATCCATTTCCTGCCTCCGCTTTTATAATTTTCTATATTATACACGCTTTGCTTGATTTATGCAATCGTTTTAAAAGCATATTCATATAACATTTATTTATATTATATATTCGCAAATCGTATGTAAAAACGGACAAGCGCTTTTTGTAGCCGCGCTCGTCCGTTTACATTGCACTATATTATTCGTTGTCGAGTTTTTCCAAAAGTTTAAGGTCTATACCCTTTTCGCCTATCTTTATTATCTCGACTTTGACCTTGTCGCCTATCGCAAGCACTTCTTCAACCGAGTTGATACGCTTTTCGCTCATCTTGGAAATGTGTATCATTCCGTCTTTGCCGGGCGCAAGTTCGCAGAACGCTCCGACTTTCGGAAGAATCCTTACTACGGTCGATATAAACATATCCCCGACTTCGGGATCTCTCGCTATCGCAAGTACCATCGTCTTTGCCTTTTCCGCCATGGAAAGGTCCTCGCCGTAAGTCGCTATAAATACTTTGCCGTCCTCGTTGATGTCTATCTTGACGCCGGTTTCGTCGATTATCTTGTTTATGGTCTTGCCGCCGCTGCCGATTACGTCTTTTATCTTGTCGGTATCTATCTCGAACGAGATTATCTTCGGCGCATACTTGGAAAGTTCCGCTTTCGGCTCGGGTATGCAGTCGAGCATCTTGCCGAGTATGAAATGTCTGCCTTCGTTTGCCTGGCTTATTGCCTTTCTCAGTATCTCTTCGCTTATGCCTTTTATCTTAATATCCATTTGGATTGCGGTGATACCCTTAACCGTTCCCGCAACCTTGAAGTCCATATCGCCGAGGAAGTCCTCTAAGCCCTGAATATCCGAAAGTACCGAGATTTTTCCGCTGTCGGTGTCCTTGATAAGACCCATCGCAATACCCGCAACAGGACGCTTTATCGGAACGCCCGCGTCCATAAGCGCCATAGTAGAGCCGCAAACCGACGCCTGCGAAGTAGAGCCGTTGGACGACAATACTTCGGAAACGAGCCTTATAGCGTAAGGAAATTCGAGTTCGCTCGGAATAACAGGCTCAAGCGCCCTTTCCGCAAGCGCGCCGTGACCTATCTCCCGCCTTCCCGGACTTCTGAGCGGCTTTGCCTCGCCCGACGCATAGCCCGGCATGTTGTAGTGGTGCATGTATCTCTTGTATTCTTCGTTGTCAAGACCTTCGAGTTTCTGTACTTCGGAAACCGTGCCAAGGGTACAAGTCGTCATTACCTGCGTCTGACCTCTCGTGAACACCGCGCTGCCGTGAACTCTCGGAAGTATGCCGTGTTCGCACCAGATAGGTCTTATTTCGGTAAGCGCTCTGCCGTCCGGACGAACGCCGGTGTTCGTTATCTTCGCGCGTACTTTCTCTTTGGTTATATAGTAAAGAGAATCTTTGAGTTCTCTCGTCATGCCCTCGTATTTATCTGCGAAATGCTCTAATACGTCTTTTTCGACTTCGTCCTGGCGGGCTTGTCTTACTTCGCGATCGAAAGTGTCGAGCGCATAGTCGAGTTTCTCGCTCGCATACGCTCTTACGTCCGCGTCGAGGTCCTCGGGAACGTGATAGAGGTCCATTTCGAGTTTCTTCTTGCCAACTTCGGCAACTATTCCCTCGATAAACGCGCATTGTTTTTTGATCTCCTCGTGTCCGAATAAAATAGCGCCGACCATCGCCTCGTCGTCTATTTCTTTCGCACCCGCCTCAACCATCATTATAGCGTCTTTCGTGCCGGAAAGGTTAAGCGCCAAAACGCTCTTTTCCTTCTGAGCCACGGTAGGATTGATGACGTAATTGCCGTCTACCATGCCGACTACTACCGAGCCGGTCGGTCCCGCCCACGGAATATCCGAAATGGAAAGCGCTATGGAACTGCCGAGCATTGCAAGCGGTTCGGGCGCGATGTCGGGATCTACCGAAATAGCGGTCGCAACGACCGTTACGTCGTTGAAAAGGCCTTTCGGGAAAAGCGGTCTTATAGGTCTGTCGATAAGACGGGAAACGAGTATCGCCTTGTCGCTCGCTCTGCCCTCTCTCTTTTTAAATCCCCCGGGAATTTTGCCTACGGCGTACATTTTCTCTTCGTAGTCTACCGAAAGCGGGAAAAAGTCCATACCCTCTCTCGGAGTGGGCGCCATAGTTACGTTTACCATGACTACGGTTTCGCCGCAGCGCACGAAACAAGAGCCGTTCGCCTGCTGAGCGTACTTGCCTACGTCGACGGTTACTTCTCTGCCGCCGATCTCGGTCTTGAAAGTTCTGTGATTTTCTAACATTTTGTTCTCCTTTACTCTGATTTATAAGTAAACGCCCGCCCCTCGCGGACGATAACTTTCACTGTAATCGTTTTTAAAATTAAAAAGAAGGGAGCGTAAACACACCCCCTCACAAAATTACTTACGAAGTCCGAGTTTAGCGATTATCTCTCTGTACTTCTCGATGTCTACCGACTTGAGATAGTCGAGCATACCCTTTCTGCGACCTACCATCTTCAAAAGACCGCGACGGGAATGCTTGTCGTTATTGTTCTGCTTTAAATGCTCGTTGAGGTGGTTTATCCTCTCGGTCAAAAGCGCGATCTGAACTTCGGCAGAGCCAGTATCGCCGTCATGTCTTTTAAACTCTTCGATAATTTCGGTTTTTCTTTCCTTTTCCATTTTATTTATCCTCCTGTATGGAAACTTCACTTCAAAGCAATGCAAAACGTCGAGTATTCGTTAAACTTTGCCTTGAGCCTTTTATATATTAACACATTATAACCTAAATTGCAAACGTTTTTCAGCCGTTTTTCAAAAACAACTCATTTTTTTCGTCTATTATTCTGTCGATTTTCTCTATATACGTCGCTATATCCTTCGGAGCGCCGTAACGCTCTATTCTGTTTTCTCTTATAAACAGTTTTTTTGACACCGCGTTCGCCCCGCAGGCGAGATTGTCCGCTATCTCTTCCATTACGTCCACGTTGTATACGCACGCCTTACCCGCTTTCGTATACCCCGTGTTTTCAAGATTGCCCGCCATGTATTTTTGCCGATAAGTATAGTACGGCTCATAGCCGCTTTCGGTCAGTTTCTCCACCGAAAAATCTATCATCTTTTCTATCTCGCCGCTCGGCAAACGCTCAACTTTCTCCTTTAATATACTGCCTTTTTTCAGCGACAAAGTATGCACCGTAAGATTTTCGGGAGACAGCGCCGCGGCTTTTTCCACGCTGCGCTTAAAGTCCTCGAAACTTTCGCCCGGCAGTCCCGCTATTAAATCCATATTGACGTCGAACCCGTACTTTTTGACCGACTCAAACTTCTCTTCGATGTCTTTCGCCGTATGTTTTCTCCCGATAATTTTAAGCGTTTCGTCGTTAAAAGTCTGAGGGTTTACGCATACCCTGGTAACGCCGTAATCTTTAAACAGCCTGAGTGCGTCATCGGATATGGCGTCGGGTCTCCCCGCCTCTACGGTGTACTCGCAATTCACCTCGCCTATCGCGTCTAAAACGCGCGATAATTGACTTATAGAGAGAGATACGGGCGTGCCGCCGCCTATATAGACCGAGCGTAAATTCTTTATTAAAGGCTTTGCCGCCGCTATTTCTTTTACGAGCGCAGAAACGTAGCCCTCTACGTCTTTCGCCTTTCCTATCTCGCTCGAAACGAATGAACAGTATAGGCACCTCGACGGGCAAAAAGGTATTCCGACGAAGAGATCGCAGTTGCCGTCTTTGATTTCGTATATCCCGCGTTGGGCGTTTATGATGCGCGACACCAAATCGAGTTTCTTATCGCTTACCCCCAGCACTTCGCCCATCTCTGCGCGCCAATTTTCGCCCTCGCAATAGGCGAACTTGACGGGTCTTATCCCCGTAAGCGCTCCCCAAGGGAGTTTTTCCGAAAGATAATCGCTTAAAGCCTTATAGAGCGCGAGTTTCGCATACCGCTTTTCATACCTCTTTTTCTCGGTCTCGTCCGCAAAATCGGCGGGGCTGGAATACGAATATATCTTGCCGTTTATCTCTATCTCGTCGTCAAAATTTTCGCTTTTTTTATGGCGGTGCAGTATTTCAAGTCCTTCCGCGTTTGTGAAAAACTTGGCTTCCTCGATAAGTTCGGGCAAAAGCCACTCCAAATCAGTCTTAATATTCATTTATCGGATTGTATTCTCTCTCAAAAAATAATTGCGTGTTTTCTCCGTGTCCGCAATAAACTTCGTAGTTTTTACTCAAATTAAACAACTTATAGAGGGACTTTTTTATTTCCGCAAAGTCCCCGTCGGGCATATCCGTCCTCCCGAACGAGAGACGGAAAAGCGTGTCGCCCGTAAAAATTTTATCGCCTATTATAAACGAACAAGACCCCGAAGTATGACCGGGAGTTGCCAGCGTTTGAACGTCCATTCCGCATATTTTCAGCGTTTCTCCGCCCCTGAACGTAAAGTCGGCGGTATACGGTTTTAATGGGAAACCGAATTCCGACGCGAGCGAACCTTTTCCGCCGAGTTTTTCGGCGTCGGCGGCGCTTATATAGACGGGTATTCCGCTATCTTGAGCGTCTCTTCCTCCGCCCGTGTGGTCGAAATGCCCGTGCGTCAAAAGTACGGCGCGTATGGTAACTCCTTTTGCCGCAGCCGCGCGCTGAATTTGTGAAAAGTCGCCGCCGAGGTCGATTAACAGCCCGTTTTTGCTTTCGTCGTCATACGCCAAAAACGAGTTCGCACCGATGGGCGGCGTTATGAAACGTTCGGTTTTAATCAAGTCAAAGTCCTGTAAACGTCGATTATCTCGCTTTCTTGGTTAAGTTTTGCAAAGAGATAATCAAGCGCTTCCTTTTTGTTCAGTTTTATAGTAAAGTCCGCAACAGACCTGTGAGTTTTAGCGTCTATTCTGCCGTTTACCGAAGTTATGGTTATTCCAAGCCCGACGCAGGCGTTCGACATTATGACGAGAACGGGCGTGTTCTCGCCGCCTATAACTCTGAGCGACGCCGTGAAAGTGCCTTGGTCGCCCGTCCACTCCGCTTCCAAAAAACGCGCCTTGTCCTCGTTTTTCATGTTCGGGCAGTCTTTTCTGTGAACGGTTACGCCCCTGCCTCTCGATACGAAACCTATTATTTCGTCGCCCGGCATAGGATTACAACAGCCCGCAAAGCGCACCATAAGTCCGCCCAAGCCCTTTATTTTAACTCCGCCCAAAGCGCTGCCGCGCTTATATTCTTTGCTTTCGGCAACGACGCTCTTTTTCGGCACGGTCTTTTTGTAGTAGTCGATAAGTTTCAGGACGACTTGTCCCGCACCTACCGCGCCGCAACCGACGGCGGCGTACATTTCCTCGTTGTCCGTAAACGAAAATCTTTGGCTTAAAGACTCGAAACTGACGGGGTTTAATAAGTCGTTTAGATTGTACCCGCGATTCTTCGCCTCGACTTCGAGCATGCTCTTGCCGAGTTTCTCGTTGTCGGCAGCCATCGCCTTTCTGTAAAACGCCTTTATCTTCGCCTTTGCACCCGACGACTTCGCTATTCTCAGCCAGTCCCACGACGGACCTTTCGACATTTTGGAGGTTATTATTTCCACTACGTCGCCGACGTTTAAGGTCGTTGAAAGCGGCATTATCTTGCCGTTTATCTTAGCGCCTACGCATTTATTTCCGACTTCCGTGTGTATGCGATAAGCAAAGTCTATCGGCGTGGCGTCCTTTACGAGGCTTATGACTTCGCCTTTAGGCGTGAAAACGAGGACTTCGTTGTTATATAAATCGCCCTTGATGCTCTCTAAAAACTCCTGCGAATTGTTCAGTCCGCCTTGCCACTCCATCGCCTCGCGAATCCAGGACAGTCGTTTATCGAAATCGTCGGCGTCCGACTTGTTTTCCTTATACTTCCAATGCGCCGCGATACCAAATTCAGCCGTGCGGTTCATTTCGTGAGTACGGATTTGTATCTCGAATATCTTTCCGAAATCCGTAACGACGGTCGTATGCAGACTTTGATACATATTCTCTTTCGGCATTGCGATATAGTCTTTTATCCTGCCCGGAATAGGTTTCCAGCGCTTGTGGATCTTGCCGAAAACTTCGTAACACTCGTCAACCGTATCGACTATCGCGCGCACCGCGGTAAGGTCGTAGATCTGGTCGAGCGTCTTGCCTTGGCGTTTCATTTTTTTATAGATACTGTACAGGTGTTTCGTCCTGCCGAAAACTTCGCCGTCTATGCCCGACTCGGCAAGTATATCCTTGATCTCATTTACTGCAAATTCGACGAACTCCTTTCGCTCGCTTACCTCGCTCGAAATGTTCTGCGATAGATACTCGTAGGCTTCGGGGTCGGTATACTTTAAGCATAAGTCCTCGAGTTCGCATTTTATCTGCGAGATACCCAGCCTGCCCGCTATCGGCGCGTAAATATCCAACGTTTCGCGAGCCATACGCTGTTGGCGTTCGGCTGATAAAAACTCGAGCGAGCGCATATTATGCAGTCTGTCCGCGAGTTTTATCATTATGACGCGAATATCTTTCGCCATGGATACGAATATCTTCTTGAAGTTTTCCGCCTGCTCTTCCTCGAAAGACTTGAATTCTATCTTTTCGAGTTTGGTAACGCCGACTACGAGGCTTAGTATTTCGCCGCCGAACTCCTCGCCGATATCCTCTTCGGTTGCGGGCGTATCCTCGATAACGTCGTGCAAAAACGCCGCCGCTACCGAATAGTAGTCCATGCCTAAGCCTATCAGAATTTTCGCCACTTCCACGGGGTGGATTATATAGTCCTCGCCGGAGGCGCGTTTCTGCCCCGCATGCGCCTTTTCGGCGTAGCGGTAAGCCTTGACGAGTATTTCCGCCTCGCTCTTTTTATAGTTCTTTTCTATATAATCAAGTATTTCGTCCATAGTTTTCAACCGCTTTATATATCTCGGAGTTACCGAGATTTGCCTTTACCCCGACGTTCAGCGTCAGTCTGCCGCTGTCAAAGCCTATTATTCCCAATTCCTTAAAGACGTATAACGCGAACAGCGTTTCCGCTTTGGATACGCCGAAATCGTTTTCGATAGCGACCGAGAGCGCATTGCCGTAATAATTTCCGCACCTTAAATTAACGAATATTTTACCGAGTATATCCCTGCTTGCGCTTAACTTTTCGGAGTTTAACGAAACGTCGCAGACGAGAGTTTCCGCCCCGTCGAATTTTCTGACGCAAAGCGGTCTGTCGAGATAGACCACTCTTTCGTAGCCTTTCGGAAGTTCGCCGGAAAAGCCCACGCATACGACGCTTACGTTGCTTTTTTTGGACGGTCTTAACAAAGAGACGTCAAAACCCGTCAAATCGTAACGCTTTAAGACGTCGAACCCGCTCGCTATAAAAAGAGTTCCGTAAATTTCACCGCGCGCCTTTTCGATATAATTTTTAGCCGTATCTTCGTCAATAAGTCGATAATCTTCGGTTTTTTTGGAAAAGTCGCGCAAGAAACCGTCTAATATCTGCGCCCGCGCGGAGTCGGTATCGTCTAAAGAGAGTTCCACGCTACGCGCGTAGCCTTTTAAAGTCTCGACGCCCATATACGAAGAAACGTTCGGCTCGAAAATGACGTATTTGCTATAATGCGAGTTGAGAAGAGGCAAACGCTCTGAACCGTTGAACCAAAGCATGTCCGCCGCGACGGTCTTAAAAGCGACGTGCGGAGAGCCGATTTTTATGGGAGACGCCGAAACGCTCTCGCACTTGACCGCAAATATCGGTTTTTTGTTTTCCGCGCCGCACGGCTCTAAAAGCGAGAGTTCTCGCGCAAAAACCATATCTATAGGCTTATCTATTATTTTGTCGACTTCGGTAACGGTGGGTATAGCCGATACGTCGTAGTTTTCGCGGACGTATTTATCTATTCCCGCCCTTAACGCGTCGAGGTTCTCTCTTCTTATCCCGACGCCCGCCGCCTGCGCGTGTCCGCCGAAAGTTACGGTTAAGTCTTTTACCGAGTTTATCGCGTTATAGACGCTTATTTCGGTAGAAGAACGCGCGCTGCCATGCAAGACTTCGCCGCCCGATAAAAGCACTGCGGGTCTTTGATATTCTTCCGCAAGCCGAGCCGCGACTATGCCTATTATACCGCCGTCCCAACCGTCGCCGCTTAAGACAACGCTACTGCCGCTGTAGCCTTGCGCCTCGTATTTTTCTTTAGCGGACTTATACAGCGCGTCGCATTTCGCTTGGCGCTCGGCGTTATAGCGGTTGAGTTTCCTCGCCGCCTCGCGCATAGCGACTTCGTCGGTCGACATAAACAGTTCCAGCGCCGTATACGCGTCGCCCATTCTTCCCGCCGCGTTTATTCTCGGTATTATCGAGAACGCGAGCGATTGCGCGGTAAAATCCTTTACTTCGCTTACTTCCGCAAGCACTTTGAGCGGCTTTTGCATTTTTCCGCTTTTGAAAAGTTTTATGCCCTCGGATACTATTACTCTGTTTTCGCCGGTCAGCGGCATGCTGTCGGCAATGGTCGCCACGGCGACCATATCCAAAAACTCGTCCGCTTTTTCGCCTATAAGCGCCCTTCCGAGTTTATACGCGACGCCCGCGCCGCATAGGTTTTCGTAGTTCCCAAGCCCGCTCTTTATATGGCAGTTTATTACGGTGCAATCGGGTAAAACCGCAGGCAGTTCGTGGTGATCGGTTACTATTACGTCAACGCCGAGGTCCTTTAACTCCTCTACTTCGTTCGCGCCGCTTATGCCGCAGTCTACCGTGATTAAAAGGTCGGGGTTACATTCGTCTATTACGCGCTCGTACACGCCGGCGCTTAATCCGTAGCCGTCGCGACGTTCGGGAATAACCGTATAAACTTCATCAAGCCCGAAGATTTTAAGGCATTTGTATAATACGGTTACCGCGGATATTCCGTCCGCGTCGTAATCGCCGTAGATGACGACCGTTTCGCTGTTATCTCTTGCGGCGGTAATTCTCTCAACCGCGTCCGCAACGCCTTTATGCCATAAAGGCGGCTGTAAGTCGGACTTGTCGGGACGCAGAAAGCGTTTGGCGGCGTCAGGACTATCTACGCCTCTCGCGACCAAAATTTCGGCAAAATCGTAAGATACCCCTACGTTTAAAGAGATATCTTTCGCAAGTTGCTTTTGAGTTTCGGTCAGACGTTTTTCAACTACCATACCCTACCTAAAGTTAAAGGCTGTCGCGTTAAGACAGCCTCTTTCATTGTTGTTTTGAAGCGACGCTTTTTCGGTCTTAAGCCGCGCGCTTTTTCGTCTTTCTGCCGACCGGACGCTTGCCGGACTGCTTGAAAAGTTTCCTTAATTTTACCCATATCGACGCCGACAACAGTACCGACGAATACGCACCCGCAAGTAAACCGAATATTATCGGATAAGCGAATTCCCTTATGGTCGCCGGAGCGAATAACGCAAGCAATACTATTACTACAAGCGTGGTTACCGTCGTAAGGATAGAACGCGTCAAAGTATTCGTTACCGCCTCGTTCGCAAGGTCGGTATCGCTCGCCTCGTCAAACGACGGAGTGTTCATGTATTCCCTTATCTTGTCGAATATGATTATCGTCGCGTTTATCGAATAACCTATTATGGTTATTATAGCCGCGATAAATACCGAGTTCACGGGGATTTGGAAGAACGCCGTACACGCTATCATTACAAGTACGTCGTGCATGAGCGCGAGTACCGCCGCAATACCCGATATCCAGGTAAACCTGAACATGATGTATATGAGCATTACCGCTATCGCTACCGCCGCCGCTATAAACGCCGTTCTTATCGTGTAGAGCATTACGGAATTGTCTATCGTGTGCGGATTTATCTCTATAACCTCGTCCATACCCGCGTCGTCGTACTCGCCGTATTCAGACTGATAGGTCGATTTTAAATAGGAGTATATATCCGTCTTGATTTCGTCTTTAATCTCGTCAACGTAAGCGACGAGAAGTTTTTTGTTGTAATACTCGGACGTTTCGTCTTTGACTATTTCGGAAAGGTCTTGCACTTTGCCGTCCTCGGTAACGGTGCTGCCTATTCTGAATTCAAAAGTAGTTTGTCCGGCGGCGCTGGAAATTCTCGTGTTCGAGACGTTGAACTGCCTCGCGTTTTCCGTCGTTCCGTCGTTGTCGCGGTCGCCTTTTAACCAGTTCTCGTATCTGTCCTTGAACTCGTTCGAGTTAAAGCCGCTGAAATCGTTTACGGTAACTTCTATCGTAGCGCCCGCCGAAAAGTCTATGCCGACGTTTAAGCCCTTAAAGATTATTACCGCCGCGCCCGCGATTATTATCGCAAGACTTATCGCGAGGAAAATATAGAACTTGTTTACGATTTTAAACCTTTTGCCCTTGAAAGAAAGATTTAACATTATGCTTCCCTCCTTACAAGATTGTAAAACTTATCCTGCTCTTTGGCAAGCGGTTTTAAAAGTTTCATGATCCAGCGCGTAACGACTATCGAAGAGAACATCGAGATTATTACGCCGAGGAAAAGCGTTATCGCAAAGCCTTGAATAGAGCCGGAGGCAAGTATCCACAAAACGATCGACGCCAGGATAGTCGTGAGGTTGGAATCGAATACCGTTACGAACGCGCGTTTAAAACCGACTTTTATAGCGTTGTCCACGGTCTTGCCCGCAGCGTATTCTTCCTTTATCCTCTCGAAGATAATTACGTTCGCGTCTACCGCCATACCTATCGAAAGTATGATACCCGCGATTCCGGGGAAGGTAAGTTGTACCCACGGGAAAAGCGCGAGAATGACGACGTAGAGTATAACGTATATCATAAGCGCTATGCTCGCCGCTAAACCCATGCCGCCGTAGAAAAGAATAAGTATCGCGAAGATTACGAGCATTCCGATACCCGCCGCCATAAGCGCGTTGCTCACGACGCCCTCGCCGAGCGTCGCGCTGACTTGCCGCGTCTCGCCTATCGAAAACTCGATGTCGAGCGCTCCGCTCGAAATTACCGCGGCAAGCGTTTCCGCCTCTTCGTACTCGAAATTACCGGTTATCTGAGCGCTCGATCCCGTAAGCGCGCCCTGCAGTGTGGGCGAGGATACCAATGTGTCCCCGAGATAAATGTAGAGGATCTTGTCCGAATCCGCGCCGTTATAAACAGCCTCGGTAGCCGTAGCCCAGCGGCTCGTTCCCGCGGCGGTAAAGTTCAATACTACCGCGTACTCGCCGTTTTGGTCCCTGCCGACGTAGGCGTTATCGACGTGATCGCCGTTAAGCCATACCGTGCCGTTCTTGTCGCGGAATTCAAGTTTGCCTTGAGAACTCAAAAGTTCAAGCACTTCGTCCGCGTCGTCTACGTCCGGAATTTCAACCCTTAAAGAGTTGACGTCCTGACGGGCGATCGTCGCCTCGGTATATCCCTTATCGTCAAGCCTCGTTCTCAGCGTCGAAATGACGTTGTCGAGGTTTATTTCCTGATCTTCCTCTTCGACGGTCGGCGTCATTACCGCGTAATACCCGCCCTCAAGGTCTATGCCTTTACTTATCTGATCGAAAATAGATACATAATTATATTTGGGTTGCGCGCCGAAAAATTTGCAAAGCCCGTCCGGGATCGCAAAGTTCGCAAAACACGCCACGCCAAAAAACGCAATCAGTAGCCCCGTTATTACGAGAAGTACTATTGATTTTCTCTTGCTCATTGCTGCCTCCTGTCTATTATATCCGAGACTACGGATATTAACAGTTATTGTATACTGTATTATTATAATACTAAATTAGAGGCAAAGTCAATTATTTTTTCTCGCAATTGATAAACTTTTTTCTTATTTTAACAAAAACGGCGGCTTAGCCAAGTCAATTCATATCCGAACCCGCCTTAAATAAGTCTTTTGCGTTCTGCCGAACGGAAACGAGGTTTGATACGCCTTAAAGCAAATCTTTTTGTGCATTTAAAGCTTATCTTCCTTACAGTACAGAAAGTACGGTTGCGTCATCTGCGCTCTAACTGCACCAAAAATCTATTGCTTTAAGGTTCAAAGAATTTTCAAGTGGCTTATTGAGAGGATAGACGAGGCAAAAGCCGCAGATTATACTATATGTATTATCAAGGATTTTAACGAAGTATATACCTCAATAAGCCGCTTGAAAACGTATCCAATCTCGTTTCCGTTCGGCTGGCGAGTTCTCGCGCAATGAATTTGTATTCTATTCCGCTCGCTCTCACCAAAAATACTCGCAAAATACTTTATTTAAGGTGTAAAGCATTTAAGCGGTGCAATTTCGAGTGGATTTTTACAAAGGCGAACGCAGTCGTATACACATACTACAAGTGAGAATTTGTGAAAATACGCCGAAATTCCAACGCTTAAACGAGTTCGGATATGAATTGACTTGGCTAGCCGAGGCAAGCCTCGGGCAAAACGCGGTTTTTATCAATTTTTAAACGGCAAATTGACGACTATCGCGCCGGAAATCATACCCATGACGGCGGCGCAGACAAGATCGATCGCCACGCCCGAAAACGTTACTTTTCCGGAAATAAGACCGAATATCAATATCGTCAGAACCGAAAATATCACGCCGATAAACAGCCCTTTTAAAAAACCTTTTTCGCCGCGCACGGCAAAAAGACAACCGCAAAACACCGATACGGATTTTATAACTTGATTGATCGGCATTATCGCCGCGTCGGAAATTCCGAAAAGGTCGATTGCAAGCGCGAATATAAGCACCCCGACGAGCGTTATTATAAGCCCCGTCGCCGAGCCTTTTATCACTTCGCGGCAAAACTGCCGCCTTTCATAAGTTTTTTCCATTAAAAAACCTCCGCTACGATAATGTATGCGAAGGTTTTTTATATTATTCTTTTTCTTCGGTAACTTCTTCGGTCGCCTCGGCAGCCTCTTCGGAAGTTTCGTCCTTTACGGTCTCAGCCGCAGTCGGCTCTTTTCCGTCGTTGCCGTCGAAGATTTGTTCCGCGTCGGCATTCTGCTCCGACACAGCCTCTTCTTCGGTTTTGGCGTTAGGATTTTCGGAAAGATATATCGCCTGCTTGTCGAACTTTATATAACTCTCGTTTCCGAAAACGCCCGTTTTAAGCACGAAAGTGTTGGCGTCGTTATCGACTTCTTCAACCGTTCCGACTATACCGCCTATAGTCGTTACTCTGTAGCCGGGATGTATGTCGTTCCTCTTCTCCTGCTCTTGAGCCATCTTCTTTCTCCGCTTGTTGCCGGATATAAAACTGTAAACCAAAAAGATTACCATAAATCCGACTATTACCCACAGAAAGATTCCGCTTTGCGGATTGACCTCGCCTTCTAAGATATTGTAAAACATCGCTTTTTCTCCTGTTTTTTATTTTATGATACATTTTTTACGCTTTTATTGCAAGCGTTTTTAAACGCATTTTTCAAATATATTGTCGTTTTTATCTGATTTTCACTTTTCTTTATATTTTTCGTAGAACTCTTTTCTTAAATCTTTGAAGTATCCGCCTATTATCGACTGTCTTATATCCCGCATAGTCTTTAAAAGATAGGTTATATTATGCAGACTGAGCAACATTCCGCCCATCATCTCGCCTACGTTTATCATATGCCTTAAATACGCCTTGGTGTAATTTTTGCAGCAATAGCAATCGCATTCCGGGTCGAGCGGCGTGAAATCGTCTTTATATCTGCCGTTTCTGACGACCACTTTCCCGCGCGAAGTCATCGCCGTGCCGTTTCGCGCTATGCGCGTTGCAAGCACGCAGTCGAACATATCTATTCCGCGCATTACGCCCTCAAACAGACAGTCCGGACTGCCTACGCCCATCAAATACCGCGGAACGCCGGTCGGATAGTACGGATACATGTCGTCCATTACCTCGTACATCAGTTCCTTCGGCTCGCCGACGGACAGTCCGCCGATGGCTATGCCGTACTTGGCGTAAGGTATGGTCTCTTTGAGCGAAATAGCCCTTAAATCCTTAAAAACGTTGCCCTGGACTATCGGAAAGAGCGCTTGCTCGTCGTTTTTGTGCGCGTTATAGCATCTGTCGAGCCAACGCAACGTCCTCTTCATCGCCTCTTTGCTGTAATTATAGTCCGCACCGTATTCGCTGCACTCGTCGAACGCCATTATTACGTCCGCGCCGAGGTTGTTTTCTATTTCGATAGCCTTTTCGGGAGTGATAAAATGCTTACTGCCGTCGACGTTAGAGCGAAAAGTAACGCCGTCGTCTTTTATGTCGTTGAGTTTAGCGAGCGAAAACACCTGAAATCCGCCGCTGTCGGTCAAAATCGGTCTGTCCCAATTC